>TARA_B110000967_G_scaffold209069_1_pt1 | contig 29004 bp, 28 predicted proteins | sample TARA_B110000967 | Tara Oceans TARA_B110000967 (sample SAMEA4397903) | marine metagenome | biome: Polar Biome; feature: [DCM] deep chlorophyll maximum layer (ENVO:01000326); material: water (ENVO:00002006), including particulate matter (ENVO:01000060) such as... | depth 35 m
CCTGTGAGTAAAAAAAACTACATTTGTAAACACTCAAATAAGTTACAATGTTAAACACTCAAGCCTTTGCTACAAGACTAAAAAAAATCATGGATTATTACAGCCTGTCTGCAGCTGCATTTGCAGAATCTATCGAAGTGCCGCGGTCTAGCATCTCCCACATCGCATCTGGAAGAAATAAACCTAGCTTGGATTTTGTGTTGAAAATAACAGAAACATACAAAGAGGTTGATTTGCAATGGCTGTTAAAGGGATTGGGTGTTTTTCCAAAAAACAATCCTGGTAGTCAGTCCCCTAGCCCAAAAACAAAAAACCAATTGAGTCACAAAATCTCCGAATTGGGATTTCCAGATCTGTCACAAGCAACCACAGCCTCAGCATATTTGCCAAAAGACATAGGAATTGAAAAAGTACTTGTGTTTTATGTAGATGGAACTTTTGAAGCTTATACACCCAACAAACAATCCTTGTAGAACTCCGTTGTTTGCTTCTCGCAAAACAACCCATCGTCTTCCTTATCAAGCCTTGAGCTTATTCGATCAATTGTGACAATGCGCTATTTGCTATTGTTACCAGTTCTTTTTGGTGTGAATTCTGACGTCTTTCCTGCTCGTAGGCGATTTCTCTAAGCATGCGAATCGCCTCTAAATGGAAGTTGTAGCTGCGGTATTCTTGTCCTTTAACAACGAGGTCGTTGGCCAAATTCGTTATTGCTGCCACGTTGTTTGAAGTGGCCACCCATATAAACGCGTTTTTGTAGAGTTCTTTAGCTTTTTTGTCATTGCTTAGGTACAAACCTTGTACGATGTATTTGGCAACAAACGCCATTTCAGAGGTTTCTTTGGCTTCTATATACAATTTGGTGAGTGGAATGGCGATGGATTCTTTGACGCTTGAGGGCAGGAATTTCGCCTTGTCCATCGCTGATTTTGCATCTAAGTAATACAATGCCTCCAAGGCACTTTCTTTGACCAGATTGGATGGGCTGTCTACAGATTTTTCAAAGAAATATTGGTAATCAAAATACACCAATTTTCCCAATAGCTTGATGGCAGCTGCTTTTACAGCATTGTTTTGACTGCTTTTAGCAAGGGATTCAATTTTTTTGATGACCTGTCTCTTTGAGTATTTGAAACTGAGGTCAATGTGTTCCAATGCGATTATCTGCAAGGGCGCATAGACATCGTCAAATGCCGAAACAAGAAGTTCGAAGACTTCTTTGTCCGCTTGGTGCTTAGACAGGGCAAGCAATGCTTCTTTGCGATCTGCAATATGCGCTGCATGCTTGTACTGGTATATGTAGGCTTTCTGTGTTTTGTTTTCGATAAAATCACCCAACACCACATGATCAGCATTGACTTGTACCCATTGAGGGGTTTTGTTGTAAGCAAAAGTAAAAGAACTCTCTTCTTCCTTGACAAATACCTTCTGCACCCTTTTAAGCCCATTCTCATGTAGCACAATCTTCAAGGGAAAATTAAACACTTCGCCTTGTTGTCTCAAATTAACCGTCACTGTTTTTTCCAACAAATTGTAATCGTAGGAAACATGAACTACGGGATGCCCTCCCTTGAAAAACCATTGGTCGAAAAACCAACCCAATGCTTTTCCAGACACATCTTCAAAAGCCATTCGCAATTGCGCCGCTTCAGTAGTAGCATATGCATGTGTTTTTAAATACTGCTGCAATCCTTTGAAAAAAGCTTTGTCTCCGAGCAGGTCTTTCAGCATGTGAAGGACCAAAGCCCCTTTTTCCTGTCTTCCCTCTTTCAAGAGCAGTTGGCTGTCGGAATTTTGCTCCACCAAACTTTGTTGCGTGTTTGTACTTGCCCTGTAAAGAGCAGTTATCTTTTGCAGGTATGCATCTGCTGCGTTTTGTCCGTGTTTTTGCTCCATCCACAAATACGCCGCGTATTCTCCAAAACCTTCGTTCCAAGACATTTCACTCCAGCTTTTAGGACTTACAAAACTCCCAAACCATTGCTGGAATAAGCGGTTTGCAATGACAGGCTCCCACAAATTGCCATCCACCAAATCTCCCTCAGATTGGTAGGCTTCATCTGAAAAAACAGAAACCATTGTATAAGCCTCCGCTTTTTCTTTAAGATTGCGAACAACCACCTGACTGTATTGATCCCAAACAAAATCAATTCCCGAAATTTCAGAGAAGAATTGCATCATTTGAGGTGTGTTTCCAAAAACTTTTTTTGCCAAGTTTTCCTTGTCTTTTTCTACATAATAGTTGACATCTTTGCCTTTCCAGACTTCTTTGATTAATGCAAATTCTCCTACCGCTATAAAAAACAAATGGGGAGCGTGTTTGTGACCTAACTTCCAATGGTCTTGGCGTTCTCCATTGGGAAGTGCCGTTTTAGAAACCAACGTTCCGTTGGACAGGGTTGTCAACGAATCCGGGACGGTTAGGAATATTTCCTGAAGGGTCATTTGATTGGGACTGTTTAGTGTCGGAAACCAAAAACTGTTGGCGTCTGCAATGCTTTGTGTCCATATTTGCGTGGGAATGTTCTTTTGAAGCGCTAGGGGATTGACAAAATTCAAGCCTGGAATTTTTCTTCCGGTTTCATTTAACTTTTTGAATGTTTTTTGAGATTTGACGCTGTAAGCAACCGTGAGCTGCAGGGTGTCTTCTCGATGGTAGATCCTGTTCAGGTCGATGTGTATTTGCTCCCCGTCGTAATGGTAGTCAAGTGCCTTGTCCAAACTGCTCACTTTTTGGACAGTCATATTTTTAGCATCCAAAACGATGTTTTGGGTTTTGTAAAAATGAGGGCTCGCCGAAAGAACCGCTTCGCCATAGAGTCGTTCTTCTGAAAAGTCAAAGCGGATTTTTAGCTGAGTGTGATGGAGGTCAAAGGGTTTTTCAACAATTGTTGTGTTGGGAATGTGGGTGTTTTGTAAAGATTGCTGCGCATTTGAAAAAGGAGCAAACGATAAAAAAAACAAGCATATCTGTTTCTGAAAACGCATTGGAAGGAATATTTTTTGATTGTAAAAATAGAAATACTTGAGAAGACAGTCTTATAATTAAGTGTTAAATACAATTTTAGCTTTTGCCGAACTCATTGTACCCTCTTCTCAGTTGTCAAAACGAACAGGGTCAGTTTGTTCGTAAAACCGTTTTTCCGCATATTCAAAGCCTTCCTGCCACCAAGCCGTCATTTGTTTTTGGTCAAAAATCAAAGAATTTGTTGTCAATACAGAGGGTGTGTAGAACATATTCAAAGAAACACCGTTGTTCTTGGCAGCCAATTTGCCTATGGTTACATTGTGCTTTTCTACATGTCCCAAGGTGAAATCAAAAATATGAGAAATCAGTGAAAAAGGGTTTTTTACCGGGAGTCGGTTGTAATGCGTCACTTCCGTATCCAAAATAATTACATCTACCTCGGTAGCTCCCCTTCGGATGGCTTCACGAATGGGAACCAAACAACCGAAACCACCATCTGCGTATTGGCAATTGTCCTTTTCGTACAAACTCATAAAAGGAACGTAATTGCAAGAAGCCCAAATCCAATCACAAAATTCGACATAAGACCAATCATTGATTGACTTGTACTCAATCTCATTCAAAGTCAGGTTGGAAACGGTCACCACAAGATCCATATCAGAATCTTGCAACTGCTTGAAATAACTTTCCCGAATGTTGTTGCGAATCAGCTTTCTCAAATTATAACTTTCTCCAAAAGTCTTTCGTTTGCGAATAAAATTCCACAACACATGAAAGTGATTGATTGTGACCACTTTTTCGCCGTGTACTTTCTTGATGCGAAATGGGTTATTGCTAAAAATGGTTTTTTGATTTACGCTGGTATACAGTGCTTTCAATTCTTGGGTTTTTCCCAAAGCGAGGTGAGAAATCAAAAGACTGCCCGTAGATGTGCCAATGTAGATGTCGTATTTTTTGTGTTGTTCACAAATCAGATACTCGGCTACACCTCCCGCAAACGCGCCTTTGCTCCCTCCTCCTGAAATCACCAATGCTTTCATCTCAATCCTTTTTAGTATGTTTGATAAATTTACTCAAAATAAAACGTTAAAAAAAAGGAAATCTCATGCGAATATTGCCTTCTCTTTTCCTGCCCTGCCTTCTGTCTATTTTTTCTTTTGCACTACTCTTGACAGGTTGCCAACAACCTAGTTTGCAAAAAGCACTTTTCGGATCCTGTAAAAGCACACAGCAAGAACAAGCTCAAAAAAACATCGAAGACCTTCACCAACGCTTTGAGATTTCGATTCCCTCCAACTGGAAAAAAGAATTTTTTATCGACAGTTCTTCCACACGCTTCTATTGTGCTGACACCACAAAAGAACTTACAGACACTTACATCATAGAAATCGGACACTACACCAAAAACACCATTTTGGACACGTTGTTTGTGAAAACAATTGAAGGCGAAGTCCTTCAAAAAGAAAACGGCGAGGTGCTGCAATCAAAACACGTTCGTTTGGGCAAAAAAAAAGGGTACAGCATCCATTCAAAGTACAGGCGTTTGGGTTTTGACTTTCAGACTGTTCAAAGTTATTTTCCAAATACAAACGGCAGCCTATACCTCTTGAAAGTAGAGGCTTATGGAACAGAAAATTCCGAAGCGCGTTTGTGTGAAGGAATGGCCTTGTTAGACAAGGCTCTGCTCCACGAACGATAAGCCTATTTACTCCTTCATTTCCTTCTCCGAGTTGGGTTTTCTTTTTCCGTTTTTGCTGTGAATCCTACCCGCATTTACTTCCGCCTCTAAATTGATTGGATTTGCAATTGTTGCTTGCTTTTTTTGCCTGGAGATCAAAGCAGCTATTCCCAAAGGTTTATTTTCATCGTTCATCGTTTGGCAAATTACAAAAACAAAAAGATTATTTTTGATAAAAATTTCATCGCATGTCTTTTTCCAAAAATCCTATTTTCTTTTTCTTTAGCATCCTCACGTTCATTAGTCACACATCTCTTTTTGGACAATTGGAGGCCGCAAGAAAGGTGATTCAAGATTTGAGCGCTCCCGAAATGCACGGAAGGGCTTATGTGAAAAATGGCCACAAAAAAGCTGCGGCATACCTTGCAAAGGAATTTAAAAAAAGGGGACTTCAAAAGTTTGGAAGCAGCTATTTGCAAAGCTTTCCTATCAGCGTCAACACACAACCGGGAGCCTTGGACTTGAAAATAGACGGCAAAACTTTAGTACCCGGAAAGGACTATTTGATCGATCCGAGCAGCCCTTCACTCAAAGGCACCTATGACTGTATTGTGTTGGGAATAGCTGATTTGTTGGACGAAAATGTCTTTGTTCAAAAACTCAATAAATCCAAAGACAAAGTCTTGTTGATAGACATCTACGACCTGGAGACACAGTCCAAACAAGCCGCTGCTAAAATCTTAGAAATCGTTCGGTTCCTCAGGTATTCCGATGCACATCCTGCTGCTGCCACATTGGTGTTTTCTTCAAAAAAACTGACTTGGAACGGCAGTACTTTTCAAAGTGCAAAACCATCTTTTACCATTGGCAAAATAACAAACATCAAAAGCATGCAACAAGTGTCCATTCACAGCAAAAGCCGGTTTATAAAAAAGACAAGTTCTCAAAATGTCATCGGCTTTCTCAAAGGGCGCGATGCTTCCGACTCTTTGCTTGTTATCTCTGCCCATTACGACCACCTTGGACGCATGGGTAAAAACACCTATTTTCCAGGTGCCAATGACAATGCTAGTGGGGTTGCTTTGTTATTGGATCTTGCCAAGTATTTTTCAATAAGTGAAAATCGGCCCAAGTACTCGTTGGTATTTGTCGCATTTGGTGCCGAAGAACTCGGGCTTTTAGGATCAAAGTATTTTGTTGACCACCCTCCTTTCGCTCTGAAAAACATCAAATTTCTTTTGAATTTTGATTTGGCAGGCACAGGAAGTAAAGGCATTCAAGTAGTCAATGCGACAGCCTATCCCAATCAATTTAAGACACTGCAGGAACTCAATCAAAAACAAGGCTACATAAAAGCAATCAAACCACGTGGTCCTGCGTGCAATAGTGACCATTGTTCTTTTGATACTTTTCAAGTCCCCAGCTTTTACAGTTATACCTTAGGGGGAATTGCCGCTTACCATGATGTTAACGACCGTGCTGACACCTTGCCGCTCACTTCCTTTGAGGGTTATTCAGACCTGATGAAAGCGTTTGTAAAAAGTTTTTAAAATGAAGTTTATTCTTTTTTTTGGCGACAATCCCTTCCAATTCTCTGCTTACCATTGCCGCAATCAGAACTCCAACGAGAGTCTATAAAATTCCAAAACCGATAACTCCTCCTGTCAATTTCTCAATGAATTTAGAAGCATTGCTTGGTGATGCGTCAAAAAGTTGTTTGAAATTATCTTGAAAAAACGAATGTGTTGGTCGTTTCAGAACAAGCTTTAAAAACACAGAAAAACCGAGAAGGCTCTTGTCAACTTAAAAGGAGGAGGCAGGGTGTTTTAAAGACTTATTTAAAACGCAATGTGTACATTTAGTGACAGCTATAAAATCTTAAAATTAGAGATGCTGTAACCTATTTCTTCATCGGCCATCATTTCTACCATGTCAAAATAGACATCTGTAGGATACCCGTAGTTGGGATCAAATTTGAGTTCGTAATGGAAAGGCTTTTGTTCTAGTTTTTTGAGAATTGTGTCAAACAATGCGTCCACCGTAGTCGGGATGCCTTCACTGCCCCAAGCTTCGTTGCCTTTGATTTGCTCAACTTTTCCGTTGATCACCCGTATTTGGTAAGGTTCTTGAATTTCACAATAACAACTCACCATCAAATCAAAACTGTAGGACTTTATTTCAGCAGACTCCCAAAGTTTGTAATTTTCTTCCACATCTGTCGATGGACATTTGACAAAGTCTTCTTCTTTAAATCCTGCGCAAATAGCCTCGCAATGATTTGAAAACAACTTAGTATAGGTTTTCTCTGGGTTCAGTGGGTCGGTGATTTGAATGCAGGTAGGATTGTACTCTTTTGTGCACATGCAATCCGTTTTCCAATAATCACCATAGCATTCCTCCAAAAGAGCATTCAAACTTTCTGTACTTTCAAGAATTTGTTCGGAACCGTCTTCTTTTGTGATCGATATCGGAAACTGGTATTCCCAATGGTACAGCTGGTAAACCGTTTTTTCTAATTCTAACTCAGATTCCAATGTAATGGACTTGCCACTTCCGGTTTTGATGGTCAATGGGAAATCCAATTCAAAACACTTCCTTTCAAAAAGATCTCCTTTATTGGTTCCTTCTTTGCAATCCTCTATAAAGTCTTCTTCCGTAAATCCGTCCAATCCTGCATAGCAAGCGTTTGGATAGGTAATGACAAATGCATCTCCTGCCGGATCCGAAACCTTTACACATACGGGTGCGTAAATTTCAATGCAAAAGAGATCGTTTTCAAAATCACAATTTTCAACCAGACTTTCAAATTCACCAACATCTTGGATGGAGACGACTTCAATAGCAGCGCGTTGGGAATTAAAGACTTCTACAGAAAAAGGAAATACAATGCCGTTTACAGACTGTTCTTCAGAACTGTCGGTAATCAATACAAAAAGCAAATTTTCTAAACTCAGAACTTCTTTGGTAGCGCCACTGCTATAAGAAAGTTCCAAGGGGTAGACAAAATTAAAGCAAAAATCAAAAACAATGTTTCCCACCGGGTTTTCATCTTGTCTCAAATTGCCACTGTTGTCAAATTGACTCGTCAAGAGGTCCATGACAGCGACCATCGACAAAGCGTCGTCTTCTTTCGGTAACTTATCAGAAACCGTTTGGGTACAGCTCGAAAAGACAAACAACAGTATTGGCAAGAATAAAATAAGGTTTTTTTGTGTTTTCATATAAAAAATTAAAAGGCAAAATAACTTGCAATTATCATTCAAAAATTTGCACAGTATTGAAAAGCGCAATAACACTATAAATGTACGAAGAATATTTTTACCCCCCCTTTTTTTGTTAATAGCAAAGTCTTTTTAAAATAGTGGAAACTGTCAATAAATTCATTTGGATGTGATTTCAATTCTTTAGAAAAACAAACCAACAGCACACTTTTAAAGAAATGAATCTACGGTTCCAATTTCTCAATACCACTCATCGTTCTACCCATAAAAATCACTCAACGAAGATTTTGATTTCTTTTGAAATGTTGTCAGATGCGTTTCCTACAAAAAGCACGTAGGTTCCTTTTTCGAGGTTCCATTCAGAGCGACTTTCATCGTAAAAAGCCAAGGTATTTATTGGGATATCTATGCTGATTTTTTTCGAAGTAACTTTAGGCAACTCCACTTTTTCAAATCCCTTCAATTCCTTTAAAGCTCTTTTTACTTTGGAGTCGGGTTTTCCTATATAAACCTGCACCACCTCTGCCCCATCACGAGTCCCCGTATTTTTCACCACACAAGAGATGGCAAGGGTGTCTGTTGGAGAATACATTTGCTTGTCTGTTTTGACATTGGTTATTTTAAAATTTGTGTATGACAATCCATGACCAAAGGCATAGAGCGGTTTGATTCCTTTTGTGTCATGCCATCGATACCCGACCAAAATACCTTCTTTGTAATATTGATTTACCCCATCTCCTGGATAAGATACGTCACCAAAATAATGGGCGGCATTGTCCTTGAGTTTCTTTGGAAAGGAAAACGGCAACTTCCCCGATGGATTGACAGCTCCACACACAACATCTGCGATGGCATGTCCTGCCATACTCCCCAGATACCAAGTTTGAAGCAGTCCGTTCACGTTCTCTAACCACGGCATCTCAACAGCATTACCTGTTAGCAAAAGCATGCCTAAATTTTTGTTCACTTGATGGATTTCGTTCAACAACGTTTCCTGCCCAAAGGGCAGTTCAAATTGCAACCTGTCATCTCCTTCTGAATCTTGGTGGTGACTTTTATTTAACCCCCCTATAAACAAAACCACATCTGCTTTTTTTGCAAATGCAATGGCTTTTAGCCTCAAAGAGTCGGCGTCCAACTTTCCAGAAATCACTTGGTTGTAAACAGAAGTACCAGATTCAAAACCCATGGTGTGAATTACAGTCGCATTTTTATAGCGTTGCTTGAGGCCTTCCAAAGGGCTGATTTCAAACTGCGGCTTCAATTCTGAAGATCCTCCTCCAGCAGTCATATTACGGGTTGCATTTTCACCGATGACAGCGATGATGGTGTTTTTCTGATCTTGAATCGGAAAAAAATTATTTTTATTTTTCAACAAAACCATTCCTTGCGTTCCAACTTTGCGCGCGACTTTCTGGTGTTTTTTAGTATTCAAGCTTCCAAGAGGTTTGTCCGGGTTTAGATTCGTACGAAGCATCAAACGCAAAATTCTTCGAACTTTATCGTCTAGATGAGCGGTTGCTATTTCACCACTTTTGAGCGCTTTCAGAAAAGGCTTGGCCAAATAGTAATGTTCATAATGGTTGTCGGTCGTTGTGCCCAAACCATCGGTACCCGTTCCCATCTCCAAGTCCAAGCCATACAAAGCAGCCTCGATGGTACTGTGGGTGCCGCTCCAATCGCTGATCACAACCCCGTCAAAGCCCCAATCTTGTTTTAAAATTTTATTCAAAAGGAGTTCATTGTGACAGGCGTATTGACCCCGAAATTTGTTGTAGGCACCCATGATTGACCAAACACCAGCTTCCATTACAGCAGCTTTGAAAGCGGGCAAGTAGATCTCGTACAAAGCCCGATCATTTACTTCTACATTGATGACATTTCTCCAATGCTCTTGGTTGTTCAACGCAAAATGTTTGACACATGCTGCGACCCCATTTTTTTGGACTCCTTGAATGTAGGGAACCACCATCTTAGAAGCCAAAAAAGGATCTTCACCTAAATATTCAAAATTCCTTCCGTTCATGGGGGTTCGATATATATTGACACCCGGCCCCAACAAAACATCTTTTTCTCGGTACCGCGCTTCTTCTCCTAAACTAAGACCGTATTCGTTTGACAACTGAGGGTCGAAAGAAGCTGCCAAGCAAGTCAATGCCGGAAAAGCTGTGATGGAATCGTTTGACCATTGGGCATAATTCCAAGAATCCCAACTCATCTCAGCACGCACACCGTGGGGACCATCTGCCATCCAAATTTCTGGAATGCCAAGACGCGGAACTCCTTTACTGCTAAATTTTGATTGTGCGTGACACAGTGCCACTTTTTCCGTTAGGGTAAGTTCTTTTAATAATTGCTCAATGTAGGTGTCGGTATCTTTGGACATCCCTCCATTGGATTTTTCAGCAATCTCTTGAACGTTAGTTTGGGATTGCACAGGAGCAAAAGAAATTGTCAAAAGCGTCAAAAAAAATATCCATTGAATGTATTTAATACTAGAATAAAAATTCATAAAGCGAGGTTTTTGAAGAGTCGTTGGTATCTATTCATTGAATGGCAAGCTGTTTTCAAAGCACCTTTAAATACTTTTCAGTTACATCAAGAAGTACCAAGGCAAAATACACAAATATGCGTACAATCGTTTCCTCTTCAAAAAAAAATATAAATCTCCTCTTAAAACAATTCTCTTAAGTTTCCCTATTTTTGCAGCGATCTAAATAAAACTACGCATGTCATTACAGCAGAGAAAAGACGCTTTTGTTGCCTTAGGTGTTTTTTTAAGTCAATTTTCAAGAAAGGAAATTCTCCGAAAGGAAAACATCCCTCACAACGATTTGTTTTTTGACGCTTTCCAAATGCAAATTGACAGAGCACAAGAATTCAACGGGTGGTTTACCAAAGACAATGTATTGTTTGCTATGGAAAGCTGGAGCCAAGCCTTGCGGCCTGAAAACCTTAACAAATGGACCTCCTCTTATATTTTTAAGCAAAACACTCCCAAAACCATTGCGGTCATTATGGCTGGAAACATTCCTATGGTTGGATTTCACGACTTTTTAAGTGTGCTGATAGCTGGCCATTCCCTGGTCGCGAAATTATCCTCAAACGACAAGCATTTCCTTCCGATGTTAGGAAAATACATGCAATATGCGCATCCCGAATTCAATGGAAAAATTACGTTTACAGAAGGAAAATTGACAGATTTTGATGCCGTGATTGCCACAGGAAGCGACAACACCGCGCGCTATTTTGATTATTATTTTGGCAAACACCCACACATCATTCGCCAAAACAGAAATACCGTTGCAATTCTCTCCGGAGACGAAGATCTAAAAACTTTGGAGCGCATGAGCGATGATATTTTTCGCTATTTTGGCTTGGGATGCAGGAGTATTTCAAAAATATACCTGCCCAAAGGCTTTGATTTGAACAGGATTTTCAAAGCTGTCTTCAAACACAAAGACATTGTAAATTACGAACGCTATGCCAATAATTACGAATACAACAAAGCAGTCTACTTGATGAGTCTTTTTGACATTCGAGAAAATGGATTTTTAATGCTCAAAGAAGACCGTAGCTTTACATCACCGATCTCCTCTCTATTTTACGAATATTACGAGGACCTAGACTCATTGCTCACTACCTTAGAACAAGAACGCTCTAAAATTCAATGTATTACAACCAACATCGACATTCCAGGAAGCATCCCGCTAGGAAAAACACAAGCTCCTTCACTATGGGACTATGCTGATGGTGTGGATACGCTTCAATTTTTGTTAACATTGTAGTGAATAATTTAGCCGTTTTAAGATGGTAAAATGAATTTAATTGCCGAAATTTGCTTTTCGTTTATTGTAAAAATAACTCAGACAACTTTTCCCAATGAAAAAACATAATTTTAGTGCAGGCCCCTCTGTATTGCCCCAAGAAGTTTTAAAGAAAGCAAGCGAAGCCATTGTTGATTTTCAAGGACTCGGTTTGTCCTTGATAGAGATTTCTCACCGCAGCAAAGAATTCATTGCTGTAATGGACAAAGCACAAGCTTTGGTCAAGGAATTGTTAGCGCTCCCCGAAGGCTACTCCGTACTTTTTGTGCAAGGAGGTGCGAGTACCGAATTTGTAATGGCGCCCTATAACTTGATGAAAATCGGTGGCAAAGCCGCTTACCTAGACACGGGTTCTTGGAGTTCTAAAGCCATCAAAGAAGCAAAACTTTTTGGAGATACGGTCGTCGTTGCTTCTTCAAAAGACAAAGGATACAATTACATCCCCAAAGGATACGACGTTCCTAAAGACGCAGACTACATTCACTTCACTTCCAACAACACTATTTTTGGAACACAATTGAACGAATTCCCTGGAGACACTTTGAAAGTGGTAGACATGAGTTCGGATATATTTTCAAGAACCTTGGACTACAGTCAATTTGACGTGGTCTATGCGGGTGCTCAAAAAAACATGGGTCCTGCAGGAACAACTTTGGTCATCGTCAAAGATGAAATTCTAGGAAAATCCGGGAGACAAATTCCTTCCATGTTGGATTATCAAATTCATGCAGACAAAGGAAGCATGTTCAACACCCCTCCTGTCTTTGCAGTATATGTCTCTATGTTGACCTTGGAGTGGTTGAAAGAAAATGGAGGAGTCACTGGCATTGAAAAAGCCAACGAAGAAAAAGCATCTTTGCTCTATGCTGAGATTGACAACAATCCTTCTTTTGTAGGATTTGCAGCCAAAGAAGACCGTTCTAAAATGAATGTAACCTTCAATTTGACGGATGCGTCTTTAAAAGAAAAATTTGACAGTCTTTGTGTTGCCGCTGGAATCAGCGCCTTAAACGGTCACCGAAGTGTGGGTGGATACAGAGCGAGCATTTACAACGCACTTCCTTTGGAAAGCGTCAACGTGTTGATCAAAGCCATGCGAGATTTGAATCGATAACAAATAAACATTAGAACTTATCGTTGCCCCGCAACGCAAACATAAATCTAAAAAAATGAAAGTATTAGCAAATGACGGATTGGCTCAAAGTGGTGTAACCGCCTTGGAAGCTGCCGGTTTCGAAGTCCTCCTTACCAGTGTTGCCCAAGAGCAACTAGAAAGTTTTATCAACCAAGAAAATATCGACGTCCTATTAGTTCGCAGTGCTACGACCGTACGTCAAGAATTGATTGACGCTTGTCCTTCAATGAAAATCATCGGTCGTGGTGGTGTCGGAATGGACAACATCGACGTACAATACGCTCGCGACAAAGGAGTACACGTAATCAATACTCCTGCTGCCTCTTCACATTCAGTTGCGGAATTGGTTTTTGCTCACTTGACAGGAATGGCGCGTTTCTTACACGATTCAAACAAAAACATGCCTTTGGAAGGAGAATCCAATTTCAAAGGATTGAAAAAAGCCTACGCAAAGGGAGTTGAATTGAAAGGAAAAACATTAGGTGTCCTTGGATTTGGACGTATCGGTCAGGCGACTGCCGCTGTAGCCTTGCGTTTGGGGATGAAAGTAGTTGCTTTCGATCCTTTTATGGAAACTGCAACCCTTAACTTGGACTTTTTTGACGGGCAATCCATCGCACTTAAAATTGACACAGTTTCAAAAGAAGAAGTCCTCAAACAAGCTGACTTTTTAACCCTTCACGTTCCTGCTCAAGACGGTTATGTAATCGGCGCAAGCGAACTTGAGAACATGAAAGACGGTGCTTTTATTGCAAATGCTGCTCGTGGTGGCGTGATTGACGAAGTGGCTTTGTTGGCGGCTCTTGACAATGGAAAATTGGCCGGTGCTGCCTTGGATGTTTTTGAAACAGAACCAAAACCTGCCTTACAAGTATTGATGCATTCCAAAGTTTCTTTGACACCTCACATCGGTGCAGCAACTGGAGAGGCACAAGACCGAATCGGTGGAGAACTGGCAACTCAAATCATCACATTGCTTTCATAAGCGCTGTTGTTCTACATTCGAAAAAACAGTCTTTCAAAGGACTGTTTTTTTTTGGCCTTTGTTTCGTTTGAGAAGTCTTACTTTTTTTAGATATGAAAATATGCAGGCTGACGTAGTTATACACGATAAAATGGTATCTTTGGGTTTTAGCAAATACTATTGACCAGTCCCCCCGTTTAGATATGTCCATACAAAAAAACATTTCTTCCCTCGCTCAAAACATCCCTTCCAATGTCCAATTAGTAGCCGTGTCCAAAACCAAGCCAATCCTTATGTTACAGGAAGCTTACAAGACAGGACAACGTGCCTTTGGAGAAAACAAGGTCCAAGAAATGGTCAGCAAATGGGAATCTTTGCCCAAAGATATCCAATGGCATTTTATCGGTCACCTTCAAAAGAACAAAGTGAAATACATGGCGGCTTTTGTCTCTTTGATTCACGGGGTTGATAGTTTGAGCACTTTACGAGAAATCGAAAAACAAGCGAAAAAACACCAACGCGTGATCTCCTGCTTATTGCAAGCAAAAATTTCAGAAGAAGCAACGAAGTTCGGATTGCCCATGATCGAAATACAAAAAATCCTCTTCTCAGAAGAATTGAAAAAAATGGAACATGTAAAAATTGTAGGACTGATGGGGATGGCCAGTTTTACGGATGACACGGAACAGGTTGCAAAGGAATTTCGTTCTTTAAAGGACTTTTTTGACCAGACTGACTTGGCTGTTTTATCTATGGGAATGAGTGGCGATTACCATATCGCAATTCAAGAAGGCGCGACCATGGTCCGCTTGGGAAGCACAATTTTTGGAGCACGAAATTAAAAAACAAAAAGAACCACAGAGTACATGTACGCGATTATAGATTTTGAAACGACCGGAGGTAAATTCAATGAAGAAGGCATCACAGAGGTCGCCATCTACAAATACGATGGCCATCAGATAGTAGATCAGTTGATTACACTCGTAAATCCTGAAAGACCCATCCAGCCTTTTGTTGTCAAGTTAACTGGAATTACCCCCAATATGGTCCGAACAGCTCCCAAGTTTTACGAAGTTGCCAAGCGGATTTTAGAAATTACTGAAGATTGTGTTTTTATTGCCCACAACACCTCTTTTGATTATCGAATTCTCCGCACAGAATTCAAACGCTTGGGCTTTGATTATACGAGAGAAACGCTTTGTACGGTGGAGTTGAGTAAAAAGCTTATCCCTGAAATGCCTTCCTACAGTTTGGGAAAACTGTGCCGCTCCTTAGGCATTCCCATGAATGGCAGACATCGAGCTAGTGGTGATGCACTGGCAACCTTAAAATTGTTTAAATTTTTATTGACCAAAGACCTGTCAAAAGAAATTACAAAAAGCTCCATAAAGATTTTGGTAGACAAAGTAAAAGTGTTTTCTGACAAGTTGAACAAAATGATTGAAGATGCCCCTACTGTGATGGGCGTTTTTTACATACACAATACAGAAGGAGAGGTGATTTATATCGGGAGGAATAAAAACATCAAAAAAGGCATCAACCAACTTTACCTTAAAACTTCCAAAAAAATACTAAACCTTCAAGAGAATTCTCACTCGATCAGTCATGAAGAAACAGGAAATGAATTGATTGCACAATTAAAATTTGACATGGCTTGTATGAAACACAAGCCAAAATTCAACAACCATCGTAAAAAGAACTTGCAAACGGTCGTTTTTAACAACGAGAACATGCTTCTGATTGACAAGGGAAGACACGCTCAAGAGAAATCAGTTGTGTTGATCGAAGAAAACCAAATTTTAGGTGTTGGATTCATCGATTTGGCCCATCAATTTAACAACATGGACATCCTCAAAACCTTGCTTACTAAAATTGAAGATACGTTGGCAACAAGATATGCAATCAAAAAATACCTCGAAGCAGGAAAAATAGAACGCATCGTTCGGTATTGAATAAAAAACAACAATGAAAGAATCTCATCACACTTGGAAAAAAAAAATACACGAAATCATCTACGAGGCAGATACGCCTAAAGGGAAGTTGTTTGATGTACTCTTGATGCTGACCATTTTGGCAAGCATCGCATTGGTTCTGCTGGAAAGCGTTCCAAGTATTGGGACGCACTACCCTACTTTTTTCAATAGAGCAGAATGGAGTATTACCATTCTATTTACCATCGAATACCTTTTGCGAATTGTATCCATCAAAAAACCCAAGCACTATATTTTCAGTTATTTGGGGGTCATTGATTTGTTGTCTACCCTTCCAAAGTACCTTTCTTTGTTTGTCGGAGGCAGCCATGCACTTCTTATTTTACGTGCCCTAAGATTGTTACGTGTCTTTCGGATTTTAAAAATCACTCGTTATATCGGCGCCTCCAACAAACTGCTTGCAGCTCTCCGAGCAAGCCGCCCTAAAATTGCTGTTTTTCTTTTTACTGTGGTCGTTATTTCTATCATCTTAGGCACCGTCATGTATTTGGTCGAAGCGAGAGCTGGCAGTGGTTTTACAAGCATTCCCAGGAGTGTGTATTGGACCATCGTCACACTGACAACAGTGGGTTATGGAGACATTGCTCCTGTGACTACTTTGGGTCAATTCATCGCTTCCATTGTAATGATCCTCGGGTACGCAATCATTGCAGTCCCTACAGGGATTGTTTCTGCAGAATACAGCAGTCATTTCAGTAAAACACCGACAAACACTCAATCTTGTTCTAATTGCAATTTTGACACGCATTCTGACGAGGCTGTATTTTGCAATCAATGCGGGGAAAAGCTGTGACAAAACTTTTTCACAAACGCGGTATTGTCTATTTTTGAATTCAACGAACTTAAAAAACATGTCCTCAAAAACCTTGATCAGCATTGTTGGCCCCACTGCAATTGGAAAAACAGCATTGAGCATTGAAATTGCCCAACATTTTCAGGCGCCAATTCTGTCTTGTGACTCGCGGCAATTTTACAAAGAACTCGCAATCGGAACTGCCGTTCCTTCAGAAGAAGAACTTGGGCAAGCACCGCACTATTTTGTCCAAAATCGATCTATTTTCGAAAATTACAATGTGGGGCAGTTTGAAAGAGATGCCTTGGAGCAATTGGAGCAGTTGTTTTTAAAAAAAGAGGTGGTTGTTCTGGTAGGCGGTAGTGGTTTGTATGTGGATGCCTTGCTCAACGGATTGGACCATTTCCCTGAAATTGATCCTAAAATACGACAGCAACTGAACCAAGAACTCGCGAAAAAAGGCCTTTCAGTTTTACAAGAACGACTCAAAGTATTGGATGCCGAGACCTATGAAAAAACAACCTTAGACAACCCGCACAGGGTCATTCGTGCATTGGAAGTGTGCATCGGCTCTGGAAAGCCCTATTCCTCTTTTAAAAACAAACCCAAAGCAATTCGAAACTTTGAAATCATTCGTATTGGATTGACAGCTGAGCGCAACTTGATCTACAACCGCATCAACCAAAGAGTCGATCGCATGATGGAAAATGGTTTGATGGAAGAAGCAAGGCGCGTACATCCGCACAAAGACTTGAACGCACTTCAAACAGTCGGATACCGCGAATTGTTTGCATACTTTGAGGAGAAGTGCGAATTGGAAGCTGCTATTGCAGAGATTAAAAAAAATACACGCCGCTTTGCCAAACGTCAAATGACATGGTTCAAAAGGGATTCAGACACCACTTGGTTTGACCACAAAACAGCATTGAAAACAATTGTGGAACACCTAGAAAAATCAATATAGCATTCTCAATCATTGCCTACTATAATCATTACAAAACCACATTCCATGACTCAACTACCCCAAATCTTAGAAAGTTTTAAAAAAATTCGTTTCCAAGATTGTGACCCCTTCAACCATTTAAACAACGGACGCTATGTCGATTATTTTATCAATGCCCGTGAAGACCAACTCTTGACCTATTACGACATCGACCTTTTTAAAATCATTCAAGAACAAGGCCTCGGATGGTTAGTGTCTAATAACAAAATTGCCTACCTAAAACCGGTTTTCACAATGGAAGAAGTTTGCATACAATCTCAGCTGATTTGTTACGATTCTCGCAGTATTGAAGTGGAAATGCGGATGTGGAACAAAGATAAAACCATTTTAAAAACGGTTGCTTGGTTTGGTTTTGCTCCATTCAACTTGAAAAAAAATCGCGTTGAACCCCATACAGATGTTTTCATGGAAATCTTTGAATCGGTTGTTTTGCCCATTCCTCAAAAAATATTTGAGCAGCGTGTCCTTTACCTGAAGAAAAACACGGACAAAATCATTTAAAAACAACCCTTGTCAAGAATCAAATTTCTTGGGGATAATCGCGCCGTTCGGTTTCAATTTAAAGTCCTTTGCTGTATCTTTGCTTTTTACCATTAAAAAGATTTACTATGAATACGCTTGAACAGTTTAAACAATACGTACAACAGATAAACGCAAAACCCACTTATACCAAACCTTTGGCTTTTGGATTGGGAATTCGCAGGTCGAAAGCAGGCAAGACATTAGACGTTAACTTTCCAGCAATCAATTGGGACAGTGCTTTTGGTACAGCGGCTTTGTTGCAAGATGTGACGGGTTACGAGTCCAACTCCAATGGTTTTGTGGTTCTGACCAAAGTACAGCTTCAAAAAGCGTTTGATAATTTCAGTGCCTTTCACCATGAAATTGAAAAGCACCCAAACATCACATTGCTCCAACAGTTGCTCGAAAACTACAACCAACCAGAAGGATACCAGGAAATCGACCTGATCGCTTACTTTTTATTTGACAAAGACACTGCTGTTGCTGATGCCGTGGAAGGATATTTCAAATTGCAATGCCTTTCACAATTGCATGTACAACCGCATGGGTTGAGTTTGGAAGGAGTTTTTGGAAAACTAAACAACATCGCTTGGACCAATCAAGGTCCTGTCCTACCCGAAGACCTCAGTGAAGAACGTATCAAAGCGACATTCAAAGGCGATGTCTTACAGGTTTCACACGTAGATAAATTTCCGTACATGGTGGATTACCATGTGCCAAACGGAGTTCGAATTGCTTCTGGCTCTCAAGTTCGTCTCGGCGCACATACTGCCGTTGGAACGACTGTAATGCCTGCAGGATACATCAATTTCAATGCGGGAACACTTGGCAATGCGATGATCGAAGGACGCGTCTCGGCAGGGGTTGTTGTTGGACACGATTCTGACCTTGGCGGAGGTGTTTCTATCATGGGAACACTTTCAGGCGGGAATAAAAATGTCATTTCTATCGGAGACAAATGCTTGTTGGGCGCCAATGCAGGTACCGGGATTTCTTTAGGATTTGGGTGTACTATTGCAGCAGGTGTTTATGTAACTGCCGCAGCCAAAATACGGATGTACAACGAAAAGAACGAACCGATCAATCTCGAAGGAGCAATCGTGTCTGAAGGGGACAACATCGTCAAAGGTGCCGCATTGAACGGAAAAGACAAATTGCTGTTCCTTTTGGACAGTACCAACGGCCATCTGATTTGCAGACCCAATCCCAAAACGATTGAACTCAACGCAAATTTACACGTAAAAAACGATTGATCCGCACACATACGAAATCAAACCGGTACAGCGTTTTTTTGTACCGGTTTTTTTTATCAATTAACTTGAAAATCCTTTACCCAAAAGCAACGGTGTTCTTGTGTTCCAACCTGGAAATATTCATAAAATCAAAGGAAAACAGGGGTTCCATAAAGAATGTTTTTGACCATTAATTTCCTACATTTGCAAAGCAATGCAGAAAAAGATAAACATACAAAACAAAAAAGCGCGTTTTGAATACGAGATTTTGGAGACCTATACAGCTGGAATTCAGTTGACAGGCACGGAAATAAAATCCATCCGAGAAAGCAAAGCCCGCATTACAGAAAGCTTTTGTGAATTCAACGAACAAGGAGAACTTTTTGTAGTCAATATGTTTATCGAAGAGTACCTCTTCGGACATGCATACAACCACAAACCTAAAAGTGAAAGAAGGCTTTTGTTGAACAAAAGAGAACTCAAAAAACTGGAAAAAGAAGTCAAAAATGTCGGGCTAACCATCGTTCCCTTAAAGTTGTTTCTCACAGACAAAGGGTGGGCAAAACTAAACATCGCCTTGTGCAAAGGGAAAAAACTTTTCGACAAGAGAAACACCCTAAAGGACAGAGACAACGCTCGCGACCTTGCGAGGATCAAAAAAAACTTCTAGTTGACAGCCTTCCTTCCTCCTTTTTAAAAAAATGATTCAAGATGCTTGAAAAATTATTCGACCGCTACCAAATCATTCTCGCTTCTGGATCTCCGAGAAGGCAACAGTTTTTGAAAGAGGCAAACATTCCCTATCTCTTGCAATTGTTCCCTGTAGAAGAAATCTATCCCAAAGAATTGCAACGAGAAGAAATCACCGCTTACCTTTCCGATCTCAAATCAAAACCCTTTGACAAAATTATAAATGACAATGAATTGGTCATCACTTCAGACACCATTGTCTGGCACCAAGGCAAAGCACTGGGAAAACCTAAAAATACAAAGGATGCTGTTTGTATGTTGCAGCAACTTTCCGGAGACTCTCATGAGGTCATCACATCCATAAGTATCAAAGGAAAGTATTTCCAAGAAGTGGTGAGTGACACAACAAAAGTCTACTTCAAAAAGCTCAGTCTTACAGAAATTACATATTACATTCAAAATTTCAAGCCATTTGACAAGGCAGGCAGCTATGGAATTCAAGAATGGCTGGGACAAATAGCAGTCGAAAAAATCGAAGGAAGTTACACGAATGTTATGGGATTTCCAATGCACAAACTCTACGAAGTTTTGAAAAATATTGAAGACTCAAAAATGTGAGCTTTTTAGGAACATTGCTCTATAAAATTATTACATTTGTTACTTTCAAACACGACAATTTTTACAATGAAAAAATACACATTTACAGAAAAGAAAGATACGCGGTCCGGTTTTGGAGCAGGATTGGCAACACTAGGAAGAACCAACCCCAATGTCGTCGCACTCTGTGCTGACTTGATCGGGTCTCTAAAAATGGATGCTTTTATCAAAGAAAATCCAACACGTTTCTTTCAAATCGGAATTGCAGAGGCCAACATGATTGGGATTGCTGCAGGATTGACCATCGGTGGTAAAATCCCGTTTACCGGTACATTTGCCAACTTTTCTACAGGAAGGGTCTACGATCAAATCCGTCAATCGGTTGCCTACTCTGATAAAAATGTAAAAATATGTGCTTCACACGCGGGATTGACTCTCGGAGAAGACGGCGCAACCCACCAGATTCTCGAAGACATCGGATTGATGAAAATGTTACCAGGAATGACGGTCATCAATACCTGTGATTACAACCAAACAGAAGCGGCGACCATCGCTATTGCAGAGCACGAAGGACCTGTCTATTTGCGTTTTGGACGTCCTGTAGTTCCCATCTATATGCCCAAATACACGGATACCGCTCACGAAAACAAGTTCGTCATCGGAAAGGCCATTCAATTGACAGAAGGTGCTGATGTGACCATCGTGGCCACGGGACACTTGGTATGGGAAGCCTTGCAAGCCTCCGAACAACTAGAAGCAATGGGAATCACTGCAGAAGTCCTCAACATGCACACAATCAAACCTTTGGATGCTGGAGCGGTTTTGAATTCTGTCGCCAAAACAGGATGTGTGGTCACCGCGGAGGAACACAATTACATCGGAGGTTTGGGAGAAAGTATTGCCGGTCTACTGGCAAAAAACACCCCTATTCCTCAAGAATTTGTGGCGGTAAACGATAGCTTTGGCGAATCGGGAACTCCCGCTCAATTGATGGAAAAATATGGGCTGAATGACAAGGCAATCGTCAAAGCAGTTCAAAAAGTGATTTCGAGAAAATAAATTAATAACCTAAATAGATCGAATATGAAAACGAGAATTTTTGCCATTGCACTCGTAGTTTTTGCTTGTCAATTTGCAACTGCCCAAGTAAACTATGGAATCAAAGGAGGTCTGAATTTCAATGCTTCTGAATTATCTATGGGAAATGAAAACTTCGACAGTGATGACTCTTCCGGTTACCATGCTGGTGTCTGGATGCGTTTCAAAGTTCCTGTTGTTGGTATCTATGTGAGACCCGAAGTGATTTACACCTCTTTGTCGTCTGAATATTCCCTACCGGGTGTTGGCCAGACAGCAAAATTCAATTTAAATCGAATTGATGTTCCCGTTCTGTTGGGAATGAAATTTATTGGTGTGGGTAACTTTTTTATCGGCCCCTCTTTTCAATACGTTTTGGACTCTGATTTTAGTGTTGCAGGCATCGATCTTGAACAAGATGATGCAGAAGAAAACATCAACGTCGGTTTTCAAATTGGTCTCGGCATTGAATTTTGGAAACTAGGCATTGACGTTCGTTATGAATCTGCCTTTTCCAAAGCCGAATCTGCTTATAACGACAGCGCGGAAGAAGCGTTTATAAATAACTTTAAGATTGACAACCAACCCAATCAGTTTGTATTTGGTTTGTCCTACAAGTTCTGAGCATCTAACACATCTGACAAAGCCGATTTTATCTTGTAAAATCGGCTTTTTTATGCGCGATAATTGCTTTTTTATAAATACTTCTTGAAGTTGTTTTTTATGTTTGAATAAAAAAATTAACAAATATTTACAATTTAGACAAGAATTTTATATATTGCAGTAGATTTAAGTATTACTTCCCCCCCCTATATTTTACTTCCCCCATCGCCAATCGTTTGACTAGTCCCATTTTTTGTGATTCGTCAAAATAGGCATCGCTAATTTATTAACTTATAAAACACGCGTAATGGAAAACGAACGATTTGTCACCTCTTACAAAGTCAAGGCCTCAGAGGACGGAGGAATGTCTTACGAACTTCACTTGACCATGTCAAAGTACCCTATGGGAGTAAATGGAATTGGAAAAATCACCCGTGATTCGCAACCATTCTTTGAACCGATTGTGTCTCAGATTTCTGGAAACTACATGTTTGCAATTGAAAAAGAAAAAAATCACGCAGTGCACATTAGTGCAAAAGGCTTTCCGATGATTGAATGGTCAACCTATGAAAATGAACAAGTATTAGAAACACTACCAAACACATCCATCGAACTTTTCTTAGATCAGACTTGGAAAAAAGGCCAAGCCAATATTTCTATTCAAGAGTCAAATGGAAATTGGGTTCATGTAAAAAATGCGGAAGTTACTTGCATGAAGGAAGTTGCGTTTGTTGCCTAATTAAAAAAAGTCTCTCCATTAAAACCCTGTTTTTGGAGGGGCTATTATTTACTTCGAGACTTTGTGTCTCTTCTTCAGTTCGTTTTCGATGTCTTGCAAGGTAAAACCTTTTGCTTGTAAAAGCATCAAGTAGTGAAATAACAAATCTGCAGCTTCGTACAAAAACAAATCGTCCTTTGAATCCATGGCCTCAATAACCACTTCAACGGCTTCCTCTCCTACCTTTTGTGCTATTTTAGCAATGCCTTTTTCAAACATGCTAGCTACATACGATTTTTGAGTGTCTTTGTTAATTCTTCGGTCGGAAATAACCGTTTCCAAATCACTTAAAAAACCATAGGTCTGTAAATTTTCGCTATTCCAGCAAGTCGCAGTTCCTTTGTGACAAGTTGGCCCAACAGGATGTACCTGAACCAACAAGGAATCGGAATCACAGTCGTTGGTGATGGAAACGAGTTCTAAAAAATGACCGCTTTCCTCCCCTTTGGTCCACAAACGGTTTTTGCTTCGACTGTAAAAAGTTACTTTTTGAATCGAAATGGTTTTGTCATATGCTGCTTGGTTCATATAGCCCAACATCAACACATTTTTGGTGGTGGCATCTTGAATAATTGCTGGCACCAATCCATTTTCTTTTGAGAAATCTATTTTCATTTTTGTCTGTTTTATCTCGATGGTTTGTTCAAACTGTTTTCATTGTAACTAAGTCCTTATATCCTGACTGGAATGCCTTGGTTTTGCAATTCCCTTTTCAAGTCTTGAATGTCAATTTCTTTGTAGTGAAATACACTTGCTGCCAAAGCTGCATCAGCTTTTCCTTTGGTAAAGGCATCTGCGAAATGCTGGACGGTCCCTGCACCACCCGAAGCGATGATCGGAATGTTTAGCATCTCGGACAAAATTTCCAATGCTTCATTGGCAAAACCCGCTTTTGTTCCGTCATGGTTCATAGAAGTAAACAGGATCTCACCCGCTCCTCGTTGTTCCACTTCTGATGCCCACTCAAACAAATTGAGTGAGGTTGGCACTTTTCCCCCTACTAGGTGTACTATCCATTCGCCATCTATTTGTTTGGCATCAATGGCTACTGTAATACACTGTGCTCCAAATTTGGCAGATGCCTCATCGATCAATATGGGGTTTTTGACCGCTGAAGAATTGATGGACACCTTGTCTGCTCCCGCATGCAACAAGGCATCGATGTCTGAGATTGAGGCAATCCCACCACCCACTGTAAATGGAATGTCAATACTCGCAGCGACTCGCATGACCAGTTCCAAGAGTGTTTTTCTTTTTTCTTCTGTCGCTGAAATGTCCAAAAAAACCAACTCGTCGGCTCCTGTATCTGCATAAGCTTTCGCCAATTCTACAGGATCACCCGCGTCTTTTAAATCGATGAAGTTGATTCCTTTAACGGTTCTTCCGTCTTTGATATCCAAACAAGGAACAATTCTTTTTGTCAACATATTTTTTAATTTTTTTGAACTTGTAATCTTACATTTCAAAAGCATCTATTCACCAAATGCCGGATTGTTGTTATCTGCCTATTTTCCTAATTAAGCTTTTGATAGGATGAATTTTTCCAATTGCTTTAGTGAGATGCGATGTTCATAGATGGCTTTGCCAATAATGGTCCCTTCACAACCTATAGCTTCTAATTGTGGCAATTCGTCAAATTTTGAAATGCCGCCGCTGGCTATTAATTTCAGTCCAGGCAATTGTTCCAACATTTTTTTATACAGTGCGAAGGAAGGCCCTTGCAACATGCCATCTTTGGCTATATCGGTACAAATCACATGAGAAACTCCCGATTTTAAGTGTTTTTTTACAAAGGGAATCAATTCTTCGTCGGATTCTTCCAACCACCCACTAATGGCGATTTTTTCGTTGTTCGCATCCGCACCTAGAATTATTTTGTCCGCACCGTAGCGTTCCAACCAGTTTTTAAAAACTGCAGGTTGTTTCACCGCAATACTTCCACCCGTGACTTGTCGGGCACCGGATTCAAAAGCAATTTTCACATCTTCGTCAGTTTTTAAGCCCCCACCAAAATCAATTTTCAAATTTGTTTGGGACGCAATGGTTTCCAATACCTTGTGGTTTATAATATGACTGGCTTTGGCGCCATCCAAATCTACCAAGTGCAAGTATTCGATTCCATGTGCTTCAAACTGCTTGGCTATTTCTAAAGGGTGTTCGTTGTAGACTTTTTTCGTGTTGTAATCTCCTTTTGAAAGGCGGACACATTTTCCATCTATCACATCTATAGCGGGTATAATTCTCATCTTGTGACGTTATTTGTATCAAATTCCAATTCTAAAAAGTTTTTTAAGATCCGTGTTCCTGCTTTACTGCTTTTTTCGGGGTGAAATTGGGTTCCGTAAAAATTGTCTTTCTGCAATGCAGTGGAATAGGTCAATCCGTACTGAGTGGTCGCCACGGTTTCCTTGCACAGAGGTGCATAGTAACTGTGAACCAAATAGATGTATTCCTTTTCTTTGATGCCAGCAAACAAAGTTGATTTCAAATTTGCTATTTGATTCCAACCTATTTGTGGTACTTTTACTGAATTCTCGAATCGATGAACGTCTACATCAAAAATCCCCAATCCTTTGGTACTTCCTTCTTCACTGGAATGACACATCAACTGCATCCCCAAACAAATCCCCAAAACAGGCTGTGTCAATGTCGGAAGAACCAAATCTAACTTTGTTTTTTTCAACATTTTCATGGCACTACTTGCCTCTCCCACTCCCGGAAAGATCACTTTGTCTGCCGCTTTGATTTCAGCTGCATCGTGACTTAAATAGGCTTCGTGCCCGAGTCGCTGCACTGCAAATTTCAGGGACTGAATGTTTCCTGCTCCGTAATTGACAATCACTATCTTCATGAATTCTCTTTCTTCAATTTTGAACTTACAACATGCCTTTGGTAGAAGGCAAAATCATTTTTTCGGCATCTCTTTTGACTGCCATTTTTACTGCTTTTGCAAAAGCTTTGAAAATTCCTTCTATCTTATGGTGTTCGTTTGCTCCTTCTGCTTTGATGTTCAAATTGCACTTTGCTCCGTCTGTAAATGATTTGAACAAGTGAAAGAACATTTCAGTGGGCATTTTTCCAATCATTTCTCTTTGGAACGTCGCATCCCAAACCAACCAGTTTCGACCTCCAAAATCAATGGCTACTTGTGCCAAACAATCGTCCATGGGCAAACAAAACCCATAGCGTTCCATCCCGAGTTTGTCTCCCAAGGCTTCCGCAAAAACGGCTCCAAGCGCAATCATGGTATCTTCGATGGTGTGGTGTTCGTCAACTTCCAAATCTCCTTGAACTTGAATGGTCAAATCCATGTTTCCATGCCTGGCTATTTGATCCAACATGTGGTCAAAGAAGGCAATACCTGTATCGATCTCACTTTTCCCAGTACCGTCGAGGTTGACCCGAATATAGATCTTTGTTTCGTTGGTATTCCTAGTGATTTCAGCTGTTCTGTCCGACAATTTTAGAAACTCATAGATGTTTTTCCAATCTTGGGTTTCCAAGGCAATAACTTCTTGCAACTGTTCTTTTTCAACGCTCAACTCTTCGGAAGCCAATCCAACTACACTGTTGATAAAGATCCCTTTGGCCCCCAAGTTTTTCGCCAACTCAATATCTGTCAATCGATCACCGATGACATACGAATTTTCCAAATCAAAAGCGCCATCGACAAGGTATTTTGTCAACAAACCGGTGCGCGGTTTTCTTGTAGCTGCATTTTCACGAGGAAATGTTTTGTCGATAAGCACTTCTGAAAATACGATGTCTTCGTTTTCAAAGGCCTGAATCAATTTGTTGTGTGCCGGCCAAAAAGTGTCTTCAGGGAAAGAGTCTGTTCCCAAACCGTCTTGATTTGTGACCATGACCAATTCATAGTCCAACTCCTTGGCTATCTTCGCCAAATATTGAAAGACTTTGGGGTAAAAGGTCAACTTTTCTAAAGCGTCCAATTGGTAGTCCAAAGGCGGTTCTATGGCCAAGGTGCCATCTCTGTCTATAAAAAGTACTTTTTTCATATGGTTGCATTTTGTTGCAATTGATTGCAGTGCATTGATTTCTTTATTTTAAGGTTGTAGCTCTTTGAGGGCGGCAACCAACTTTGCGTTTTCTTCTGGCGTTCCAACTGTCAATCGCAAGGTGTTTTCACACAAGGCTTGTGATGACCTGTTTCGGATGACGATATTTTTTTCTAACAATTGTCGGTATCGTTTGTCAGCGTCATCGACTTTTACCAATATAAAATTGGCATCTGAAGGGAGGATTTCAACTATGTAGGAAACGGTTTTTAAGTGGGTTTCCAACAGCCCTCTTTCCAAAATAATTTGGGCAATCTCTTTTTCAACTTCTTCAGGTTTTAAAAGACGTTCTTTAGCTCTTTGCTGCGTCAATTCATTGACGTTGTAAGGGGGTTTGATGCGATTCAATACTGCTACAATCTCTTTGGAAGCAAGACAAATTCCCAATCGAATTCCTGCCATCCCATAAGCCTTGGACAAGGTTTGACAAACGACCAAATTTGGATAGTCCTTCAATCTATCGGACCAAGATGCTTGGCTAGAAAAATCGATGTAGGCCTCGTCTATGACAACCAATCCATTGAAATTTTTCAAAATGGTTTCGATGTACTCTGTTGAAAATGTATTTGCCGTAGGGTTGTTGGGAGAACACAAAAAAATCATTTTGGATTTGGCATCGGCGGCTTGTAATACGAGTTCCACATCGATGTCAAAACGAGCGTCTAAAAGCACTTCTTTGATTTGAATGTTGTTCAGATTGGCCAAAACTTCATACATCCCATACGTAGGTGGTAATAAAATGACATTATCCTCCTTGGGCTCACAAAATGCTCTAAACAGCAGGTCCAAGACTTCATCGCTTCCATTTCCTAAAAGGATTTGATCTGCGGGAACTCCTTTCAATTCTGACAACAGCGCTTTGACACTTTTCTGTTTGGGATCCGGATACCGGTTTACCCCATTTTGAAAGGGGTTTTCATTAGCGTCCAAAAATACCATTGCTGCTGTGTTTTCCTCAAATTCATCGCGCGCAGAAGAATACGCCTTCAATTGGGCGATGTTGGGTCGGATGCTGTTTTTAAGATCAAAAGTCATGGTCTTTCCAATTGTGTGTTTGACTGCTTCAAACTTTTTTATTAGCTGTAAATTATCAATCCCTTTTCAAGGCTTTCAATCGAAGACTAACGGCATTTTTATGTGCTTGCAAGCCTTCGGCATCTGCCATAAGTTCAATGGCACTTCCTATGGTTTGAATTCCTTTCTGTGAAATTTTTTGAAAGGTAATCTTCTTTGTGAAAGCATCCATGTTCACACCGCTGTACATTTTTGCAAAAGCATTGGTGGGCAAGGTATGGTTTGTTCCAGAGGCATAATCCCCTGCACTTTCTGGCGTGTAGGGTCCGATGAATACGGATCCTGCATTTTCTATCTTGTCGAGGTAAATCGTTTCATCTTCAACATTCAAAATCAAATGTTCAGGTGCATAGGCATTGATAAAATCTAATTGGTCTTCAATTTTCTCAAAACAAATCAGTTGGGAATTGTCAATGGCATTGGCTGCCATTTCTTTTCTCGGCAATTCTTTCAATTGCAAAGCCACTTCTGCTTGAATATCTTCCAATTGTTTTTTCGTATTTGCCAGGCAGATGACCTGACTGTCATGCCCGTGTTCTGCTTGAGACAACAAATCGGATGCAACAAAAGAGGGGTTTGCAGCCTCGTCTGCTACCACCATCAATTCAGAGGGACCCGCTGGCATGTCAATAGAAACTCCTTGTGTCAAAGCATGTTGTTTGGCAGCTGTCACATATTGGTTTCCGGGTCCAAACAATTTGTAGACACTCGGTACAGATTCAGTACCATAGGTCATTGCGGCAATGGCTTGAACGCCTCCCAACTTAAAAAGAGT
>TARA_B110000967_G_scaffold29698_1_pt1 | contig 28800 bp, 28 predicted proteins | sample TARA_B110000967 | Tara Oceans TARA_B110000967 (sample SAMEA4397903) | marine metagenome | biome: Polar Biome; feature: [DCM] deep chlorophyll maximum layer (ENVO:01000326); material: water (ENVO:00002006), including particulate matter (ENVO:01000060) such as... | depth 35 m
ATGCAAAATGAACGAGCTGTGCAACTATTTGTAAACATTAATTTAACATTAAGGTAACATTGGAAATGAATTAAAACCACAGACCCAAACTGAAATACAAGTGTTGGTTGCCGGTATCTGGACTCCAAGAGCGAATGAGTCGTATCGGGCCAATTTCGGTATCGTACCCATACGCGAGCGCATAACCCGATTGCGCATCTTTAAAGAGTGCTCCACTACGAAAGAGGTTTTCGGCAGTATTTGCGTAGTTAGAAATAAAGGCGATGGAGTGTTTTTTGACAAATTCATAGCGCAGTTCCAAGGTGGTTTTTAGATAGGAATGACTTTGCAACTCTTCAAAATCATACCCGTAAAAAGGAATGTAGTTGTTGATCATATTGTCAGCATAGCCTCCCAAAGAATAAAGAAATTGCTCCGAGGTATTGTTTCCGATGGTCACACCTCCTTCTGTTGAAAGGTGTATTGTCAACTTTCGGAATGCAGTCTTGGCAGCAGCCAAGCGCAATTTGAATTGAGAAAACGAATTGAAATTTGCATTGTAATCTGTTGAGCTCAAGTAGCCTTTGAATTCCCCATCTACCAAAAAACCGTTTTTAGGTGCAAATTTTCGGTCATAGCTATCCAATTTGACATAGGCCAAGACATTCAGATAGCTGCTTTTATCAAAATAAGTGATTTGATTTTCAGGAACTGTTGCCAATGATTTTGTGTGAAATTCTAAAAATTTATGCTCCAATCCCAATCCCGTAGCGAACTTTTTATTGAAGGTGGTTTGCAGGTACAAGAGACTGGTAAAATCTACATAACTTTTGTTGATGCTGTTTACCTCTTCTCCAGGATAAGCAACCGAAGTCATCAATTTGTTGAATCGAGAACTGACTCCATAACTAGTGTAAAAGCCATTGTCGACAAAATAATTTAACTGTACACGAGGTTGGTCACCAAAAATAAAATCCACAGAAAAAATGTCGTTTTTTTGAATCAAATGTTTTTTTGTGTAGTTCACCAACAAAGCGGATTTGTACAAAGGATCGTAGTGCAGTCCTACTTTTAAAAAAGAAGAAACCGCATTTTCCTTCAAAGTCATATTCAATTTATGCCCCTGACCTTCCAGATTCTCAAATTTGTATTGGATCAGTCCAAAGTCTTTGGACGACGACAAGCCCCCTATTCTTGCATCCAATTGCGCATAGGTAATGGAATCTCCCTGTTCCAATTTCAGTTTTCCCAAAACATAGGCTCTTGAATAATTTTTCAAGGGGTTCATCCCAAACTTGGTGACTTTTACTTTTCCGACTTTTGATGGCTGGGAAGGTTGTTTTTTTGGGGTTCCTAATTTTTGAACAGCCGCAATTCGATCAAAGACTTCTTGATTTTGAACTGCCGCATCTTGCCCCAACTGAACAATTTCTGCTACATTTGAAAAGGAGGATGCCGAAAAATCGCTTACGTCAGGTCGAAGCAACAGATCGATGTTTGGCGTCTTTTCATGGCCCGATGTGTGCATCGGATAATTGATGATCTGATTCAAAATTTCCAATACGGAATTGAGGTTTTCTTTTGGACTCAACTGTTTTTGAACGTCTACTCCAATGAGAAGCTGCACACCTCTTTTGCGCATTTCCTCCGCGGGGAAATTATCAGAAACCCCACCGTCTATATAGGAGACACCATCGAGCTCTATAGGCTCAAGCAAAGAAGGCAGCGAAGCACTCGCCCGAATGGCTGCTGGCAAATAGCCTTGATCAAAATAATGTGGCTTGCCCGTTTCTAGATCGGTTGCTACACAAAAAAATGGAATGGGGAGCTTGCTGAAATCTGTGACACCAGCTACATGGGAAAACAAGGTGCTCAAATGGTTGTAAACACTTTGGCCAGTTGCCAAGGCTTTGGGCAAACTCACTTTGTTTTTTTGGATTGGAAAGGTGAGCAAGTGCTTTTCTCCAAATTGCTTCTCAAAAAAGGCGGTTTGATTGCGAGGCAGTTGGTCACGCAACAACTGATTGAAATCAATGGTGTTGAAGATGGAATCAATTTCCGAGGCTGAATAGCCAGATGCGTACAAACCGCCAATCACGGCCCCCATGCTGGTTCCTGCAATGTAATCAACAGCTACTCCGGATGCCTCCAAAACTTTTAAAACACCAATATGGGCAAAGCCCTTGGCACCACCACCACTCAAAACCAAGCCTACTTTTGGCCTCGGTGTATTCGTTTTTTGCTGAGCAAAACCACACGTACTGGCCAAGAGAAAAAGACAGGTGCACAGTCCAATTAATATGTCGGGTCGTTTTTGCATGAATCGTTTCAAAGATAAGAAACATCGGCAAAGTACCGCTGTTCTTTTTGTGATTGTTCTAGGAATGAAAAGCCCCAAAAATCTTTTGCGCTTTGGAATGCCCTACCACAGCAGTCAACCGTTCCAAATTGGCTTCTTTGATTCTTTTTACAGACTTAAAGGACTGCAAAAGAGTTTCAATGGTTTGTTTTCCAATGCCTGGTATTTGGTCCAATTCGCTCTGAATTGCACCTTTACTTCTTCGGTTTCTGTGGTGGGTGATTCCAAAGCGGTGGGCTTCGTTTCTCAAAAATTGAATGATCTTGAGGCTTTCGGAAGTTTTGTCAAGATACAAGGGAATGGGATCGCCGGGATAATAGATTTCTTCCAACCTTTTGGCAATTCCAATAATGGCAATTTTGCCCCTCAATCCCAGGAGGTCAAGACTTTTCAAAGCTGCGGACAGTTGCCCTTTCCCTCCGTCTACGACGACGAGTTGAGGAAGGGAATCACCGGCTTCTAACAGGCGCTTGTAGCGTCTGTACACCACTTCTTCCATGGACGCAAAATCGTCTGGCCCTTCTACGGTCTTGATGTTGAAATTTCGGTAGTCTTTTTTACTGGGTTTGCCATCTTTAAAAACTACACAGGCAGCCACGGGGTCCGAACCCTGAATATTTGAATTGTCAAAACACTCGATATGTCTCGGTTCTTGAGGCAGCCGCAAGTCTTTTTGCATTTGGGCCATGATTCGTTTGACATGGCGGTCCGGATCGACAATTTGAATTTGTTTGAAACGATCTTGTCGGTAGTATTTTGCATTTCGCTGCGACAATTCGACAATTCGTTTTTTGTCCCCCAACTTGGGAACGGTTACTTTGAGCCCTGTTCCAAGATTTACTTGAAAAGGCAGGTAGATTTCTTTGGAAATGGAATGAAAACGCTGGCGCAGTTCGACGATTGCCAAAACCAACAATTCCTCATCGGTTTCTTGCAACTTTTTTTTGATTTCAGTGGTATGGGATTGAATGATGGAGCCGTTGGAAATTTTAAAAAAATTGACATAAGCAAAACTCTCATCTGACACTATCGAAAAAACATCTACATTGTCTATGGAAGGACTTACTACTGTGGATTTGGATTGGTAATTGACCAGCAGGTCCAATTTGTCTTTGATTTTTTGAGCTTCTTCGAATTCCATTTTTTCTGCAAATTCAAACATGCGTTTTTGGAAAAAGTCCGTGGCGGATTTGAAGTTCCCCTTGACAATGTTCTTGATTGCTTTGATCTCAAGGTTGTAATCGGATTCGGTTTGCAAAGCTTCACAAGGGCCTTTGCAAGTGCCAATGTGAAAATCCAAACAGACTTTGAATTTGGAATTGGAAATATTTTGTGTGGACAAATCATAGGTGCAGCTGCGCAAGGGATAGATTTCTTTGAGCATCTCCAAAAGGGCACGAGCTGCTCGACTCGAGGGGTAGGGACCAAAATAATCGGATCCGTCTTTGAGTACTTTGCGCGTTAAAAAAACACGAGGAAAGCGTTCCTTTTTAATGCAAATCCAAGGATAGGTCTTATCGTCCTTGAGCATTACATTGTATTTGGGCTGGTACTTTTTTATCAAATTATTCTCCAACAACAACGCGTCTGTCTCTGTGTCTACGACGATGTGTTTTACAAAACGAATTTTACTGACCAATACCCGTGTTTTTGCATTGTCAATCGTTTTGACAAAGTAAGAAGCCACTCTTTTTTTAAGGTTTTTTGCTTTTCCAATGTACAGCAAGACCTCGTTTTTGTCGTAGTATTGGTATACCCCTGGAGAATTGGGCAAGCTTTTTATTTGAATTTTTAAGACCTCAGACATTTAGGCTAAAATAGGGAATAAAGTCGTAACGCGCTTTGAAAAAGAGTGCCCCATTTGAATTTTACAGGATTTCAACTCAAAGTTCCGTTCACAAGGAATAATTGCTTTAATTTGTAAAAGAACCAACCGACATGCTTAAAAAAGACATCCGTCAGAAATACAAATCGTTGCGCGCGCAGTTGACACAGAAGCAACTCGAAGAACAAAGTTTTGAAATTGCCCAAAGACTCCTAAAGCTAAAAATCTGGGACAAGACGTATTTTCATTTGTACTTGAGTATTGACAGTCAAAAAGAGGTGTGTACAGAACCTCTTTTAAACATTCTTTTTGCCAAAAACAAAGAGGTGGTCCTTCCTAAATCCGATTTCAATTCCTTTGAAATGTCGCACCTCTTGTTGACTGAGAACACGCGGATTCAGAAAAACAAGTACGACATTCCAGAACCTCTGGACGGCATCGAAGTACCGCTCGCTAAAATTGAGGTGGTATTCGTCCCTTTGATGGCATTTGACACAAACGGCAATCGGGTCGGTTATGGCAAAGGTTTTTACGATCGTTTTTTAAAGAAAACAACAGCACTAAAAATTGGACTTTCTGTCTTTGAACCCGAAGCGCAGGTCGAAGATGTATTGCCGGAAGACGTTTCTTTGGACTATTGTGTGACCCCTCTAAAAACCTACCAATTCTGATCTTGTTGTTTTTTTATGTGATTCCTAATTGTTTGTTTAATTTGACACATATTCCCTTAAAATCAAACGGGCTTTCGTATCTTGCACAAAAAATTAAAAAAGCATGTCTAAACAGACCAAATTATCAAGATTTAACGACAACGTACTCGCCAAATACCAAGTTTACAACAGTGTCTTTATGACCTTACCTTTTGACACTGTCAGCAAAACGGGAACCCTTTTGCCCTTGTTCAACCAAACCTGTATGGAAGGTTTTGAAGAAGGAAAAACACCCACTGAAATTGTAGACGGATTTTTCGACAAATACAAATCCAATTGCAAAGAAGAAGACCGCATCTCCTTCTTATTCAAATTCATACAATACATAGAAAGACAAGTGGTGTTATTTGATGCCATTGAAGATGCTTCTTTTCCCATCATCAACAATATGGATGGGATTGGTACCATGAGAAACATCAAAGAAGAAGCGAACTCCAAACGTCTTAAAAACGAATTGCAACAGTACTTGAAAGATTTCAAAGTACGTTTGGTATTGACTGCGCACCCGACCCAGTTTTATCCAGGAACGGTCTTGACTATTTTAACAGACTTGCAAAATGCCATCAAATCGGACGACTTGTCTTTGATCAAGAAGTTGCTTTCACAATTGGGAAAGACCACCTTCTTTGCTGATAAAAAGCCAACACCTTACGACGAGGCGATCAGTTTGATCTGGTATTTGGAAAATGTTTTTTACCACTCTGTAAGTAAAATTTACGATTACATCCAATCTCATATTTATGATGGTGCCTCTATAGACAATGAAGTGATCAATCTCGGTTTTTGGCCCTGTGGAGATCGCGATGGAAATCCTTTTGTCACGACAGAGACCACCTTAAAAGTAGCGCGAAAATTGCGTCAAACGGTGCTTAAAAACTATTACCGAGATGCGCGAAAAATCAAGAGAAGACTTTCTTTCTCCGGTGTTTTCAATATCATTTCAGACATTGAAGCACGCTTGTACGAAAGTTGTATTTCCATGGATGCTCCCCTTCAGATTACTCAGGAGGAGCTTTTAGAAAAACTCATTGAAATCAAGCAAACCATCCAAGAACAACACAACAACTTATTTGTGGAAGAAGTGGATAGTTTTATCAACAAGGTAAAACTGTTTGGATTTCACTTTGCCACCATGGACATCCGTCAAGACAGCCGTGTGCACCATGAAGTATTTACAAATGTAGTGAAAGAATTACAGGAAAAAGGAGACCAAACCTTCCCTGCCAATTACCTGGACTTAACTTCCGATGAACAAATCGGGGTTTTGGCCAATATTAAAGGAAACATCAATCCGGACGACTTGTCTGAAGACATGGTCGTCAAAACCTTGGGTTCCATTCAAGCGATCAAAACCATACAAAAAGAAAACGGGATCAGAGGAGCCAATAGGTACATCATTAGCAACAACCAAACAGCTTTGAATGTCATGGAAACGTTTGCCATGCTGAATTTGTCAGGTTTTGAAGAAGGACTGAACGTCGATGTCGCTCCACTTTTTGAGACGATTGACGATTTGGAAATCGCGCCTCAAGTGATGCGTCAATTGTATCAGATTCCTGAATACCGTGCACATGTAGCAAGCCGTGATGACAAACAAAACATCATGTTAGGCTTTTCAGACGGAACCAAAGACGGCGGATATTTGATGGCTAATTGGGGTATTTACAAGGCCAAAGAAGAACTCAGCAAGGTCTCACGCGAATTCGGCATCAAAGTCATTTTCTTTGACGGACGAGGAGGCCCTCCTGCCCGTGGAGGAGGAAAGACTTCTAAATTTTACGCTTCCTTAGGACCCCAAATTGAAAACCAAGAAATTCAACTGACCATCCAAGGACAAACCATCAGTTCCAATTTTGGAAACTTGGACTCATCTCAGTACAACATCGAACAATTGTTGGGTGCGGGCATTACAAACAAAATTTTTGAAGACCCTAAAAACGGGGCCATGAACGACGAAGACAGAACTGTGATGACGGATCTCGCCGAAACAAGCTACGAGGCCTATTCCAATTTCAAAAACCACCCGATGTTTATTCCGTACTTGGAACGCATGAGCACCTTGAAATACTACGGAAAGGCGAACATCGGATCCCGACCTTCCAAAAGGTCCAAAGCTGCCGGATTGAACTTTGGTGATTTGAGAGCCATTCCTTTTGTGGGAAGCTGGTCTCAGTTGAAACAAAATGTTCCCGGATTTTTTGGTGTGGGAACTGCTTTGAAAAAGTACGAAGACGCCGGAGATTTTGAAAAAGTACAGGCTTTTTATAAGCGCTCGAATTTTTTCAAAACCCTTCTCGAAAACAGTGTGATGTCATTGACAAAATCTTTCTTTGAGTTGACTTCTTACATGGCCAAAGACAAAGAATTTGGCTCTTTTTGGGAAATCATACACGAAGAGTACCTGTTGAGCAAAAAGATGCTGTTGCAATTGACTGGACACGAAGAACTGATGGAGAATTACCCCGATGGAAAAGCGTCCATCGCCGTTCGAGATTCCATTGTACTGCCCCTGTTGACCATTCAACAGTATGCTTTGAAAGAAGTTCAAAACATCCATAAATCAGCAACCAAAGACCCAAAGCGACTAGAAACTTTTGAAAAAATTGTGACCCGTTCTTTGTTTGGAAATACAAATGCAAGTAGAAATTCTGCCTGATCGATGCACCATTATTTTACAATCCCCTCTTATCAAATTTAAGTGGGGATTTTTTTTGGAAGTAATCACAAAAAACAGTTAGGTATAATTACCTGAATTTTCAGTGTTTTATAGAATCTCCATTAATTAGTCGTAATATCATATTGCGTAAAAGAGGCTTTGCTATGAAACAAGAAAAAAAGGTGGTTGTATTGATCTCCAATGACTCAAAATACGAACAAAAGATTGCTTTGATGTTGAAATCAAATGAACGTTTTGCCCTTCGCAAAATTGTCTCCAACAAAAGTGCCTTTTTTGAACACCTTCGGACTTCAAATAAAACTCCTGACATTGTATTGATCACGATAGGTGCCCTGCACATCAAGTCCAAAGAAATCACAATTCAGTTGCGAGAGAACTATCCCGGTATAAAAATCATACTTGCCTGTGAAGAATTTAAAGATGCGATGGGGACAAATATGCATGTCTTTATGGGAGATGCCTACCTCTTAAAAAACACTTCAAAAACAGAACTCGCCACTTGTTTGCAAGCAGTAGTTTCGGAAGATTTTTATTACAACAAAGACTATTTGTCATTTATGAGAGAAGTGCATGCAACCTTTCAAGCTGTTGTGCTTAAAAAAGAGGTTAGCAGCATCCTAAGCATTCGAGAACTGCAAGTCATCGAGTTGATTTGCCAACAAAAAACAACTGCTGAAATCTCCGAAGACTTATTTCTAAGCCACCGAACAATCGAAGGACACAGAAACAACCTCTTGTTGAAAACCGGCGCAAAAAATATGGCGGGATTGGTTGTGTATGCTTTTCAAAACGAGTTGGTAGCATTCAAAGACCTGCCCACACTGAAGACCTATGGCGAGGTCAAGGAATCTCAATGAAAAAAACCAAAAAACGACATCCCGCTCCTCAAAATCCTACCCCCATTGTTTTCAAACGCTTTTTCTTCAAAAGTTTTATTTTTTTTCCAAATAACAAGATCAACTGCTCTTTGTTCATCTCAGAAAGCGAACGGATGGCCGATTCTGTAGATGTTCCGATGACATTGGCAATCTCTTCACGAGACAATCGGATGTTTAGATATCCTTCTGCATCTTCTCCAAAAGTTTCGTCAAGAAACAACAAGGCTTCTGCCAAACGCTCTCGGACAGTTTTTTGAGCCATATTTGTCAATTTTGAATGGGCATCTTTTAATTCGTGACAAATCACTTTGAACATGCTTTTTGAAAAGTACTTGTTGGCATGGATGGATTTGATAATATCCGATTTCGGAATGAAACACACCCGAACTTCTTCTAATGCTACAGCAGAAAGATTGACTGGCTCTTCACTCAAAACCGATCGGTGACCCGACATGTCACCATCTTTGATAAATTTAACAATTTGATCTTTCCCGTTGGGGCTCAGTTTTGTCAATTTACACTTCCCCTGTTTGACACAAAAAACTCCATTGAGAAGACTTCCTTCTCTAAAAATGACGTCACCTCTCTTAAAACACATCTCATTTTTGTGGTGAGATACTTCTTCCAACTCCTCGCTGGACAAGGTGTTTAATGTTGTGAATTCTTTGACAATGCATTTTTTGCAACTTCCCATAACAATTTGAATTTGGTTCAATTACACTTAAAGATAATACAAATTAATGACATCTATCATGTTGAAAAGCACCAAAAAAACTCCCGAACACAAAGAAAAAAAACAGATTTCGTCTTTTGGGAAGCTTTTTAGAATCTTTAGCCTCAGCCATATCTGTGAGCAATAAAAAGCAATTTTCAACACAGAAACTATTCCGAAACAACTCCCTATTTAAAGAAAAGGATTTCATAACTTTGTACAAAATAATTTTCATGAATTTCTGGACGAGAATCTCTCGATTTATTTTAAAAAACCAACTCTTTATACTCCTGACGATTGGTGTCATTACAGTGCTCTTAGGAAGCCAAACAAAGTACATCAAGTTCTCCTACACAGAAGCCAACCTGCTTCCAGAAGACCATCCGGAAAACTTAAATTACACCCGTTTTTTAAATGTTTTCGGAGAAGAAGGAACCCTGATTGTTTTGGCCGTCAAGGACCCTGCTCTTTTCACACCTGAAAAATTCAACAACTGGAACCAATTGGCAAAAGACTTAGAGGTTTTTTCTGAAATCGATTTTTCAATCTCAATTGGAAACCTCAATGCCTTGAAAAAAGACAAGAAAAACAAGTGTTTCAAAATGGTCCCTCTTGTTGAGAAAAGCTTCAAGACTCCAAAAGAGATCGAAAAATTCAAAAGACATCTCTTTGACAATTTTCCCTTTTACAACAACTTATTGTTTAACAAAAAAACCCAAACCGTACAAACAGCATTGTACCTGGATGATAAAATTGTCAACACAAAAATTCGAAAGGATTTTATTTTTGACAAGCTGAACCCCATCATTGAAAAGTTTGAAAGAGACAACAACATCGACGTACACATTTCTGGAATGCCGTATGTAAGAACCTTGAATTCCCAAAACATCAAGGCAGAAATGGGCATGTTTGTAGGGCTTGCCTTGTTCGTAACTGCTTTTATTTTCTTTTTGTTTTTCAAATCTTACCGAGCCACTTTTATCACATTGTTGGTGGTGAGTATCGGAGTTATTTGGGCTTTTGGTTTTATTGGACTCTTTCGATATGAGATTACTATTCTCACTGCTTTGATCCCTCCTCTGATTATTGTCATCGGTGTTCCCAACGCTATTTTTATCATCAACAAATACCAACAAGAGGTCAAAAAACACGGAAACAAAACCAAATCTTTGCAACGTGTGATCTCCAAAGTAGGAAATGCAACTTTGATGACGAACATCACAACTGCAGCTGGATTTGCCACTTTTGTATTCACAAATAGTCAGCTGCTAAATGAATTTGGAATCATCGCATCGATCAATATCATGGCCATATTTGTGCTTTCAATTTTGATCATTCCGAGTCTGTATAGTTTTATGCCATTGCCCAAAGAGAAACACCTGACCCACTTAGAGAGAAAATGGATGTCCAAAACGGTCAATTGGATGGTGCGCATGGTTCGGAACCAAAAAATAGCTATTTACACCAGTGCATTGTTGGTGATCATTATCAGCATCATCGGAGTATACAAAATCCGAGTTTCTGGAAGCATCATCGAAGACATGCCCAAAGACAAACTGTTCTTTCAAGACATTTTGTTCTTTGAAAAAGAATTTGGCGGCATCATGCCTTTGGAGATTCTTATAGACACCAAAAAGAAAAACGGCGTACTCAAATTGTCCACCCTAAAAAAAATTGAAAAACTAACCGATGCCATTGATTTGATTCCCGATTTGTCACCGGCCATTTCTGTAAACAAGTTGGTGAAATATGCCAAACAAGCTTTTTACAACGGAAATCCAAAGTACTACCAGCTACCTACATCTCAAGAAAAAAACTTTTTATTGGCATACTTAAAAAACACGCCTGAAAGCACAAATACGCTTGAGAATATTGTTGATTCAACCGGCAGGTATGCTCGGATCACTACCTATATGAAAGATGTCGGAACTGATAAAATGGAACGGATCCAAGAACGACTGCAAGCCGTCATAGACAAAGAGTTTCCCTCTGAAAAATTTGAAGTCACCCTCACTGGAAAAGCATTGGTTTTTCTCAGGGGAACGACCTACCTGATCAACAATTTGGTCATTTCTTTGTCCTTGGCAATCCTTTTGATTTCCTTGTTTATGGGGTGGATGTTCCGTTCCCTGCGGATGATTTTTATCTCCTTGATTCCCAACCTACTTCCCTTGCTTGTAACCGCTGGATTGATGGGGTATTTGGGAATTCCTATCAAGCCCTCCACGATCTTAGTGTTTAGCATTGCCTTTGGTATTTCTGTAGACGACACCATCCACTTTTTGGCCAAATACCGGCAAGAATTAATGGCTAACAAATGGAAAGTTAGAACTTCGGTCTACAACGCGTTGAGAGAAACTGGCGTCAGCATGTTTTACACCTCTATCGTCTTGTTTTTTGGTTTTCTCGTCTTTATCATTTCTAGTTTTGGAGGCACAAAAGCCTTGGGAGGTTTGATTTCAGTAACCTTGCTCTTTGCGATGGTTTCCAACTTGTTGCTGCTTCCTGCCCTACTCCTCTCGTTGGAACGAAGAATCGCCAACAAAAAAACCTTTAAAAAACCCAAAATGCAAATCCTTCCCAAAAAAGAGGAAGAGTAAACCTTATTTCTATTTGGAAATGAAAAGCACTCGATAAGTCCTCCAAAGGAATTTCTGATTTCAAAAGAGTTGGAGGCTACTCCGACAGAGTTCCTACGGTCGTAAAAAAAACAAAAATAAGCCGATGAACACCAAAGAAATTCGGATCGTCTCGAGTAAATAGGTTGGGTTGTTGACCAACAAGCGCCCGACGACTACCAAAGTAAGAAGGGTGAAAACAAGGACCAAAAACATTTCTAGTCCTGAAAAAAAAACCATAAAATACGCAAAGAAAATCAAGACAAAGAATACGGACGCCGTGTTGAAAACAATGTAGCATTTTTTTAATTTTGAAAAATGCTGGTAGGCATAAGTCCCTTTGTCTATATAAAGAGGCAGTCTTTTCAAGGGACCTGCTTTGGGAACCCAATCAGGTCCTTTGATCATCAATTGAATTTTTTGCTTCCACGTGGACAGCTGCTTAGCCTGAAAGATCAAATTTTGATAGTAATGAAAAACAGAGGTCAAGAAATCTCTTGAGTTGATGTCTTTGGTAATTCCAAAAACCACTTGGACTTTTTCCTCTTGAAAGGTGCCAAAAATTCGATCCCAAACAATCAGAATCCCTCCATAATTTTTGTCGAGGTATTCGGGATTGCTTCCGTGGTGAACTCTGTGGTGAGAGGGTGTGACAAATAACTTTTCAATAAGTCCCAATTTTGGAATCAAAGTCGTGTGCAACAAGAATTGGTACAAACCGATGAACAAATGGGTAGCCAATACAATTTCTGGCAAAAAGCCCAACACGGGCATCAAAGACCAAAACAACACGCGAATCAGCACTTGGAAAGGCGTCAAATTCAAAGCCACAGAATAATTGTAATCCTCACTTTGGTGGTGAATGATGTGCGCACCCCAAAACAAGTTGATTCGGTGCCCAGACCGGTGGTAAAAATACCATATAAAATCGGAAAGCAAGACCGCAACAACAAACCACCCCCATGTATTGGGCACCTCAACAAAAGAAAATTGAAGGTATAAAAAATCGTAGTAGAAATAAATCAAAGGAAGCATAAACAAACTCGCAATCCGATCAAAAACACCCATCAATAAGTTCGAAATGGTGTTTTCAAAACGAAAAATGTTTTTTCTTTGAGAACGGGAAAACAAGTACTCCATCCCGATTACAAAAAACACGAGTGCTGCAACCAACCACAAATATTTGTTCTCTTTCAAAGTGAACCCTTTTAGATAGGAAACTAAAATTAGAGATAAAAAAAGAAATATCAAAACTGTTCTTGTGAATAATGAACAAAATAAACATCAAAAAACTGCAGTTTTTTCACCCTAAAAAATAGCGACTACAGATTTTCAGACTTGTTATTGAAACCTTATCTTTGTGAATACCAACTTTTCTTTTTTATGAAAAAAACAAGTGTTCTTGAATTGCTGAAAGGAGAAAAAACCTCCCAAAAGGTATTGCTCAAAGGTTGGGTTCGAACATTTAGAGCCAACCGTTTTATCTCCATCAATGATGGTTCTACGCTGAACAATATCCAATGTGTATTGAACTTTGAAAATACCGAGGAGGCGCTGCTCAAAAGAATTGCAACTGGCGCATCTCTGTCTGTAGAAGGCGTCTTGGTGGAGAGTCAAGGAAAAGGGCAAAACGTAGAAATTCAAATCGAACAACTGCAAATTCTAGGGGACTCCAATCCAGAAGAATACCCGATTCAACCCAAAAGGCACAGTTTGGAGTTTTTACGTGAAAATGCACACCTCCGCATCCGAACCAACACCTTTGCTGCTGTCATGAGAGTGCGCTCTGCCCTTTCTTTTTCCATTCATAAATACTTTCAAGAAAACGGTTTCAACCACGTGCACACCCCGATCATTACGGGGTCAGATGCCGAAGGAGCTGGCGAAATGTTTGGCGTCTCAGCGCTCAACAAAAATACACCTCCAAGAAAAGACGATGGTAGCATTGATTTTTCCAAAGATTTTTTTGGAAAAGAAACCCACCTAACGGTCTCGGGACAGTTGGAAGCGGAAACCTACGCCATGGCCTTGGGGAAAGTCTATACGTTTGGCCCAACATTTCGGGCTGAAAATTCAAACACCTCCCGACACCTTGCCGAATTTTGGATGGTGGAACCCGAAGTTGCCTTCAACGACCTGGACGACAATATGGATTTGTCAGAAAGTTTTATCAAATACACCCTAAAATACATTCTAGAAAACTGCCGTGAAGATTTGAACTTTTTAGAGCAGCGCCTCTTGCAAGAAGAAAGATCCAAACCTGCTGCGGAACGGAGTGAAATGACCTTGACAGAAAAATTAAAATTTGTTTTGGAAAATGAATTCAAACGCATCAGCTATACAGAAGCTTTTGAAATCTTGCGAAATTGCAAAGCCAATAAAAAGAAAAAGTTCAAATACCCTATTGTAGAATGGGGGGTCGATTTGCAAAGTGAGCACGAGCGCTACCTGGTCGAAAAACACTTCAAATCTCCTGTCATTCTCTTTGATTATCCGGCAGCTATCAAGGCCTTTTACATGCGCCTCAACGAGGACGGCAAGACCGTGCGGGCGATGGACGTTTTGTTTCCGGGAATCGGTGAAATGGTCGGAGGATCTCAACGAGAAGAGCGGTTGGAAGTTTTGAAAGAAAAAATCAAAGCACTGGACATCGACGAAGAAGAATTGTGGTGGTATTTGGACACGCGAAAGTATGGAACTGCAGTTCACAGTGGCTTTGGACTTGGCTTTGAAAGGCTGGTCTTATTTGTAACAGGCATGAGCAATATACGGGATGTCATCCCGTTCCCAAGAACTCCTTTGAACGCCTCCTTTTGAGCTTTTTGAAATGCAATACAGCATCTAATAAACAAGGCGCCCTTTAAAAAGAATTCCTATTTTTGTGAATCATGATCAAACAAAATCTTCATCTCAAATTACTTCACAAACTATCTCCTCAGCAGATACAGTTGATGAAACTGATTCAATTGCCAACACAGGCCTTTGAACAGCGTCTAAAGCAAGAAATCGAGGAGAACCCAGCCTTGGATTTTGAGAAAGAAGCAGCAGACGATTATGATGCGGACTCCAATGAGGAAGATTTTGACTCCTCAGAAAACGAAAGTATTGAAATGGAGGACATCAATATCGACGAGTACCTAAGCGATGATGAAATTCCACAGTACAAATTGCAAACAAACAATTATAGCAGTGACGAGGATGACAATCAGATTCCCTATGCAGGTGGGGTCACTTTTCACCAGGTACTCAAGAGCCAACTCGACACATTTACCTTGAATGAAACCCGACTCTCCATCGCAGAGTTTTTGGTAGGAAGCATCGATGAAAGTGGTTATATCAGAAGAGAGATGATGGATGTTGTTGACGATCTGGCATTTACACAAAATACTTATACCAACGAAGAAGAGGTTTTGAGTGTTTTGAAAGAGGTGATCCAAAAAATGGACCCTATTGGCGTAGGTGCACGCGATTTAAAAGAGTGCCTGCTCTTGCAATTGCACCATAAAAAAGAAAAATACAGCCGGACTTTGGCCATCGAAATTCTAAAAAATAGCTTTGACCACTTTGTAAAAAAGCACTTTGAAAAACTGATGCACAAATTGGGTATTGATGAAAATACTCTCAAAGAAGCCATCCACGAAATCGAAAAACTAAACCCGAAACCGGGAGGAGCTTTTGCCGGAACCAATAAGATTGCTGAACAGATCGTACCCGATTTTACCATCCGAATTGTAGAAGGTGCATTGGAACTTTCTTTGAACGCTCGAAATGCCCCCGAATTACACATTTCAAGAGCGTACAACAACATGTTGAAGGGCTACCAGGAAAGCAAAGAAAAAAGCAAAAGTCAAAAAGATGCTGTTTTGTTTATCAAGCAAAAGTTAGATGCTGCAAAATGGTTTATTGACGCCATTAGACAACGGCAACAAACTCTTTTGGTTACCATGAATTGCATCATGGAATACCAACGAGCGTTTTTCCTGTCTGGTGACGATCGCAAATTGAAACCGATGATTCTCAAAGACATCGCAGAACAGATTGAAATGGACATTTCTACGGTTTCTAGAGTTGCAAACAGCAAGTATGTGTCCACTCCTTATGGAACTGTACTGATCAAAGAATTCTTTTCAGAGTCGATGAAAAATGACCAAGGAGAAGACGTGTCTACAAAAGAAATCAAAACCATTTTGAAAAATTTAATCGCTGAGGAAGACAAGAAAAAACCCTTGACAGACGACAAACTAACAGTAAAACTGAAAGAAGAAGGCTATCCTATCGCAAGAAGAACTGTGGCCAAGTACCGGGAACAGCTAGACCTTCCCGTCGCTCGCCTTCGAAAAGAAATTTAAATTGAAACACAGTCCTCATATGGATTCAAAGTTCCAAATACATGAATGACAAAAAGTTTTACAAGCTGGTATCGCTTTTGTTGCACCCCATCCTGCTTCCTGTAGTAGGTGTCCAGTATTTTTTCTACACACAAGCCCACACATTGCTGCCAGAGTTTCAATTGAAAGTCACGACTCTTGTCTTTGTCTCTACTTTTGTCCTTCCTTTGACCTTGCTAACTGTCTTAAAAAAAATGGACAAAATAAAGAGTTTTGACCTCCCAAATGGCAGTGAGAGAAAAGTTCCTTTTATTGTCTCGATGGTCCTGTTTTATTTGCTTGGAACTTATCTTGGAAAATCTCCTGTGCTTCTTCCGCTCGCGCGTCTTTTTATCGGGTGTTCTTTGGCCATTTCTTTTGCGTATGTCGTGACCAACCACAAGCTTAAAATCAGCATTCATATGATTGGAATGGGGACACTCGTCGCTTTGGTGGTGTTGACAAGTCTGAACCAGCTTCAAAACCAATTGTTGCTCGTGGCTTGTTCCTTTGTAGCTTCCGGTCTTGCAGGACAAGCTAGGTTGCACCTAAAAGCACACAATACGCGGGAAGTGTACATAGGATTTTTGGCAGGCATCTGTTCGCAAATACTTGCACACACCAACTTGTTCTTCTAGTTTGTAAGCAACGACACAAGCTGAAATACATAAGCGCACCCAAACCTTTTAAACAATCACTAGCGGGGCTAAATGGGCGTTTCAAAGCATATAAAACATCAGACCTATTCGGAGTGATTGTAGTTTTAGAGGGGTTCCTGTGCTTTCCATACGCGCTTCTTTGAAAAGAGGACGCAAAGCATAACTTGCATAAAAGTTCCAAGTTCCATAACCTGCAGACATGGATAAGGCATATTGAAATCTTTCTACAAGATCGATGTTTGTGACAGTTACTTGTTTCGCATCCAGCACATGTTGGGCTTTGAAATTGAGCACATAGGAAAGTGTCATTCCTGTATACACTCTCCAAAACTTGTATTTTTCTAGGGTAGAGGTTCGCCATCTAAATTCAAGTGGAAATTCAAGGCTGTTGAAAATATAACGATTGCTATTGTACGCGTCAGGAATTTGGAACTGGTAGCTGCCTGAAGCTTTATCTACGAGCAAATTTTGATTGAAGGTCGTGTGTGCAAAACCAACTCCTATCCCTGCCCCAATGGAGCGTTTTTTGTTGAAAGGGAGGTCTTTGACAAAGCCAAATTGGGTGCCGTAGGAAAAACCGTTTTGGAAAAACCCCTCAGGCTTGTAGAGCAAGGTGTTGTATGTCAGTCCAAAATACAATTGATCTTCCAAGTAGTTCTCGTTTGTAGGCAAAAGCGTTTCTTGGCTGCATACAGCACTGGAGAAAAAAGCGAACGTGGAGAAAAAAACGGCTGTTTTAAGGAAGTTCATAAATCAAAATGTAAAGTTGGCAGCTACAAAGCTTCCTGCAAAGGTAAAAAAAAAGACATCTGCTTTTCAGATGTCTTTTTATAAATCCTTAAAACGGAAATTATTTTGTGTTTTCTTCCAAATTCCCTTTTCGGGTAGAATAACTTACTTTGAGCGAATTGATGTCTCTCAATTCCACACGAATGTCATGAATGGTTCCCACATTGCATTTGACATCTGCTTTGATGGATGTGGTCATGTAAGGAATCTCTTCCGGATTGTGTTTTTCTTGTTCGGAATAAATAAAGCTAGGAATGTCTTTGACATCCGCAATTTTATCATTGAGTTGAATCTTATCACCAGACCCATATTTGGAAAGGTCTTCTGGTTTAGTTTTTCCAACATAAATGGTACTGACCAAACTTTTGTGCTCTAATTTTTTTACTTCCGTTGCATTGGGCAATTTTGGCGCTTTGATTTTCAAATCAGTTTCACGCATCGTTGTGGTTACCATAAAGAAAAACAACAACATAAATACAATATCAGGTAAGGCTGCCGTGTTAACAGCAGGCAATCCTTTTTTCTTTTTTGCAAATTTAGACATGTGTTATTTATTTAGTAGGTTCTGCATCAGAGATGATCTGAGGATAGGCGTCTTTAATTTCATTGATCACCGCTTTCAACTCATCGTTGTCTTTCGCATCTAAAAGCAACAACTCCTCATAGGTTCTTCCAGCGTATTTTCCTGTGATTTGTGTTTTGGCGTAGATGTTTCGCAATTCGGTGTAAGCGGACAGCAATTCATTTTGAACAGTAATGTACATCCCGTAAGAAGTTCCTCGGTCACTTTGAACCGAAATAATGGCTTTGTTGGGATGGTCTGAAGAGCTTTCAGATTTTTTACCGTTGCAATAATCGCAAGGAGATCCAACGACATCATCGACTGTTTTACCAATTCCTCCACCGTTGTCAAGAAATTCTATGGTCGTTTGTTTGATATCTTCAAGTTCCATCACTTCATCTTCCACCAACAACTGATCGTTGCGGTTGATGTTGATTTCCAAAATGTTTTTCATTTTGATGATCGGCGGTTTGTAATCCAAAGGAGGTTTTTCAGATAATTTACGAGAAATACCAGAATCAACATCCATCGTCGTTGTTACCAAGAAAAAAATCAGCAACAAAAAGGCGATGTCAGCCATTGACCCTGCATTAATTTCGGAATTTTCTCTTCTAGCCATAGGTTGTTGTTATTTAATGAATTTTTTGGCACCACCTGCTAGTATAGAAATCACCGCAGCAACTCCCAACAATACGGTATACCAAATTCCAGTGCTCACCCATTTCGAAGGTGCTCCTGATTCTCCGCCTTCCAATACTTGTCCTGTGACGTCTGTTACAGCAGCATCAGAAGCCAAGCCGTAGGATACAGCAAGTAGCACTAACAATACTCCAATGCCCATCAGTGTTTTTCTCAAAGCTTCCGGCTTTTTCAAAAGACTCAAGATTGAAAATACGACCGCGGTTCCAGCAACAAGGTATAACAGTATTGTCGCGAAGGAAACCAGGGGTCCTACAATCCCTAAAGCACCTTTTCCTTCTACGATGGCATCGTCACCTGTCGCAATGATCGCAATCAAAAATGAAGCAGCAACTGCAGCAATCAAGGCGATCAATATTTTTAATACTTTTAAAATAGTTGCATTCATAAATCTTCTTATTTTTTGAATTTCACCAAAAGGTCGATTAATGAGATGGAAGCGTCTTCCATTTCGTTTACAATACCATCAACTTTAGAAATGATGTAATTGTAAAATACTTGAAGTATGATGGCTACTACCAAACCAAAAACGGTTGTCAATAAGGCGACCTTGATTCCTCCTGCGACCACTGTTGGAGAAATATCTCCCGCTGCTTGAATCGAGTCAAAGGCACCAATCATTCCGATTACAGTTCCCATAAACCCTAGCATTGGAGCCAAAGCAATAAAAAGTGACAACCAAGAAATGTTTTTTTCTAAAAGTCCCATTTGAACTCCTCCATAACCAACAACTGCTTTTTCAGCAGATTCGATTCCTTCGTCTGCTCTATCCAATCCTTGGTAAAAGATAGAAGCAACAGGCCCTTTGGTGTTTCTGCAAACTTCTTTTGCAGCTTCTACACCTCCAGAAGTCAAGGCTTCGTCTACGCTTTCAACCAATTTCTTTGTATTGGTTGTCGCCATATTTAAATAAATGATTCTTTCAATAGCTATTGCCAAACCTAAAATCAAAGCCACCAATACAATCCCCATAAAGAAAGGACCCCCTTCAATAAAACGTTGTTTTAAGACTTGGTGAAACGTTTCCTCTGCAACTTTTGGTGCTGCTTGCTCAGGTGCTGCTTGCGCTACTTGTTCTGAAGCAACATCAGCTGTTTGTTCTGGTGCCGCTTGCTCTGTCGCTACTTCTGCCTCTTGAGTCGCATAGCTGTTTTGTGTTGATCCAAAAAACAATAAACCTGTAATTGCAAGGATTGTAAATACTTTTTTCATCGTGATGTAATTAAATAATTAATAGAATTAAGCGTTTAAAATTAAGATTTGTACCAAAACAACACTGCGGAGAGAAAGGGATTCGAACCCCCGTTACAATTTCTTGTAAACACGCTTTCCAAGCGTGCGCCTTAAGCCACTCGGCCACCTCTCCAATTTAGGTGTTCTTAGTGGATAGCAAGTAACAAAAAAATGTTGGTTATTTAAAAAAAAAACAAAGGTTTATTTGATACAAAATTGCTGCTTTGAGAAGAAAAAATTCCTTCTAACCAAATTGAAGTAAAATTTGTCAAACCCTTTAAAAATCAGAACGCTATGCTGTAAAAAAGTACGGTTTAAAAAAAAAGAGACCTTTTAGAAAGGTCTCTTTTTTAGAAAATTTGGACGAATGAATCAACTGTCCATTTCAAAATCCTCCATAAATTTAGTCGTATAGTTTCCATTCACATAATCGGGATGGTCCATCAACTGTCTGTGGAAAGGAATGGTTGTGTTGACTCCCTCGATGACGAATTCATCCAGCGCACGTTTCATTTTGTTGATGGCCTCTTCTCGCGTTTGCGCAGTTGTAATCAACTTGGCAATCATCGAATCGTAATTTGGCGGTATGGTATACCCCGCATATACGTGGGTATCCAATCGCACTCCATGACCTCCAGGAGCGTGAAAAGTGGTGATCTTACCCGGCGCAGGTCGAAACCCTTTGTAAGGGTCTTCTGCGTTGATACGGCATTCGATGGAATGCAGCTTTGGCAAGTAATTTTTTCCTAAAATCGGAACGCCCGAAGCGACCAAGATCTGTTCGCGGATCAAGTCAAAATCGACGACCTGTTCCGTAATCGGATGCTCTACTTGGATGCGTGTATTCATTTCCATGAAATAGAAATTCCGGTCTTTGTCTACCAAAAACTCTACGGTTCCCGCGCCTTCATATTTAATGTATTCCGCTGCTTTTACGGCAGCTTTCCCCATTTGAGCGCGCAAATCGTCTGTCATAAATGGAGAAGGTGTTTCTTCTGTCAATTTTTGATGACGTCTTTGCACAGAACAATCTCTTTCTGATAGGTGACAGGCTTTTCCAAAAGAATCCCCCACAATTTGTATCTCGATGTGACGTGGTTCTTGGATCAATTTTTCCAAGTACATGTCGTCATTTCCAAAAGCTGCTTTGGACTCGTGGCGGGCAGAATCCCAAGCTTCTTTCAAGGCTTCAGCTTCCCACACGGCACGCATTCCTTTTCCACCACCTCCGGCGGAAGCTTTCAACATGACAGGGTACCCTGCTTCGGTTGCCAACTTTTCACATTCTTCAAAGTCTGCAATGACTCCTTCACTTCCAGGAACACAAGGCACTCCTGCTTCGATCATGGTGGTCTTGGCATTGGCCTTGTCTCCCATTCGATCGATCATTTCAGCACTGGCACCGATAAATTTCACACTGTGTTCTTCACAGAGTTTTGAAAATTTAGAATTTTCTGACAAAAAGCCGTACCCAGGATGAATAGCATCGGCATTTGTGATTTCGGCAGCAGCCAAAATGTTGGACATCTTCAAGTAGGAGTCTGCACTCGATGGCGGGCCGATGCAAACCGCTTCGTCAGCAAATTTGACATGCAAACTTTCTGCATCTGCAGTTGAGTATACTGCAACTGTTTTGATTCCCATCTCTTTGCACGTACGAATGACGCGCAAAGCGATTTCTCCTCTATTGGCTATTAATATTTTCTTAAACATATGCGTTCTCGATTTTATTGATTTTTGTTTTTAACGAATGCTACCACGAACAAATCTCATTTGAAAGTGAAACCGTTGGGACCTATCGTCTTTAACTAAAAAGTCTCCTTAGGAAGGATCTACTAAAAATAAAGGCTGGCCAAATTCAACAGGCGAAGAATCTTCGACCAATATTTTTACAATCTTACCCGAAACTTCAGACTCAATTTCGTTGAACAATTTCATCGCTTCGATGACACAAACAACAGAATCTTCACCGACCGTGTCTCCAATCTCGACAAATACAGATTTGTCTGGAGATGGCTTTCTGTAGAAAGTTCCAATAATCGGAGAGGTGATTGTCAAATACTTGGCATCCGCACTTTCTGTCTTTTCTTCGGCTGCTTTTGCAGGAGCAACTTCATCCTGAAGAGTTGCTACTTGAGAAATAACAGGAATCTGGTTGGTTGCAATAGGAGCCTGTTGAATGATTGTCGTCTCCTCTTTGCCCGATCCTGTCTTTACAGTAATCTTGATGTCTTCCATTTCTAATTTCACCTCACTTGCACCTGATTTGGCTACAAATTTTATCAAATTTTGAATGTCTTTTAAATCCATGATCTTGTGTGTAAATATTAATTAATTAGCTCTTTTATGAATTGTAGGCCCATTTCAAATAAATGGCCCCCCAGGTAAATCCACCGCCAAAAGCAGCAAATACTATGGAATCTCCTTTTTTTAATTTGTGTTCGTAATCCGCTAACAACAGAGGCAAGGTGGCGGAGGTCGTGTTGCCGTAGTTCTGAATGTTGATCATCACTTTGTCCTTGTCCAAATTGATTCTTCTCGCAGTGGCCTCAATAATGCGTTTGTTTGCTTGGTGTGGGGCCAACCAATCGATGTCCTCGTTGGTTAAGTTGTTGCGTTTAAGCAATTTTTCACTGGCATCTGCCATGTTAGAAACGGCGTATTTGAATACCGTTTTTCCTTCTTGTTGTATGTAATGTTGTCTGTTCTTCAGGGTGTCTTCTGATGTAGGTAACAAAGATCCACCTGCTTCAATGCGTAAAAACTCTCTTCCCACACCGTCGCTTCTTAGGTATTCGTCTTGCAATCCCAAACCTTCTTCGTTGGGCTCAAAAAGGGCCGCTCCAGCACCGTCTCCAAAAATAATACAGGTAGTTCGGTCGGTATAATCTACGATGGAAGACATTTTATCTGCTCCGATGACCAAGACTTTTCGATACCTACCCGATTCAATATAAGCTGCTGCTGTAGACATCGCATACAAAAAACTGGAACAGGCTGCTTGCAAGTCGTATCCAAATGCATTGACTGCACCGATTTGAGTCGCTACGTATACGGCCGTAGAGGCCACGTTCATGTCAGGGGTTGCGGTTCCTACCAGTACCATGTCAATTTCGGAAGGATCCAAGCCTTTTTTTTCAATCAGGTCTTCTGCGGCTTTGATGGCTAAGTAAGAGGTGCCTTTGTCCGAGTCTTTGAGAATTCTTCTCTCTTTGATTCCAGTTCTTGTATAGATCCACTCATCGTTTGTATCTACCAATTTTTCTAGCTCTTTATTCGTGAGGGCGTAGTCTGGAACATATTTACCTACTGCTGTAATCGCTGCAGTTTTTTTAATCATAATCGCAAAATTTAAAGGCCTTTTATAGCGGCTTTCTTTTTGAAAAAATCAAAGTTCAAAGTAATGAAATTTATTTCACATGGAAACACAAAAACGAGTCAAATTGCGCTGTAAAAGAAAAAAACCCTTAGGAAACCTAGGGTTTTTATATATGTGTTGAAAAAATTACTACGCTTCTGTTACTTCAGAATCGATGACAATTTGTCCTTTGTAATACAGTTTTCCTTCGTGCCAGTGAGCTCTGTGGTACAAGTGTGCTTCACCTGTAGTTGCATCCACAGCGATCTGAGGTACAGATGCCTTGTAATGTGTTCTTCTTTTGTTTCTTCTTTGTTTAGATATCTTTCTTTTTGGATGTGCCATTGTGCTGCTTTTTATCTATTAATAACTCTTGCAATTTTCCCCACCTAGGGTCCACTGTATTTTTGATTTCTTTTGTATTCTCTTTTAATTTGAACGTCTCCAGTCTTTCCAATGCATCGGATGTTGATGTTCCATCCAAAACTTGGGGATGGATTCTTTTGATCGGAACAGACAAAACAACCATCTCGTACACATACTGCGCCACGTTTATTTCATAGGTCGCATCAGAGATGTAGAGAATCTCTTCGGTGTCTTCGTATTCGTTTTCACCAAACTTGACCAGCAAGGACAAATCTCCTTGTAGGTCTAGGTCAAAAGGTTCTCCGGTCTGATCACAAGGAACGTTTACCGTGCCTGTTACGGAAAAATCCAACTCCAACATCGTAGGCTTTTTTACAAAAGCCAAATTCACTTTTAAGTCTGTTTCAAAAAACTCATCGTATTGAAACGCATCAAAGAACTTTGTGTCAATTTGATATTCGAAATCGTGTCTTCCTTCTTTCAAGCCTACAAAAGCAATTCGGAACTCCTTCAACTCTTTCATCTTGAACATCAATTTGAGCGTGCAAAGATATAAAATTTCATTCTATTTTCTAAAAAAGAATTTAAAATTTACACTTTAGTTTCTTTTTTTTGCCTTTAGCTTGTTTGCAGCCAAGGCATTGTACTGAGTACGTGTTTTAAAAATGGCCAAAGCTGTGTGCATTGCTTCCGCAAAAGAAGCAGCTTCTGCTTGGTTTTTTCCAGCAATCTCAAAAGCCGTTCCGTGGTCTGGAGAGGTGCGGATATGAGACAAGCCAGCGGTGAAATTGACTCCCTGCCCAAAAGCAATGGACTTAAAAGCAACCAAGCCTTGGTCGTGGTACATGGCCAAAACTCCGTCAAACTTCAAATAGTTTTGAGACCCAAAAAAGCCATCTGCCGCATAAGGACCGTAAACCAATTGTCCTTGGTCTTGCAATTCCAACAAGGCCGGCTGGATGACGGCATCGTCTTCAGAACCAATGACCCCGTGATCACCACAGTGCGGATTCAATCCCAACACCGCTATTTTGGGTTTGGGGATTCCAAAATCCTGTACCAAAGTACGGTTCATGATGTCTACTTTCTGATGTATCAATTCTTTGGTGATGGTCTCAGAAACTTTGGAAACAGGGATGTGCCCTGTCACCAAGCCCAATCGCAAGGAATCTGTCATCAAAATCATCAAACTCTTTCCATCCAATTGTGACTCCAAGTATTCGGTATGTCCAGGAAACGCAAAGGTCTCCGACTGTATGTTGTCTTTGCTGATCGGAGCCGTCACCAAAACATCTACTTCGTTGTTTTTCAAAGCGGCGGTTGCTGCCTCCAAAGACTGAAGGGCAAAAGCGCCAGATGCTGGACTTGGACTGCCAAAATCAACAGGTACTTCGTCTTTCCAAATGTTCATCACATTGAGCTTCCCGTGAATGACAGCATCTAAAGAAGTGATGCCCTGTGCCTGAATTTCTGAATTCAAGGCTTTTTTATGTGCTGAAAACACTTTAGAAGAAGCAAACAAAACAGGCGTACAAAACTCAAAAATCCGGTTGTCCGAAAAAGTTTTGATGATGACTTCCAAGCCAATCCCATTCAAATCTCCAACAGAAATCCCTACTTTTATTTTTACTTCTTTGTCCATGCAAGTACTTTATTATGCTTATTTTTGTGGCTCCAAAAGTAATCAATTAAATTGACAATCTTATGTTTACAGGCATCGTAGAAAAACTCGGCAGCATTCAAAACCTACTTGTAGAAAAAGAGAATCTTCACATTACCGTGTCTTGTGATTTTACGTCCGAACTGCAAGTGGATCAAAGTGTCGCACACAATGGCGTTTGCCTAACGGTAGTCGCGCTTGAAGAAGACAACTACACGGTGACTGCAATCAAAGAAACTTTGGAAAAAACCAATGTAAGAACTTGGAAGGTAGGCGATCTGGTGAACTTGGAAAGGGCCATGAAATTGGGTGCCCGTCTAGACGGACACATCGTACAAGGACATGTGGACCAAACGGCCTCTTGTACCGGTATCGAAAACGAAAATGGCAGTTGGGTCTTTTCGTTTGCCTACGACGCTTCTCTGAAAAATGTGACCATCGAAAAAGGGTCCATCACCATCAACGGCACGAGCTTGACTGTCGTGAATTCGAAAAAAAACGAGTTCAGTGTGGCCATCATTCCCTACACCTACGAACACACGAACTTTCACCGTTTTCAAATCGGCACCGTGGTCAATTTGGAATTTGACGTGATTGGCAAATATGTTGCCCGCCTGATGTCTTTGTAAAGATCCGTATTGACAAGTGCGCTGTTTTTAAAAAAGCTGTTTTATGGATCTCTTCAACAACCAACAAATTGAGAATGTCTTGCCCTGCAACGGGGTGGCCAATTACCACGGAAAAATCCTGAGTGATGCCGAAATCCAAAGCTACTTCCCATCCCTCCTACTAGAGATTCCTTGGCAACAAGACGAGGTCATTCTCTTTGGCAAACTGATTCGAACTGCCCGCAAAGTTGCCTGGTATGGAGATCCAGGATTGACGTATACTTACTCTCAAAAAACCAAACAGCCCAGTCCCTGGACCGCCTCCTTAAAAGCACTCAAAAAAAGGGTGGAAAAAGAATGCGGAACGACTTTTAATTCCTGCCTGCTCAACTTGTACCAAGATGGCAGCGAGGGGATGTCTTGGCACGCAGACGACGAAAAAGAATTGGATCCCAAAGGACAGATTGCCTCGCTAAGCCTTGGTGCAACACGTGACTTTTGTTTTAAACACAAGGAAAGTAAACAAAAAAAAACCTTGCTACTGGAAAGCGGAAGCCTCTTGGTCATGAAAGAAGGCACACAAAAATACTGGCTTCACAGCTTGCCCAAACGCAAAAAAATCAAAACCCCACGCATCAACCTGACCTTTCGAAACATTCTTGACTAGTCGTGGCGTTGGTGCTTGGTGGTCAATCTAAAAGAAATCAAAAAAACTGCCAAGCAAGGAAAGCATTCAGAACACAGTAGAAGAAAGAAGGAAAGGACTTGAAAAAACCGTCTCCTATTTTAAGACGCACAGCAAAACCCAAGAACATCAAAAGCGACAATCCTGCAGCACTCACAAATGCAAAAAGAGGAAACCTCAGCCCGACCAACATGCCAAGTGCAGCAGTGATTTGAAGCCATCCTGTCAAACTGCGATACCCTGCCAATCCGTAACGCTCAAATTCTTTTTTAAAGAAGGGCTGGACAAGGGCTGCAATTCCAAAATACAAAAAGGAAAATGCGTCAAACAATTGCAGAAGTAAAGGGTCCTGCATCAGACCCAACTCAATTCTACAGCCACCAAAAGGAATGACAAACAAAACAATCCTATGGACGGAAGGTATTTGTGAAAAGGATTGCGCACCCGAAAGTGAAAATATTGGGCAGACAGCATCAAAGCCGCCATCAGTGCAGCTGGTACTAAAACAAGATCTGGATACCAGATGCTGGCAACCAAAAGTGTTGCAAGAGATATCTTTAGGGCCCCAACAGCAGTTCTTGCCAAATTGGAAAGGCCGTATTGTTGAAATTCTAAAACGATGTTTTCAAAACGAAACACCCAGACCACAAGAATGGAAAATGCGAGGATCAGTTTGGAAATTAGGAGGATTGTGAGCATAGAGTTTGTTTTTATTGGACCAATATACTTCTTTTTGACCAAAATACGGCATGTAGGCAATTTTGAAGCATCAAGCGTTGATTTGAGCACGAAGTTTGAGGTGAGCCAAAAGCCATAATTCTACTCCTATTTCGGCTATTTTTTTAACAACCTTTGGGAGCTGTCTTTTCAATTCTATTTTCAAATAAAGGTCAATGAATACCCAACTATTGCTCCGCCCAAAACAATAAATGCACTGTTTATTTTTTTGAAAACAAAGACGACAATCAAACTTGCAACACCCATTGAAATTGTTCGCCAATCTGTTATCGTGTCTTTTGCCATTTCTATACAAACTGCAATGATCAATGCTACTGCTGCCACATTTACTGCATCTAAAATCGCTCCAATAATTTTTGATTTCCGCATTTTTGGCAGCAACGGATTTAATACAAGGACGAAAAGAAATGAAGGTAGAAAAATTCCAAGAGTTGCAAGAGTTGCTCCTGTAATTCCGTTCATTTGCCAACCTATAAAAGTTGCAGTTGACAGAACAGGCCCTGGTGTTATTTGTCCGATAGCAACTGCGTCGATCAATGCTTGTCTTGTCAGCCACCCGGCAGCAACTAATTCTGTGTCAAGGAAGGCAAACAAAACATAGCCACTTCCATAGAGAATTGCACCAACTTTTAAGAAAGTCAAGAATATTTTAAATGCTCCGATTCTTGTCGGTTCGGTTACTTGCATGACTAGTAGCGGAATAAAACTTTTTAGATTCCCTGTATTTTTTTTAAAATAGTAAAGTGTCAAACCCAGAAAACCACTGCCAAAAAGTGCGGTAATTTCGTTCACTCCAAGCAGACACGCTGCCAAAGTCACAATTCCTAAAACAGCAAGCTCTGTATTTTTTATGGCTTTTTTTCCAAGGCGAAAAGCTGCCATTACAATTATTGAGATTACGGCTGGTTTTATCCCGTAAACAAAGGGGGCGACTTCTGGCAGCTGTCCATATTTTTCGTAGAGAAAAGCAAAAACGGAAGTGATGACAACCGCAGGAAAAATAAAACAAATTCCTGCCACAAAAAGCCCTTTCCAACCTGCACGTTCATACCCGCAATGCATTGTCATTTCAGTTGAATTTGGTCCAGGAATTAAATTTGTTACTCCAATGAGGTCGAGAAAGTGTTCTTGTGTCATCCACTTTCTTTTTTTAACAACTTCATCTTCCATCATTGCTATGTGAGCTGCGGGACCTCCAAAAGCGATGCAGCCTAACTTGAAGAATAACTTCGCAAGTTCTTTCAGTTCTTTTTTTTGAGACATTTTAAATTCAGTTCAAATGTTTGACTTTTAAAAGGTTTTTAGTTTGCTTACAACG
>TARA_B110000967_G_scaffold75199_1_pt1 | contig 28549 bp, 29 predicted proteins | sample TARA_B110000967 | Tara Oceans TARA_B110000967 (sample SAMEA4397903) | marine metagenome | biome: Polar Biome; feature: [DCM] deep chlorophyll maximum layer (ENVO:01000326); material: water (ENVO:00002006), including particulate matter (ENVO:01000060) such as... | depth 35 m
TTTTTTTTTAGAAATTGTAACGCAACCCTATTCCTATTTTCAAACTGTTATAATTTTCATCATTATCTATTGTTATCCCAGACAGAGTGCCTTCATTGAAGCTGCCCCATAGGTAATCAAAATCAAGTGAAAAGCCAAAACCACTTCCGCAATTTCCAAAAACTAGAGAGTTTCCAAATAAAAAACCATTTCCTGACATGTTAATATCATCTATAGCTTCAACGTCATCTCCTGTAAAAACTCCTTTCATTCTAAGGGCGTATTGAGGCTTTAAATCCCAGGACACATTGCATCCAATAGGAAAACTAACCATGGGTCCAAAACTTAAAACACCAATACCAATAGCACCATCAGTATCATTTATTGCATGTGCGGATGAACTCAAATTGGCTGTCATACCCCAAGTCTCGGAAAAACGAAACCCTAAATTCACTAAATTTAAATTGAGGCCACTTTTATGACCTTCATCTACATCTCCGCCTTTGGTGGCGTAGCCAACTCCGACTCCTAAATAAACCCAGGAATCTTGTGCATTGACAGCAAACGAAGCCATGGCGAAACAAATTACTGCTAGTGCTTTTTTCATTCTGTGTAAATTTATAGTTAAAAGTGTAATGTATGAAATTAAAAAACTATTTATGATAAAATTTACTAAAACAAAAAAAGCACCTCAATTGAGGTGCTTTTCGCGGTCTGGACGGGACTCGAACCCGCGACCCCCTGCGTGACAGGCAGGTATTCTAACCAGCTGAACTACCAGACCGTGGCATTTAGCGAAGGCAAATATAGTGCTTTTTAAAAATATGACAAGTATTTTGTTTTTTATTTTTAGCTGAATAAAAAGAGCTCCTCCTCCACCTAGAATGGGGCAGTAGCAAAAAAAAGCGATCAAACAAAGCCCATTTTCTTATGTACAAAGCCTGCCGAAAGAAACTTCCAGAACAGCTTGTACAAAGAAACAACAAATGCGTAGCAAAAAAACACCCGTAGTTTTGTAAATTTGCTGTGATGCCTATAAAAATAACATTTTCCATCTTACTTTTTTCACTTTTTTGCCGCGGGCAAATCACCTGTCAATTAATGGAAACCACAGCTGTCCAAACGGATTACTATGTAGGAGTCGATTTTCTTAAAAGCCACTACCACAGAACCGCCTCGGTTTTGTACAAGAAAAGCGGCCAAAAAACCTACACATACACAAACCTCCGCTACGGAGACATCCATTCTGTAGACATTAGCAACCCTTTAAAAATTGTGGTTTTTTACAGAAACTTCAACACTGTGGTCTTGTTAGACAACCGACTCAATGAGCTGGAGACAATTTCATTTGAGGCAAATGTTTCCTTTGTAAGAAAAAGCAGTGGGCATCATTTGTGGCGCTATAATGCAGATGCCCAACAACTAGAAAACTACGACACCAAAACCCATCGCATCAGTAGCAGCAGTCCCCCACTGCCACACACATTTGTCAGCGACATGAAAAGCGATCTCAACTTTGTTTTTTTGCTAAGCGACCAAGGAATCTACACCTACGACTACCTCGGCAACCTCAGCGATGTGTACCACGACCCTTCGGCAACACAATTTGCAATCGAAGGCACATACCGCTATGTGCTTTCCAAGGAAAAATTGTTTCGAATCTCAAATACACGAGAAGAAATTGAGCTTCCAAAAGAAATTTCCATCAAAAGTTTTTTTGTTTTTAAAAACGACCTATATCTTTTTGATGGAATTCAACGACATCATTTTTTAATTGATAAAAATGACTAAATTAGCATCCTAATCTTAAAAAAAAATCCATCCATGCACGTAGCAATCGCAGGCAATATAGGCGCCGGAAAAACCACACTTACCGAGCTTTTGGCAAACCATTACCGATGGAACTCCCATTTTGAAACCGTGGACGACAATCCCTATTTGGACGATTTTTACGGCGAGATGGAACGCTGGTCTTTCAACCTGCAGGTCTATTTTTTAAACAATCGATTTGGACAAATTCTTGAAATTCAAAAAAGCGGTCAAAACATCATACAAGACCGAACGATTTACGAAGACGCCAAAATATTTGCACCCAACCTTCACGCCATGGGCCTGTTGACCAATCGAGATTTCAACAACTACAACAACTTGTTCGATTTGATGGAAAACTTGGTCACGCCTCCCGATTTGTTGATTTACCTACGAGCAGATATCAAAACACTGGTGGGGCAAATTCACAAACGCGGAAGGGCTTATGAAAATACCATCAGCATCGACTACCTCAGTCGTTTGAACGAACGCTACGAAGCGTGGGTCTCTCAATACGACAAAGGAAAATTACTCATCATCGATGTCGACGACATCGACTTTGTGGAAAACCCAGAAGATTTGGGAAAAGTCATTGACCGCGTAGATGCCCACATCCACGGCTTGTTTTAAAAAACCTTCAAGCAGTCTTTCTCAAAACAAAAAACAAAAAAAAAGGTTCTCATCAGATGAGAACCTTTTTTTTTACATTGAAAATTGCTAAGAAGCGCTTTCCAACTCTTTTCTTTTAACTGCATAGACCTTCTTGATTCCGACAAGTATTTGCTCATTAGAAACAGATGTACTTGTTTCAGAAACAACTTCCTTGACAACTTCTTCAGCTGGTAAAACCAACTCAACAGCAGGCTGTTGTGCGTTTTTTTCTTGCACGTAGTTTGCCACTGCCTCTGAATTGGCAATACTCGGTGCAATCACCAAAGCCACAACCGACATCAATTTTAATAAGATGTTCAAAGAGGGTCCAGAAGTATCTTTGAAAGGATCTCCTACGGTATCCCCTACCACAGCTGCTTTGTGCACGTCCGTTCCTTTTTTTCCTTGTTCTTCAATGGTTTTCTTTGCATTGTCCCAAGCGCCTCCGGCATTGGACTGGAAAATTGCCATCAAGACCCCACAAGTCGTCACACCAGCCAAAAGACCGCCCAACATTTCTGGCCCCCCTACAAAACCAATCGCTACAGGTACCGCAATCGCTAGTAATCCCGGAAACACCATTTCTTTCAAAGAAGCTTTTGTGGAGATGTCTACACATTTCCCGTAATCCGCAACGCCGTCGGCAGCATCAAAAATAGCACGGTCTGCATCGGACGCTTTTGACATGTCTGAATCGTATTTTCGCATGACCTCCAATGCCGCTTTCAAGGCAGGAATGTCCCGAAACTGACGACGAACTTCTTCAATCATTGCCATGGCCGCTCTTCCGACCGCATTCATAGACAAGGCAGAAAAAACAAAAGGCAGCATCCCTCCGATCAAGAGACCCGCCATAATTTTAGGCTGAGAAACGTCGATGGACACCACGTTGGCAGTTTCCATAAATGCCGCAAACAAAGCCAAAGCAGTCAATGCTGCAGAAGCAATGGCAAAACCTTTTCCAATCGCAGCTGTCGTATTTCCTACGGCATCCAATTTGTCTGTACGTTCGCGAACATGGCTTGGCAATTCTGCCATTTCAGCAATCCCTCCAGCATTGTCAGAAATCGGTCCGTAAGCATCTACCGCCAATTGAATTCCTGTATTGGCCAACATCCCGACGGCTGCAATTGCAATTCCGTACAAACCTGCAAAATGGTGAGAAATTATGATTGCTGCAGCAATCAATAAAATTGGCAATGCCGTTGACATCATCCCCACTCCCAAACCAGCAATGATATTGGTAGCCGCTCCTGTCTCGGACTGTGCTATGATAGCGTTCACCGGCTTGGATCCCGTTCCTGTATAATATTCTGTTACTTTTCCTACCAGCAAGCCAGTAACCAATCCGGTAATGGTCGCCCAAAAGACGCCGATAGAAGTATAGTCTATACCTTTATAGGTCCACGCGGCCGGAAGCATTTCTTGAATGATAAAATACGAAGCAATCAACATCAAAGCAGCAGATCCAAATTCACCGATGTTCAGGGCGGCATGTGGAGAACCTCCGTCTTTTACTTTCACAAAGAAAGTTCCAATAATGGACATGATTATTCCTACTGCTGCCAAGACCATCGGCAAATAAACAGCTCCCAGTCCGTCAAAAGCAGCTGAAAACTCAGGTAAGGTAGCATAAATTGCTCCCAAGACCATGGTTCCGATAATGGATCCTACATAAGATTCAAACAAATCGGCACCCATTCCGGCAACATCTCCAACATTGTCTCCTACATTGTCTGCAATGGTTGCAGGGTTCAAGGGATGGTCTTCAGGGATTCCTGCTTCTACTTTTCCGACCAAATCCGCGCCAACATCTGCCGCTTTTGTATAAATTCCTCCACCCACACGGGCAAACAAGGCAATGGAAGAAGCCCCCAATGAGAATCCAGAAAGCACGTTCAGTACTTCCCCAACTGCCCAACCTTGAGCACTGTAAATCATAAAGAGTCCGCTCAGACCCAATACGCCCAATCCAACAACACCGAGTCCCATCACAGCTCCTCCTGCAAAAGCAACTTCCAAAGCAGTCCCCAAAGAGGTACGCGCTGCTTGGGTAGTTCTTACATTCGCTTTGGTAGCCACTTTCATACCGATAAAGCCTGCCAAAGCAGAACAAATCGCTCCTACAATAAAAGAAACAGCCACCATTCCATTGGATCCAGCTTCTGTACTTCCTTTAAAAAAGAGCAAAATGGCGACGGCTACCACAAAAAGTGAGAGTATCTTGTATTCTGCCTTTAAAAAAGACATGGCGCCGTCTGCAATGTTTTTTGCAATCCGAACCATTTTTTCGTTTCCTTCATCTTGTTTAGAAACCCATCTGTTTTTTAAAAACACAAAGGCGAGTGCGACTACTCCAAAGAGGGGTAGGTAGTACTTTACAATTAATTCCATTCTTGGTTTGGTTTAAGTTTAAATGATTAAAATTCAGTTGCCTAAAAATAGAAAAAAATGGCAGATAAAAAAACACCGTGTTTAATTAAATAAACACGGTGTTTTAAAAAGAGTTGGAAAACTGCTTTATATCTTGAAACTTCCCTTGGCTTTGTGCTCGCTATTTTCGTAACGCTCTACACATTTCACATAGATTTCTCTAGCTTCTTGAGCATCTCCCCATCCACCGACATCTACTTTCTTTTCTTCCAAATCTTTGTACACTTGAAAGAAATGCTCGATTTCTTTCAAACGGTGGGGATTCAAATCAGCGATGTCTTTTTTATCGTTCCAAATGGGATCGGAAATTGGCACGCAGATTATTTTTTCATCCGGTCCTTTTTCATCGGCCATATGAAAGACACCGATTGGACGTACTTCAACAACGGTCATCGGATACATGGGCTGGTGTCCCAACACCAAGACGTCCAAAGGATCTTGATCCAAGGCCAACGTTTCAGGAATAAATCCATAGTCTCCTGGATACATCATGGAAGAAAACAACATTCTATCAAAACGAATTTTGTGAAGGTCGAAGTCGTATTCGTACTTATTTCTACTTCCTTTTGGGATCTCTACCAAGACATCAAAAGTTTCTACTGCTTTTGCATTCATATTTTTTGTGATTGGGTACTTATTTTTTTTGCAAAAATAGCAAAATCAGTCGGTTGACGCTTTTATTTTTCAAAAAAAAACACAAACTTACTACAAGGCAGTTTGTCCCAAAAAAAATTCCTTTCTCAAATGAGAAAGGAATTGATGGTTTTGCAGCTTAAAAAAGCGGTTTACTTTGCATACAACACTTCTTTTACTTCTTTGATCACGTCTGTATAGTCTGGCAACCATTCTGCCAACAATACCGGTGAATAAGGTGCAGGCGTGTCCGCTGTGTTGATGCGTTTGATCGGCGCATCCAAATAGTTAAATGCTTTTTCTTGTATCTGATAGGTGATTTCCGTAGAAATGTTTCCATAAGGCCAAGCTTCTTCCAAAATGACCAACCTGTTGGTTTTTTTGACCGACGTTATGATGGCATCAATGTCCAAAGGACGGATGGTTCTCAAATCAATGATTTCTATCGAAATGCCTTCTTTTTCTAAAATTTCTGCAGCTTTGTATGCTTCTTTTATGATTTTACCAAAAGAAACCACCGTCACATCTGTTCCTTTTCTTTTGATGTCAGCCACTCCTAAAGGAATGATGTATTCTCCCTCAGGAACTTCTCCCTTGTCGCCATACATTTGCTCAGACTCCATAAAGATCACCGGGTCGTTGTCGCGAATCGAGGCTTTTAACAGTCCTTTTGCATCGTAAGGATTTGAAGGAACCACTACTTTCAATCCCGGAGTGTTTGCAAACCAGTTTTCAAAAGCTTGTGAGTGGGTCGCTCCCAATTGGCCTGCAGAAGCTGTAGGTCCTCTAAAAACAATAGGACATGGAAATTGTCCTCCCGACATTTGACGGATTTTGGCGGCGTTGTTGATGATTTGATCAATTCCAACCAAGGCAAAATTAAAGGTCATGTATTCTACAATTGGACGGTTGCCCGTCATGGTAGATCCAACAGCTATTCCGCCAAAACCAAGCTCGGCAATGGGGGCGTCAATCACACGCTTCTCTCCAAATTCGTCCAACATTCCTTTGGAAGCTTTGTAAGCTCCGTTGTATTCCGCTACTTCTTCTCCAATCAAGTATACGCTTTCATCCAAACGCATCTCTTCACTCATGGCTTCGCAAATAGCTTCTCTAAACTGTATCGTTTTCATAGGTATCATCTTTATGAGGCAACAAAAATAAGGATTTTCATGGCATTCTAGGAATTTCTCTTTTAAAAAAAACAAAAAAAAGAAAGCGCCCAACGGCTGCCAATTGCTACCTCCTTTTTTTTCTCATAACTTTTGACATTTCAAGCCTTAAAAATCAGGCAGTCACATCGAAAACAAACAACTTCAAAAACCCGCTAAGAATCCAACAGACTGAAAACCCACGCACTAAGACCTAAAAATAATCTTCTTTTTTTACTATGCGTGCATAGTTTTTTTGAAAAAAATGTTGTAATTTTGAAAGGTAAAAATCAAGCTAATTTAAAGCCCACTTTTTCTATGAAAGTATTCGTATGTATCAGCCACGTTCCTGATACAACCTCAAAAATAAATTTTACTGAAAATGCGTCTGAATTTGACAAAACAGGCGTGCAATTTGTTATCAATCCCTACGATGAATTTGCCCTGGCACGTGCCATGTGGTTGAAAGAAAAACAAGGGGCTACGATTACGGTAATTTCCGTAGGAGATGCTTCTGTAGAGTCTTCTTTGCGAAAATCATTGGCCATCGGAGCAGACGATGCCATCCGCATAGACGCCGCACCAACAGACGGTCTTTTTGTTGCCCAACAATTGGCCGCCGTTCTCAAAGAGCATGCCTGCGATTTGATTTTGACAGGTAGAGAGTCGATCGACTACAATGGCGCCATGGTTCCTGGAATGCTCGCAACGCTGTTGGATTGGAATTTTATCAATGCTTGCGTCGGACTGGAGATCGAAAACCAAACAGCGACTGCTCTTAAAGAAATTGACGGAGGTACAGAAACCCTTTCGGCAACATTGCCTTTGGTTGTGGCCGGTCAAAAAGGTTTGGTGGAAGAAAAAGACCTTCGCATTCCAAACATGCGCGGCATCATGATGGCTCGAAAAAAACCTTTGACAGTTTTAGCACCCATTGCCATAGAAAGCAGTACTCATGCCAATCGCTTTGAAAAACCCGCAGCCAAATCCGCTTGTAAATTGGTGGATGCTTCGGATGTGGACGGATTGATTGCGCTGCTACACAAAGAAGCCAAAGTCATCTGATAAAAAAATTTCACCAACAAGATACCATTCATCTTTAACAACCCATCGCTATGTCTGTAGTCGTATATGCCGAAACTTCGGAAGGAAATTTTAAAAACGCCGCACTTGAAGCCGTTTCTTACGGGAAAAAAGTTGCCAAACAAATGGATTTGCCATTGATCGCTTTGACTGTCAATGCCACGAACCCAACTGAACTGTCTAGGTATGGAGCCGATAAAATCGTCAAAATAAACCATGCGGATTTGAACAGCTTCAATGCCAAGATTTTTGCAGGCATCGTTCAACAAGTCGCCGAAAGAGAAAACGCAACTGTCGTTGTCGTTGATAGTAGCTCCAACGGTTTGTACTTAGCACCCATCTTAGCAATAAACCTTTCTGCGGGCTACGCTTCCAATGTCGTTGCAGCACCGAGTTCGATCCACCCCTTTGTTGTCAAAAGAAAAGCCTTTTCCAACAAGGCTTTCAACCACACTGAAATCAAAAGTGATAAAAAATTAATCGGTTTGGCAAAAAATTCCTTTGGGATTTTTGAAAATCCCGTCACCGCAAACGAAGAAGGTTTCTCACCTGAGATCTGCAGCTCTGAGGTTCGCTCTACTGCCATCAACAAGGCTTCTGGCAAAGTAAGCATCGCAGATGCAGATGTTGTTGTCTCAGGAGGAAGGGGATTGAAAGGTCCTGAAAATTGGGGTCTTATTGAAGAGCTCGCTGCAGTTTTGGGTGCCGCCACTGCCTGTTCCAAACCCGTTTCTGACATGGGCTGGAGACCGCATGGAGAACACGTGGGGCAAACTGGAAAACCCGTAGCTTCAAACCTTTACATCGCTATCGGAATCTCTGGAGCAATTCAACACCTCGCCGGAGTCAATGCCTCCAAAGTAAAAGTAGTCATCAATACAGATCCAGAAGCGCCATTTTTCAAAGCAGCTGATTATGGAATCGTCGGAGATGCTTTTGAAGTGGTTCCGAAATTAATTGAAAAGTTACGTGATTTTAAGGCTCAAAATTCTTAATTTTTATTAAATTGTGCCTTGAAAGGCTGTCTGTAGAGCGAGGTGTATTTTTTCTCCCAGACAGCTTTTGAATTTTAAAAATGAGCCCATTACCATGAGTACTGTAAAATTGGACATCAAAGGGATTTCCTACAGCCAAACACAAAGTGGCGCTTATGCGTTGGTTTTGTCGGAAGTAGAAGGAGAGAGAACACTCCCAATTATCATCGGAGCTTTTGAAGCCCAATCCATTGCGATTGCACTCGAAAAAGAAATCAAACCTCCTCGGCCTTTGACACACGACCTTTTTCGAGATTTCGCTGATTGTTTTGACATCAACATCATTCAAGTAACCATCTACAAATTGGTAGACGGTGTGTTTTTCTCCAATCTGATTTGTGAACGAGAGGGGCAAGAACATACTATCGATGCTCGTACTTCCGATGCAATTGCACTCGCCACGCGTTTCAACGCTCCAATTTACACCTACGAATCCATCCTAGATCAAGCGGGAATCTATCTGGAAATAAATACAGAAGATATCATTTCGGCAACGGAAGCGCCAGAAGGAGAAGTCGTTGTCGATAGCGCAACTAAAAGCGATGTTCCCAATGAACTTTCAGGTTTTTCTCTAAAAGAACTTCATCAAGAATTGAACAAAGCGGTGGCGCAAGAGAATTACGAAATGGCAGCAAAGTTTCGCGATGAAATCAGCAATCGCTCGTAAAGATTTCTTTTAATATCCCCAAAAAAAACATCGAATTTCTTTTGCATTGCTTTGTGCTTTAATGGTTGCAAATTCACAGAAGAATCATTTCGAAATCTTTCTAGTAATGTTGTGTGACATGGCAAACTATATATTTTGTGGCTTTACAAATATAGCCTCTACTGGCTTACAAATTGGTGGCATCGGCACCTTGTCTCCAAAACAACGAAAAAATTTATAAAAATTGGGTATGAAATCCATATAAGACACAAGCATCTCCTCATTGATGTCTTCGACCATGTTGAGAATCATTTTGAGCGAAACGTTTTGAACATCATTGTTAACAAAAAGAAAGCAATCTCCTTTTACAGTCGTTTCCATTTTGTATTTTTGTGGATCTACAGCGACAAAGTGCTGTTTTTTAGAACAGAATACAGATTATGAAGCAGTATTTAGACTTAGTAAAACACGTCAAAGAAAATGGCGTTTTCAAAGGAGATCGAACGGGAACTGGAACCAAGAGTGTTTTTGGCTACCAAATGCGTTTTGACCTTTCCAAAGGTTTCCCAATGGTTACCACAAAGAAATTGCACCTAAAATCCATCATTCATGAATTGCTGTGGTTTTTAAAAGGAGAGACTAACATCGCCTATTTACAAGAAAACAAAGTGAAAATATGGGATGCTTGGGCAGATGAAAATGGAGATTTGGGACCTGTATACGGACACCAATGGCGCAGTTGGAATAGCGAAGACATCGATCAGATTGCCGAATTGATCGAAACCTTAAAAACAAACCCAAACAGCAGACGCATGTTGGTTTCTGCATGGAATCCAAGTGTCTTGCCAGATACCTCTGTGTCTTTTGCAGAAAATGTGGCCAACAACAAAGCCGCTTTGCCACCTTGCCATGCTTTTTTTCAATTTTATGTCGCAGAAGGAAAGCTCTCTTGTCAATTGTACCAACGAAGTGCCGACATCTTTTTGGGAGTACCGTTCAACATCGCCTCCTACGCTTTGCTTACCCTAATGATTGCTCAAGTCGTAGGTTTGGAGGCCGGTGACTTTATCCATACTTTTGGAGATGCCCACATCTACACAAACCATTTTGAGCAGATCGAAACTCAATTGTCTCGATCTCCGCGTCCTCTACCTGTTATGAAAATCAATCCTAATATAAAGTCGATTTTTGATTTTACTTACGAGGATTTCACCTTGGAAGATTATGATCCGCATCCATTGATTCGCGGTGCCGTTTCTGTCTAATTCAACACTTTAAAAGCATTTCCTATTCATGACGACCCTTATCGCCGCCATCGCAAACAACAACGCACTCGGAAAAGACAACGATCTGATTTGGCACCTCCCCGCAGATTTGATCCGATTTCGTCACACCACCACCGGACACCACATCCTCATGGGAAGAAACACCTATGAGTCTATCGGAAAACCACTTCCAAACAGGACTTCCGTCATCATCACTCGCAATGCAAACTACAAAGCTGAAGGTTGTATTGTGGTCACTTCTTTGGAAGCCGCACTGGAAGTAGCCAAAGAGGATTCGAGTCCTTTTGTGATTGGAGGGGCACAAATCTACAAAGAGGCTATCAGCCTCGTAGACCAATTGGACATCACCGAAGTACATCACGATTTTGAAGCCGATGTGTTTTTTCCGGAAATTGACAGCGCTGTTTGGAAAGAAACCCGAAGAGAACGGTTTGAAGCAGATGCAAAAAACCCCTATCCTTATAGCTTTGTAAGCTACCAGAGAAAATAATTCAGTTTAAAAAAAGCACAAAAAAAAGGGGTTATCAAGCGATGACCCCTTTTCTCAACTAAACTTAAACCATTATTTGAAGATGAACAACTTAAATACTGCAAAGGCTCTTTGAAGTAACCACTCTTCTTTTTTCAATTGCAATTGATTGTTCTTTCAAAGTATGGTACAAAGATACGACGGTATCGAATACAAATACATCGTCTTAATTACCTAGTATCTATTATATTTTAACCATAATATTAAAGAGATATCTTGTTAACGATAAAATAACATAGAATTATTGGATTTCCTTATCTTTGTTGCATTGAAAACAAGACACTTATGCTGCCCAACAAACCGACCTTAAAAAAAATAGAACCCGACTTTGGGAGCTCCTTTATCATTAAGCAATACAAAGAATCGGTCAAAGGACGCGTACCCTTTTGGCATTTCCATCCGGAATTGGAGTTGGTATACGTGATCAATGGAGGTGGAAAACGACATATAGGAAACCACATTTCCTATTTTAAAAACAGCCAACTCATTCTGATTGGGTCGAACTTGCCCCACATGGGGTTTACTGACAGGCTGACTATCAATGGTTCCGAGACGATTGTTCAGATGAAACCGGATTTTTTAGGAGAAGCCTTTTTCCATTTACCAGAAACACACGCCATTCAAAAATTATTTGAACGGGCAAAAATGGGTGTCATTTTTCATCCTGAAATCAAAAGAGAAATCGGGCCATTGATTGAAGAATTGGGAAACAAAAAAGGATTCAAAAGAATGCTTTCTTTTCTTAAAATTCTTCAGAAGCTCGCCAAAACCAAAGATTACTCCCTTTTAAACGTGCATGATTTTGGAGTTGAAATCTACCAACAGGACAACGACCGTGTGGATCGTATTTTCAAATACATCACAAATCATTTTAAGGAACACATCAGCTTGGACGAGATTGCGGAACTGGTCAACATGACCCCTCCCTCCTTTTGTCGCTACCTAAAAAAAGTCACTGGAAAAACCTTTACGGCGCTGGTGAATGAATACCGCATCGTACATGCTTCCAAATTGCTGACAGAAAAGCCTACAAGCATTACGGATATCTGCTATGAAAGTGGTTTTAACAACTTTTCGCATTTCAACAAATTGTTTAAAAAGACGACTGGAAAGAGTCCGTCCGCATACAGAAACGAAATGAAACGTTTGATTTCTTAATTCACACCCTTCTTAACTTCCTCTTGTTGAAGAATCTCAATCTACATCCATTAATTTGACAAACATGTTTTCTTTTTGAATCCACAATTTTTGTGCTTGCGCAAGAGTTACCATCCGAAAACGCAAGCAGTCTCCTGGTTTTTGCTGTGCCAAAAAAGGAAGGTCTGCAGAGATCACATTGCCAATTCTCGGATAACCTCCAGTGGTTTGTGCGTCGGCAAGCAAGACGATCGGCTGCCCGTTTGGAGGTACTTGAATGGTTCCAGGCACGATTCCTGAGGAAAGTAAATTAACCGGTTGAAAGGTTTGGAGCACCGGTCCTTCCATGCGGTAACCCATTCGATTGCTGGCCGTAGCAATTCTGTATTCACTTGTCTCAAAAGAAACCAAACTCTCTTTCTTAAAAAGAGTGTTTTCAGGTCCGGACAACACACGAACTGCCAAGACTTTGGTTGCTTTGCAATGAAATCGACTCGGTACTTTTCTCAGTTGAAAGGCATTGGGATTGCCAAGTGGAATGCAGTCTCCTTTTTGCAAGGGCACTCCGGAAAGCCCACCTACTTTTGCCTCGGTATAAGTCGCAGTGCTGCCCATCATTTTGGGAAGACAAAGTCCACCTGAAAAAGCCAGGTAAGCCCTACAACCTGAAATGCATTTTCCAAATTGCAACACGGCATCTTTGGGAACAGAAAGTGTTTGGTTTGTTGGGACAGGTTTCCCGTTCAAAAGGGGTTGTAAATCGGCACCTGTAATGCCAATCATGGCGGTGCTGTGAAATTTTAGAACCGGTCCTTTGAGCGTAATTTCCAATACGGCCTCTTGCTTTGTATTCCCTACTAACCAATTGGCCAAGCGATAGGCATCGGTATCAAGCACCCCAGAAAGCGGCATGCCATAAGACCGGTAGTGGGCCCTTCCAGCATCTTGAATTAAGGTATAAAAACCGGGCTGTATAATGGAAATCATCGTTTGTAATTTTTAAATTCCTCCAGATCAATGCTGTAAAACTGTACCGTATCTCCTTGGCTGACAAGAAAATGAGCGTCTTTGTTGAGTCTGTCAAAAATGGGAACCGGTGTTTTTCCAATCAATTGCCACCCGCCAGGACTGTCTACAGAATAAACGCCTGTCTGTTCGCCAGCAATGCCCACAGCACCCGATTCAATTCGAAGTCTGGGACTTTCTTTCCGAGGGCAAAAAAGACGTTTGTCCATTCCTGCCAAATAAAAAAAACCAGGCGTAAAACCCAACATAGAAACGCGGTAGGACTGTTCGGTATGCAAGCGGATGATTTGGGAAGCACTCAAACCAGTATGTGCTTCAACGTGCTGCATGTCAATGCCAAAAACAGGATCGTAACAAACCGGAATTTTGACCACTCGTCCCGGAACTATTGCTCCCGGATCAACTTCCATACTTTTTAAAACACCAAGCAACTCCTGGTATGAAATTTCTGAAGGATTGTACAAAATAGTCAGTGTCGTGTAGGCAGGAATCAAATCTGTAATATAAGATATGTTCGCTTTTCTTAGGTGTGCTGCCCAGGCCCTGACTTCAAGCTGTATTTTTTCTGTGTACACCTCTCCAAAAGTGAGCAAGATGGCTGCATCACCAAAATTCTGATATCCAATCATTGTGAAAAAGCTTTTACACGAATTCCATGGTTTTCAAAAGCAGCCCGCAAAGCCATCAACAATTCCAGCGCATTTTTAGTGTCTCCATGTACACATAGGGTATCTGCAACAATGGGAACCTCGCCGTTGTTTGAGGAAACAACCCGCCCCTTCTGCATGATATTCAAGCTTTGTTCGACCACCAAAGAAAGATCGGTGAGTACTGCATTCGGTTGGTCTCGAGGTAGCAGAGTGCCTTGATTTGTATAGGACCTGTCTGCAAAAGCTTCTCTTACAAAAGGGATTTGCACATGCTGCGCTGCTTTTTCCATCTCGGATTGTGCCATACCGACAAACAACAAATCAAATTCCTGAATGACTTCAGCGATCTGAACGGCGAGGTCAAAATCAACCGCCGCGGCATTGTAAAGGGCGCCATGAGGTTTGACATGTGCCAAACGAACTCCCTGAAGCTTTGCCATTCCTTGCAAGGCAGCGATTTGATACCGCAAACAGGCTTTCAATTCCTCTGAAGAAAGGCGCATGTATGTGCGTCCAAAATTTTCGATGTCTGGAAAGGAAGGATGTGCGCCCACCTGTACTTGGTATTTGGCTGCCAAAAAAAGGGTGTTTTCAATGGTTTTGGGATCGCCTCCGTGAAATCCACAGGCGATATTGCAAGAGCTGATCAAAGGCATAAGTTGGGCATCTTTTCCGACCAAACGATCGAAGTAGGTTTCTCCGACATCGCAATTCAAATCTATCTTCATGTTTTTATTTGTAAGGTAAAATGACACGCTCAGGAACAAAGGAATGTCTATAAAATACGTGTTCTTTATTTCTAAAAAACCGATTCAAAAACGATGTTTAGTTGATGTCCAACACAAAAGGCATTCTTGCTTGGATTCCTTGGACATTTCTCAAGTTGTGAATTTTCTGAAACAGTGAGAAATTGGCATCTCCAACCCAATCTTTCAAGAACCCTTCTTTGCTTCTCAGAAAAGGCATACTTTCAAAGACCTCACTCAATTCTTTTTTGTAAGAAGGATAATTTTTGACTTTGTAGGTCTTTACTTCTGCTAAGGAAGCAGCCAATGCTACCGCTCGGTCCAACCCTCCCAACTCGTCCACCAAACCTTGCTCCAGAGCTTGTGCCCCTGACCAAACACGCCCTTGGGCGACTTCATGTACCTCATCAAACGTCATGTTTCTTCCTTTGGCCACTTTTCCGACAAAGGTCTTGTAGATGTTGTCAACTCCTTCTTTGGTCAAGGCGTAAAAAGAGGCGTCTATGGGGTGAAAAGGACTGTAGCTGGCAGGAGAATTTGTGGCTACTTTTTCTGAATAAACACCCATTTTATCTGTAAGCTGACTGATGTTTGGCAACATTCCAAAAACGCCAATGGATCCAGTAATCGTGGTTGGTTCCGCCACAATTTTATCGGCATTGCAAGCGATGTAATACCCTCCAGAAGCAGCGAGGTCACCCATAGAAACTACCAAGGGTTTTTCAGCTTTGGTCAACTCCATGGCCCTCCAGATCAAATCTGACGCCAAAGCACTCCCTCCGGGAGAATTGACTCTCAAAACCACAGCTTTTACTTTTTTATCGCTACAGGCTTGCTCCAACGCTTTGACCATCAGCTCTTGACCGATGTAGTTTTCATCACCTTTGCCGTACTGTATGTCTCCTTGCGCATAAACTACCGCGATTCTTTCAGTAGCCGGATTGAAAACACGCCCACTTCTCGATTGGATGTAGTCCATCAAATTGAGGGTGTTTAGATTTTCTGTTTGCGCCAAGGCTTTTAGTTTTTCATCATAGGCATCTCGGTACAAAGCAGCATCTGCGAGTTTGTTCTCCACAGCCATGTCTGCTGCTCTCCCTTTGGAAAGGTCTGCAATCTCATTCAAGGTTTCTACGGACAAACTCCGCGACAAGGAGATGTCTTGGACAAGGGCTGACCAAAGCGACTGCAACAAAGATTGAATTTGTTTTCTATTTGCTTTGCTCATTTTATTTTCCAAAAACGGCTCTACCGCACTTTTGTATTTTCCGTGGCGAATGACCTCCATCTTTACGCCGTATTTGTCTTGAAAATCTTTAAAAAATAAAATTTCGGAAGCCAAGCCTTTGAATTCAATCTGCCCAATCGGACTTAAAAACAAGGAGTCCGCCACAGAACTCAAATAATATTCTTTTTGACCGTATACATCGGCGTAGGCCATGACAAATTTTCCAGTGGTTTTGAAATCTTCCAAAGCACTGCGAATGGCTGTGAGTTGGGAAATACCTCCTTGCAAACTTTTTGTTTCGATACTGATGCCCAAAATTTTTTCGTCGTTTTTCGCATTTTCAATCGCCTCTAAAAGAGTGTTCAGTCCCGTGACCTTGTCCAAAGTTCCCAAAACTACTGTCAATGGGTTGTCGTCTTTGGGCGCATAATCTTTGATTTGGGTATCCAATTGAATTTTCAAAACCGATTTTTCAGACACAACTATTTGCGGAGTATCATTGACTGCAACAGCAATTCCTGCAAAAACTGCGATGAGAAGAAAAATAGCTATAAAAAAGCCCAAAATAGACGCAAATAGGTTTCTTAGAAAATTCATATAATTTGATTGGAGATTGATCACAAATATAACATTTTCTTTTGTTTCTTTGTGTCGCAATGCCTTGACATCGTTGCCAGACATCCCTATTTAAAAATGACAAAAGCTACACAAAATACATTTCTGTCCTTGGGCAGCAACTTGGACAACAAATTTGACAACTTACAGTTGGCAGTGCGTGCCATTGATAAAACACTTGGCGATGTCAAAAAAATTTCTTCGCTCTACGAGTCTCCCGCATGGGGTTTTGATGGACTTCCTTTTTACAACCTTTGCATAGAAGTCGCCACGCAGTTCAAAGCAACGGAGTTTTTGGAAAAACTTTTGGAATTGGAATTGATTTTGGGAAGAACACGTGGCCATAAAAAAGGATACCAAGACCGGACGATTGACATCGACTTGCTTTTGTATGAAAACAAAATCTTTGAAACTACTGTATTGACACTGCCACATCCCCGAATGCTCGAACGAAAGTTTGTGCTCCTTCCTTTATCAGAAATCGCTGGGGAAATGACCTACCCCACTTCGGACAAAACAATTCAAGAATGCCTGAATGCATGTCCCGATGTCAGCCTATTGCAGAAGGTTGCTAAAAAAATAACCCTTCTCTAGAAAAATTTATTTCTGAAGTTCTAGTTTTTCGGCAAAATAGTCACAGAAATCTCGCATGGTTGCCCCCATCTTTTCGTCGTTGGTGGCTCTTTCAAAGCTATGGCTCATGGAGACCAAAGTTTGGTGAAAAAATTGCTTCATCTCGTCTACAGGCATGTCTTTTGTCCACAAATCGATGCGAAGGGTGTCTTTCTTTTTGGAGTCCCATATGGACAAGAGAACGGCTTTGCTCTCCGCTTTGTCGACACCTCCGTCTTCTGCAATCCAAGAAATCGTTTCTGGAACCTTGTTTTCGTCCAATCCTATTTCAAATTCGATCTTTGATTTGTGTGCTACTGCCATTTTTTTGTAGGTTGTAATTCGCTGCAAATATAGCACATTATAGATTGAAAAAACCGCTGTTTTAAAAGCTAGCTTTCGAACGGAGAGCTCACTTTAGATTACGCTGTATTTCTCCGATTTAAAAAGGGTTTATCTGTCAATTAAATTTCTACACTTGGTCGGAATTAAGTATATTTGTTTGTTCTTACAAAAAAACAAATGGAAAATCAATCGATTGGAAGCAAAGAAATTGTAAAATGTTACGGATTGTTATTGGGAGGAACTTCCATCCTCATCAGCATCATTCAATATGCTTTGGGAGACCACCTGAGTCCAAAACCTATATACGGTACGCTGAGCTTTGCGTTGATCGCTGCTTTCATTGTAGTAGGAATTAAAAAATTCAAAGCTGCTAACGAAGGGTATTTGTCTTTTGGTGAAGCGGCAAAAGTCGGGGTGGGAATTGCCTTGGTAAGCGCTGTGATTTCGATTGTTTACAACCAACTGTTTATGACCTTTATTGAACCTGACTTTATGAATCAAATTCTTTTACAACAGCAAGAAGACATGTTCAACAAAGGAATGACTGAACAAGAAATTGAATTGGCTGCTCAGATCGGTGAAAAACTAAAAGGACCCTTTATTTCTTCTGCCATTGGTTTGGTTGCAAGTGCTTTTATTGGGTTTGTCATTTCCGCCATCACAGGAGCCATCCTGAAAAACACAAAGGAAGCTTAATTCTTTTTTAATTTGGAATTCCACACAGACCTTTCCGTAGTCATCCCCCTTTTAAACGAAGAAGAATCGTTGCAAGAATTGCACGATTGGATTGTTCGGGTGATGCATGCAGAAAACTACCGCTATGAGATTTTGTTTATCGACGACGGTAGTACGGACAAGTCCTGGGATATCATTGAAAAACTAAGTGCTGCAAACCCCTGTGTCAAAGCCCTTCGGTTTTCGAGAAATTACGGAAAATCCCAAGCTTTACACGCGGGCTTCAAAGAAGTCAAAGGAAATGTAGTTATTACCATGGATGCAGATTTACAGGACGCTCCAGATGAAATCCCCGCACTGTACCAAAAGATTGTCACTGAAAAATACGACTTGGTGAGCGGTTGGAAAAAGAAACGCTTCGATTCCAAAATTCGCAAAAACATCCCTTCCAAATTGTTCAATTGGGCGGCTCGAAAAGTTTCTGGAATCTCCTTGAACGACTTCAATTGTGGACTCAAAGCCTTTGATATCAAAGTCGTCAAAGCAATTGATGTGGAAGGAGAAATGCACCGATACATTCCCTTGCTAGCGAAAAATGCGGGTTTTGAAAAAATCGCAGAACAAGTGGTGCAACACCAAGCCCGAAAATACGGAGAGACTAAATTTGGTATGGAACGCTTTGTCAATGGTTTTTTAGACCTATTGACCCTTTGGTTTGTCAGTCGATTTGGGAAACGTCCCATGTACCTTTTTGGCTTTGCTGGCACGCTTGCTTTTTTGTTTGGTTTGATCGCGACCATGTACATGGGTGCCTCTAAATTGATCGCTGTTTTTTACTTGCAAAAACCTGCCCCATTGGTCACAGACAACCCCTTTTTTTACATAGCCTTGACTTGTATGGTTCTAGGAACACAGCTCTTTTTAGCAGGTTTTCTTGGAGAATTGGTCTTGCGCAGTAAAAAGAAAACTAAAAACTATAAAACAATACAAGAGATCCTGTAAAAACAGCGTTGATTATTTCAACAATAACAGGCTTCTGTTACCTAGAATCTTTTACTTTTGCATAAACTAAAAAAAATACTATGAGTACCCTTCAAAGCAACGAAACAGCCCAAAAGTGGCTATCGCCTACCTTCGATACGGAGACACAAACAGCGGTCAAGACACTTTTAGAGAGCAACCCCGATGTACTGTTGGACAGTTTTTACAAAGACCTTGAGTTTGGAACAGGAGGCATACGTGGTTTGATGGGTGCAGGCACCAACCGCATCAACAAATACACACTTGGAAAAGCCACCCAAGGGCTTTCCAATTACTTACTAAAAAACGTTCCAAACAAAGACTGCAGTGTGGCCATTGCCTACGATTGCAGACACCAAAGCGACACGTTGGCAAAAGTGGTGGCGGATGTACTTACCGCCAACGGAATTCAAGTCTACCTTTTTGAGGCCTTGCGCACCACACCTGCTTTGTCCTTTGCCGTGAACCACTTGTCATGTGATGCGGGAATTGTCTTGACAGCCTCACACAACCCACCTGAATACAATGGCTACAAAGTCTATTGGTCTGACGGGGGTCAAATTGTCCCACCCCACGACAGCGGAATCATCGCAGAAGTAAACCGATTGGATTTTTCTGAAATTAAATTTGATGCCAATCCAGCATTGTTGGAATACATCGGAAAAGAGGTGGATGCTTCATTTACAGACGCCTGTGTGGCCAACGGAAGTTTGGAATTGACAAACAGAGATGATCTCTGTATTGTTTTTACTTCTTTGCACGGAACTTCCATTACAGCCATGCCGGAAACTTTGGAAAAAGCAGGGTATCAGAATGTACACATTGTGGAAGAGCAACGCGTACCGAACGGAAATTTCCCGACAGTCGACTCCCCAAACCCTGAAGAGCCTGCTGCCTTGAAGATGGCAACCGAATTGGCAGAAAAAGTAACTGCTGACATCGTCATCGGAACAGATCCAGACAGCGATCGTGTAGGAATCGCAGTACGAGACTTGGACGGAAAGATCAAACTCTTGAACGGAAACCAAACCATGGTCTTAATGATTGACTTTTTGGTCAAAAAATGGCAGCAAGAAGGCCGTTTGGATGGAAAGCAATTTGTCGGTACGACCATAGTATCTACGGACATGGTTTCTGCCATTGCAAACAGCTATGGTGTGGAAACTAAAATTTGCTTGACCGGATTCAAATGGATTGCCAAAATGATTGTGGACTTTCCCGAATTGGAGTTTATTGGCGGTGGAGAAGAGAGTTTTGGGTTTATGGTCGGTGATTTTGTAAGAGACAAAGATGCCATTACCTCTGCCCTGTTGGCTTGCGAAATTGCTACCGATGCAAAAGCAAACGGCAGCTCTTTTTACAAAGAATTGGTCAAGCTTTATGTCCAATACGGTTTTTACAAGGAGCATTTGATTTCCATCACCAAAAAAGGAATGGACGGAGCCGCTCAAATCAAACAGATGATGGCTGCTCTAAGAGACAAACCTTATACACATATTGATGGTGAAAGGGTTGAGTACGTCGCTGACTACCAAGCAGCAACCATACAGAACTTGATCACAGGAGAAGCAAGTGTCATTGACCTACCGAAATCCAATGTATTGATTTTTACAACCGAACAAGGTACCCGTGTAGCCGCAAGGCCGAGTGGCACCGAACCAAAAATAAAATTCTACTTCAGTGTGAATACTGCGTTGGACTCCATAGAAAGTGCAACGGAAACAGAACGTGCTTTGGATGAAAAAATACAACGAATCATCTCAGAATTATCTCTATAAAAAAACGAAATGAATCATTTTAAAAAAATATTAAACTTTGCACGTCCTTTTATCAAACACGCTTGGCTGAGTGGTTTGTTCAATGTGCTCTATGCCATTTTTAATATTTTGACTGTGCTTTCTTTTTTGCCTGTATTGGCCATCCTTTTCAAAACGGATACAAAGACCTATGGCAAGCCTATATACGAGGGAATTGCAAAGAGTTTTGACTTTTTAAAAGACAGTTTTTACTACGAGATCACCCAACATGTTGAATCCAACGGAGTCTTGGCTACTTTGGGCGTAATTTGCGCAGTCTGTATCGGCTTGTTTTTCTTTAAAAATTTGTTCCGGTATTTGGCAACTTTCGAATTGGCATACATCAACAATGGCATCGTTCGAGATTTGCAAAATGCCTTGTACAGCAAAATCATTGAATTGCCCATCTCTTATTTTTCTGAAAAAAGAAAAGGAGATTTGATGTCTCGGATGACGTTAGATGTACAGGCAGTAAGAGTGTCTTTTTTATCGACCTTAGAAACGATTTTTAGAGATCCTATCACGATCTGCATCACCTTGCTGATGATGTTTTCGATGAGTGCCAAGCTAACTCTATTTGTTTTTATCATGTTGCCTGTTTCTGGTTTGATCATCTCTTCTATTGGCAAAAAGTTAAAATCCAATTCTATGAAAGCCCAAAAAGAAGGCGGACGCTTTTTATCTTTTGTAGAAGAAACTCTTACTGGGCTTCGTGTCATCAAAGGATTCAATGCCGAAGACAAGATCAAAAATAGATTTTTGGCTTCGACAAGTAACTATGCCAGACTGATGGTGAAAGTGACCCAAAGACAAGCCTTGGCATCTCCGACAAGCGAATTTTTAGGAGCACTCACCATCATTGCAATCCTTTGGTACGGCGGCAACTTGGTACTGTCCAACAACAGCAATTTGGACGCCCCTACTTTCTTTACGTATATCGGGCTTTTTTACTCGGTATTGGCGCCTGTAAAATCAATTTCAGGAGCCTTTTCGAAAATTCAAAAAGGAGGTGCTTCTGCGGAACGTATCTTAGAAATTTTAGAAACCGAAAACAGCATCAAAGAGGTTGAGAATCCAACGTCCAAAACAAGCTTTGACAAAGAAATTGTCTTTGACAACATCTCTTTCAAATACAAGGAAGATTATGTGTTAAAAAATTTCTCTTTGACCATTCCAAAAGGACAAACAGTGGCTTTGGTCGGACAATCTGGAAGTGGAAAATCTACATTGGCAAATTTGATTACGCGTTTTTACGATGTCAATGAAGGAAGTATTTCTATTGACGGTACAGACATCCGTAACATGACTAAAAAGTCGTTGAGAGACTTGATGGGAATTGTCACCCAAGACTCCATCTTGTTCAACGACAGTGTTGCTGAAAACCTCTCGTTGGGGACAGAAAAATCCTCGGAGGCTGAAATCGTCGAAGCTGCAAAAATTGCAAATGCCCACGAATTCATCAAAGACCTTGCAGCACAGTACCAAACCAATATTGGGGATGGCGGCAACAAACTATCGGGAGGACAGAAACAGCGCTTGAGCATCGCAAGAGCAGTTCTCAAAAACCCTCCTATCATGATCCTAGATGAAGCAACCTCTGCATTGGATACCGAATCAGAACAGTTGGTGCAAGGCGCATTAGAAAAAATGATGAAAAACAGAACGTCTTTCGTCATTGCGCACCGCTTGTCAACCATCCAAAAAGCAGATTTGATTGTGGTCTTGAAAAAGGGTGAAATCATCGAACAAGGAAACCATACCGAATTGTTGAAAACAAAAGGTGCTTATTACAACCTTGTCAACATGCAAACGATGTAAACAATTTTAAAACGAAATTTCCATACCCCTCCCCCATAAAATGATTGAAAAAATTATGTTTGTGCTGATTTTTAAATGGAAGTACCGCATCGCTGCTTTCAATGCGTGGCTCTTATTTGAAAAACCTCCCAAGGAGATAAAATCCATAACTTATGTGGCTCGTGAAGCAGATAAAAAATGGATTTTTGGCGCCCAAGTCAGACGCCTCTCCAACTATTCTCAACTCAATTCCCAGCCTTATTTTCATGCCAAACTGAGGGACATCCCCCAATCAGATGCCTACTTTTTTATTTTTCCAAATTATTTTTGCCGTGCAATGCGCCACAATCCATTCCTCCTGAATCGAAAAAACATAGTGATGTACACGCATGCACACTGGACACGTTCCTATTCAAAAACACACATCGCGTGGTGTTTGAACAAAGCCCACAAAGTTGTTTGTTTGAACAGTACAACCAAAAAGCAGCTAGTTAAAATCGGGGTCAACATAGAAAAAATTGAAGTCCTTCACATCGCCGCATGCCCAGAAACCTTTTACGAACACGAACGTAAAGAAGGACGCATAGGTTTTTGTGCTGCGTATAGCGAACGAAAAAATCCTAATTTGATTTTTGACCTTGTCAAAAACATGCCTGAAAAGAAATTCACGCTGATTGGAAAAAACTGGAAAAACTACGAGCGCTTCGAGGAATTGATTCGTTTTCCCAACTTTACTTATCTCGACAATCCTCCCTATGAAACTTATCCAAAACTGTATTCAGAAATTGACTTTTTTGTGTCGGCGTCCCTATTAGAAGGGGGTCCCGTACCCGTTCTTGAAGCCATGCTTTCCAACTGTGTGCCGATTGCCTCCAGGACTGGATTTTGTCCAGACATCATACAACACGGCGAAAACGGTTTTCTCTTCGAACCCGATGCTCATTTCAGAGACGTCATGAAATTGATCACAGAAGCAGCTGATTTAAAGACCAATACGCGTGCTAGTGTGCTTTCGCATTCCTGGAAAAATTGTTCGAAGAAAATCGATGCGCTTTGCTCCTAAAACCAGGAAAATTAAGCTTCTATTTTGAATCCCAATTTGGCTGCACAAGCCAACATCAATTCGTAAGCCGGCTCGTATTCATTCGGGATTTGTCCTTCCAAAATGGCTTCTTTGATGACTTCTTTGATTTGTCCGATTTCTCGGCAGGGTTTCAACTGAAAAGTTTCCATAATGAGCGCTCCTGAAATCGGAGGTTCAAAATTACGGATGTGATCCCTTGCTTCTACTTCTTTGACCTTTTCACGTACCTTTTTAAAATTGCGGTGGTACTTTTTAAATTTGAGGTGGTTTTTGGTCGTAATGTCTGCTTCGCACAGTGTCATCAAACTGTCCAAATCATCGCCCGCATCAAAGATCAGTCGACGGACAGCCGAATCGGTTACATCGGACGCCAAAACGATAGGCCTAGAACTCAAAAGCACCAACTTCTGAACAAATTTCATTTTTGTATTCAATGGCATTTTCAAACGTTTGAACAGTTTGTAAACCATTTTCGCACCTAAAAACTCATGTCCGTGAAACGTCCATCCATTTTTTTTGTCAAATTTTTTGGTTGGAGCTTTGCCGATGTCGTGTAACAGTGCTGCCCAACGCAACCAGAGATCATCGGTGTTTGCAGCGATGTTGTCTAGCACTTCAAGTGTGTGGTAGAAATTATCTTTGTGTTTCTGTCCTTGCTGTTCGTCAACTCCCTTAAGATCTGTCAATTCGGGAAGAATCTTTGACAACAATCCAACTTGTTCTAAAAGCAAGAAACCGGCAGAAGGTTTCTCAGAAAGAATTATTTTATGCAACTCCGTTACAATACGCTCGTTGGTAATGATCTGGATGCGATCACAATTTTTGGCGATGGAGGCCAGACAGGCAGCATCAATTTGAAAATTCAATTGACTGGCAAATCGGATGCCTCTCAGCATGCGAAGTGGATCGTCAGAAAAAGTAATGTCTGGAGACGAAGGGGTAACCAATATTTTGTCTTCTATCGCTTGCAAACCATCAAAAGGATCCAATAACTGTCCATAGCTGTCGGGTTGCAAACTCAATGCCAAAGCGTTGATTGAAAAGTCTCTTCGGTTTTGGTCGTCCTGCAAGGTTCCCGAACTGACGGTTGGGTTTCTGCTGTCCGAAGCATAAGACTCTTTTCGAGCCCCTACAAATTCCACTTCCAGGTCTTCATAGCGCAACATGGCAGTTCCATAGGTCTTAAAAACTTGGACTTTGGGTTGGTTGGGAAGGAGTGCCGCAACCTTTTGGGCCAATTCGATGCCACTGCCTACTGAGACGATATCAACGTCTGTGGCGGTTTGTCTTTGCAAGATGTAGTCACGTACAAAACCTCCTATGACATAGCTTTCTGTCTGCAAGGCAACAGATGCTTTGGAAATGTAGTTGAATATTTCAGCACGAAGTGCTTCTTTGTAATTTGGTTGTTGCATGTATTATTCTCTTAAAATCGCAATGTCACCCGCTTCTGTAATCCTGAGGATTGTGGACGGTTTTTCTGCTGTTTGATTTTGATGCAAAGCTACCACATAATCTACGCTCTCCAAAATAGCGGGACTTATTTCTGAAAAGGATTTGGGTGTGGGTTTGCCACTGGTATTTGCGGAAGTGGAGACAATGGGCTTGTCAAAACGACGAATCAATTCATGGCAAAAGCCACTTTTGACGATGCGAATGGCAATTGTTTGGTCTGAAGCAATCGTGTTTTTCGCCAATCTTTCGGGGTTTCGATAAATGATGGTGGTGGGATTTTGGGCTTTGTCTAAAACTTCCAAAGCTGCCTTAGGAATGGCTTTGACGTACCTTTGCAACATGTGCAAAGAACTGACCAAAAGAATCAAACTTTTGCTTTCTTCCCTGTTTTTAATCTTGTATATTTTTGCAACCGCAACAGGATCTGTGGCATCACAGCCCAAGCCCCAAACCGTATCGGTAGGATATAAAATTGTACCTGACAATTCCAACGCTTTCAAAGCTTGTTGTAGCACCTCTTTAAACATGTGACTTTCCAAAAATTTTGTGAATTTTCATACGTCTTAAAAAAGACAATTTTCTCTTTTCAGGAACTCCGTGGATGGCGATGTGTTTTTTGGTTGCATTTACCATGCGCAAGGCAGCGTTGCCATCTCTGTAAGGATGGTACTGCTCTGCTATGGCAGATCTTTCTTTCGCAAAAGAATCGGCCGTTAAATTTTCTGAAAGTTTTGCAGGAAGTGCTCCTGCCTCTTGAATGTTTTCCCATCGAATGTTCTGGGAGGTGTTTCGAAAGGTAATGACGGGTTTGTCTAACAATAAAAATTCGTAAACAACAGACGAGGTATCGCTGATAAGAATGTCTGACATCAGTAAAAACTTGATGATGTTGCGCTCCGATTCAAACCGAATGTTGGGCGTAGCTGCTGCTAATTTTTTATAGGCATCAACCCATGCAACCGCCATTAAATCGTGAAATTTAATAAGGATCAGGTACGAGTTGTCTGTTGCAATTTCTTGGAGAGCCTCAAATAAAAGAGGAGCAGAGGTGAGTGACGGCGAAAATGTGGGAGCGTACAAAACTATTTTTTTTGCGGCGTGTAATTCTAACAATGCCTTTTTTTCATCTCTGTATTTGTGGAGCTCTTTTCCATACACGTCCAATTTGGGCCAACCCGTTTCTACTACTTCAAAATTTTTGTGCTTGGCCTTTAGCTTTTCAAATCTATTGGTAAAATAAGGCCCTTGGGTTAGGTACAAATCAAAATAATGACGAATCCTAAAATGCCCTTTTTTTTCGCCTGCAAAACCGTGAAAAATTTGCGTTTTTACGCCTCTTACATCGTACGGAACTTCGTTTCCGGGAACAAATAGTGCGTCGCTTTGGAACTGAGCTACTTGATTCACATCGGAAGTGTGGGCTTCGTCTTTGAACGGGAATTTTGAAGCGATCGATGCTTTTACATACCACAAATAGGAATCCCCCTCTTCTTTGAGCACGTCCATGATCGGAAGTAGAATTCCAAAAGCATAGGGATTTTGACAAAAAAGAACAGCTTTCATTGTACCTAAATTATGTCGTTGGCATTTTGCAAGTCTTCTTTGAAATCGACTTCAACACAGTTGTAACGTGAGATGTCCACTACTTTCAACTGCAGCCCGTCTTCTGATATTGCAGTTTCCAATCCTTTTTCAAAATAATCGTTGTCGTCACATTTTTCAAGATGTTTGATAAACAGTTCCAAATCTTTAGCGGAAATAAAATTAATTCCCACTGCCTCTCCCAATCCATTTTTCACTTCTTTGGAAAGTGCATCAACAAAACCGTTTTTCAAGGTGTATTTGACCTCTTCAACGGCTACTCTTGCGGTGTTGACGGAGATAAAAGAGCAGTTGTTTTGAATGTCCTCGAGCAAAAGAGAAAGCAGTTTTTCATCAAAAACCACGTCTCCATTGAACCATAAAATCGACTTGCCTTTGTTTTTTTTCAAGGCTTTTAGAAGGCTTTTTGACGTGTTTGTTCTGTCAAAAAAAGGGTTGTATACATAGTTTACTTCAGGAAAACGCTCCATGATCAAGTCTTTCTTAAATCCAACAACCGTAGTCACATCGTCGATGTCAAAATAGTTCTGAATGTTCTTCAATTGCCTTCCCATTATGGTTTGACCGTTTTTCAAGGGTGTCAATGGTTTTGGAAACGGATTCCCCAAGCGAGAACCCATGCCTGCTGCTAAAATAATAATCTTCATAAATGTGAATTTGTATTGGGATCTGCAAAAAGCAAATCTAACGACTTTGATGCTACAAATATAAATTCAATTCTACGATTAAGCTAAAAATCCTGGGATTTGTTGTGAGATTAAAGCACAAAAACAATTTCTAAACCAAAAATTAGTCTTTGAAATTGTATTTTTACAAAAAAAAAGAAACTGACATGTCCAAAATCTTAGCCCTTGACTTCGGCATCAAAAGAACCGGAATTGCGGTGACAGACGACTTGCAACTCATTGCTTCTGGCTTGACAACTGTAGAAACATCAAAATTGATTGTCTTTCTAAAAGAATACCTTCAAAAGGAAGAAGTCGTACTTTTTGTGGTTGGAAAGCCCAAACAAATGAACAATACAGACAGTGAGAGTGAACCGATAATTCAGAAGTTTCTACACAAATTGCAAGGGAATTTTCCAAACATTCCGATCCGTAGAGAAGACGAGCGATTTACGTCCAAAATGGCTTTTCAGTCGATGATTGACAGCGGCCTTTCAAAAAAGAAGCGTCAAAACAAAGGGCTTGTAGATGAAATCAGTGCCACTCTCATCTTGCAGTCGTATCTGTACCAGCAATGAGGCGGTGATGAAAAGTTAAATTGCGGGCAAATAAATTTCTCCACAAGCGCAAACTTCGTACTTTTGCAAACAACAAAAACACCTAGCAAATGATTTTACCAATTGTCGCCTATGGGGATTCCGTTCTTAGAAAAGCAGGAAAAGAGATTGACAGCAACTATCCTGAATTGAAGCAATTGCTTGCCAACATGAAGGCAACCATGGAAAATGCACAAGGTGTGGGATTGGCAGCGCCTCAAATAGGAAGGGCGATTCGTTTGTTTTTGATTGATGCCTCCCCCTTT
>TARA_B110000967_G_scaffold31437_1_pt1 | contig 28330 bp, 24 predicted proteins | sample TARA_B110000967 | Tara Oceans TARA_B110000967 (sample SAMEA4397903) | marine metagenome | biome: Polar Biome; feature: [DCM] deep chlorophyll maximum layer (ENVO:01000326); material: water (ENVO:00002006), including particulate matter (ENVO:01000060) such as... | depth 35 m
GACGTATTGTATTTTATAGAAGTGCTAAGACATTGGTATAGAGACGGTAAGTCCTTAGAAGATTATTTCGTAGGAGATACGATGAAGGATAAGCTTTTCAACTTTCATATCTCATTTTTTGATAACGATTTTGTTTCTGAAAGAACCCGAAAACATATCGCCAATCCTGCTAAAAACTCATCTGCTAAGCGACTGAATATGTATCTGCGGTGGATGGTGAGAAACGATGGGCTAGACTTCGGTATTTGGCATTCCATAAAGCCTTCAGAACTCAAAATACCGCTAGACGTACACGTGCAGAGAGCTGCTTTTCATTTTGGGCTGCTTACTCGTAAGCAGCAGGACTGGAAAGCTGTGGAGGAACTAAGTGCTAACTTACTAGAACTAGATTCTATAGACCCTATCAAGTACGACCTAGCTTTGTTCAAATGGAGCGAGGCTAAAATGGATTAGCTGCTGAAACGGTTTTTAAACCACTATCTTAATGTCGTACTTCACCAATAAGCCAAGTACTTCATCTTTAGAAAACAGTGCTCCTTTAAGCTTATTTACATTGGGATCCATACTATAGTTTTTTGAACTACGAAAGTCACATTGGGTTAAGTCTGTGCGATCGAAGGTAGCTGCATATAAGTTACTGCCAGCAAAACTAGCTTTGTGTAATTTAGCTTCTACAAAATCGGCCTCCTTTAGCGAGCAATTCTCAATTTTCGCCTTACTAAGGTTTAATTGGTAGAAGGAAGAGTAATCAAGCTGGCACTTATTGAAGTTCATTTCAAGTAAGAATGGGTTGCAATTGGAAAATTGGAATCCGAGCATTTTACATTCTTCAAACTGTACATTTTTAAAAGCTGTATTTTTAATTTTTACATCCGTAAAATTACAGTTGTGAAATTTACATTCTTCGAAATTGACGTCACGTAAATCTATGCCAGTAAAATCAGAATTTGTGAATGTACAAACGTCATATTCTGGAGATAGATTAGACTGAGATAGTACCATGCCTTCATAAGTTTGGTTATACGAATCCATTATTCTACCCCAACCTTATGCTCCATTAGTCCATCAATACTTTGTAATCTGGTTTTCATAGTAGGTGTCATAGGTATTTTAATTAGGTTATTTAAATTGGTAATAAGCAGAAAGTATTTAGGATAAGGTAGCAGCCATTATTTAATTAGCACTCCGTGATCCCACTTTTCGGTTTTCCATTTCTTACCATTGTGCTTCCAGTATTTCCAAGTACCATGTTTCATGTTATCTATAAATTCACCTGTACACTTACCGAATATATTAGTAGCTCCAAGTTTCCAAGGGCCATTTTTCTTTCCTTTTATGTAGGATCCTTCATCAGCTCCGCCTTCTGCAAATAAGTGCTCTACCCAGCTACCTGTCTTGAGCCCATCCTTATATGGACCATACGTATGCTTTCCTTGCTCTTTATATAAAGTATAATCACCATTCAAGAGCCCGTTTTGGTAGGATTTTATCTCCAGTGGGAAACCACTCATAGTATAGGTAGTCGATATACCATCTAGCTTCCCATTGGTATAGTTTTCTACTAAAAGCAATTTGCCTTCTAGTGTAAATGTTTTTTTCTCACCTTCAGCATATCCATTCTTGTAATTAGCGGTCTCAGCTATTTCTGCGCTTATATGATATGAGATAGATTGCCCATCCCTAAGACCGTTTTTATAATTGATTTCTTTTCGCTTGTTGCCATCACGATCATAAGAAACTACCATTCCATTTGGTTTACCGTCCTTATAATCACCTTTTTGCTCTACAGCACCGTTAGTATGGTATAGTTTAAATGAGCCTTGCTCTAGTCCATTCACGAAAGTGACTTGTTTCTGTCGAGTTCCAGATCGCTCATAGGACATATATGCTCCGTCTAGTATGCCTTTCTTGTACTTGCAATGTACTTCAGGAGCTCCATTAGTGTAGAATGTTTTAAACTCTCCGTCACGTACACCTTCTTTATATCCTACTATCTGGTCTTGTTTACCATCCTCGTACCAACTCTCAAATGTGCCGCTTATTCTTCCACCTTGCCACTCTACTCGCTGCATAGGCTTATTATTACTCGGCCATAGGATTAGAGATTCACCAGTATAGGGAGTCTCATTTAGGGTATAGATGCCAGCGGTATCTTTTACCAGTTTGGAGAAAGCTATTTTATTCTGAGCCGAAAGATTAAATGCTGTTAGTATACTGAAGATGACTATATATTTTCTCATAAGTATTGGTTTAGCTAGTGTAATTGAAAGGCAAATATATTTAATGTACAGTCTCGGTAGATGAGCAGTTTTTAACGATTTGTTCTACATTCTGCAAATTCATACACTTAAAGTGTCCTTTTGGGCAGTAATCACTACCCAGCTTGCTGCACGGGTTACAGCTCAGTAAAACTTGATGATTATAAATATTAGTACCTGCTGGTCTATATGCATACATCCCAAAGTCAGGATGAGTATTACCCCACAGCGTATATATGGGAACTGAGAATGCAGAGGCTATATGCATGAGTCCTGTATCTCCGGTGAATAGTCCTTTGGAGTTCTGTATAGCTATGGCAGACTCTTCTAGAGTTAGTTTATTTACTTTATTTATGAGGTGATTTGAGCCACTATCAGAGAGTACTTTTAGTGCCTTCTCTTCATCAGATGCACCACCGCCTAGGAGCACGATACGCTTGTTTAAGCGTTTAAAAATCGATAGAATTAGTGTTCGTGTGATTTGCTTGGTGAAATATGTGCCACCCACTGCTAGTGTATAATACTCAGAAGGTAAGTCAGCAAGTGCCTCAGATTTTTTAGCAGAGGTAGACGTGAAGAAGTCTAGGCCATTGTTGTCATTTTTAACATTCAAAGACGAAATACCATCAAAATACCTATCTACAATGTGCTTCTTAGGAAGTAGATTAATCTTGAAATTAACAAATAACCACTTTTTTATATTTAGTTTTTTAAACGTATAGTGAGGTATGCTCAACTGAGAAATGATACGTTTGGTTCTTGTATTTTTATGCAAGTCTATTATCGCATCCAGAGATAGTACTTTCAGTTTTTCCAAAGCTAAGGACTCCTCTCCATCAGCAAAACAATGAAGATGGTCTATATATGGATTATGCTCAAGCAGCGATGTATATTTATCTTTAGTCAAGTAATGTACTTCTGCCTCTGGTATTTGAAGTTTAAGGCACCTTATGATAGGAGTAGTGAGCACTATATCACCTATACTACTAAACCTTAGTATCAGTATCTTCATAGTTTAGGAGCATAGGTAACCTCACCTAGACTGAATGATTCTTCCATTATATATGCTATGGAAACGCCTTTTGCTATTACTGCTATCACTACCATTTTTTCTGCATCGTTTACTTCAGATATCATTATATGATTAATTATACCGTATTTCCCTTTCAGCTCACACGGCATACGTGTTACATCAAAATCTCCTGTTTCAAAAAAAGCTTTATAAAATTCCCATCCAGATATAGTATCCGTATCTAAAGTATCTTTCTCAAAACGAGTCTTTTTATAGTAGTCTATATATGTATAGGAATCTCCTTCACACGTATCGAAGTAAAGAGTATCGCCTATTTGTATTTCTACATTTTCGGATTGGGCATTAGCTAAGAGGCCGCAGCAGGATAGTATCAGAAGGGCTATAATTTTTATTTTCATCAAATACTTTTTACGACTAGATAATGATTTTCTATGGCAATTATTTCTAAGTTACAGCCCTGATCTATAAATTGACCGAAGGTTTTTGCCTTATATGTTTTTCCTTCTATATGGATATTACCCATAGGTCTGAATGCGGTACTAGCTGTTCCATTTTTACCTATAAAACTGTCATCTATTTCTGCCTCTGTTTGTATTTTCACTTGACCGGTGATAGTGTCTTGGAGCACCAATCTTTGGAAAGCTTTAGACTTCAGAACGTTACTACCAAAGAAGTAAAACAAGGCTGCCAATCCCAATAAAGCAAAAAAGACGCTTGCTAGTGCATTATTCCAATCTTGTGATCTAGTTTCAGAAAAATCTAAATTAATATTATTGATCATACTAAGGACTAATCCTGTGATAGTGAGCAATATGCCGCTCACGCCAGCGATGCCAAAACCAGGAATAACGAAAACCTCGGCGGCTATCAGTGCTACTCCAATGATGAAAAGAAGGATTTCCCAATTAGCCGCTAAACCGTCTAAATACAGCGGAGCAAAATATGCTATAGCCGCTATAAAGGCTGCTGCTATAGGAAATCCTAATCCAGGAGTCTGTAGCTCGAAGTATATACCGCCTATCATTAGTAAAATGAATATAGACCGTAGAGCAGGATTAGCTAAGAATGATATTAAATTATCAAGTACAGATGGTTCTACTTTTATTATTTCTGCATCCTCGAGATTATTCAATTGTAGTATCTCCTCAATACTACTGGTCACGCCTTCGCAGTAGCCCCATTCTATAGCTTCTTCAGTAGTGAGGGTAATTACCTTTAGACTGTCATCTAGTCCAGGTACTACTATACTTTCATCCACCATTCCTTCAGCTATGTCTGGATTTCGTCTGTACGTAAAGGTTGTATCTGTACCTGTTATAAGGGTATCGTATCCTTGACTTTCGGCTGTACTTCTCATTTGCTTCCGCATATAGCTTTGATACTTATCTGGGGCTTTTGCTCCATCTTCAGTGACTACGGTAGTCGCTCCTATACTAGCCCCCTTTCGCATATAGATCTTGTCACAGGCCAGAGATATAAGTGCTCCTGCACTTGCTGCATTATTATCTATAAATACGTATACCGGTATTTCAGAGTTTAGTAACGTGGTTCGTATACTGTCAGCATCTGTGACATATCCTCCGTAGGTATTCATATGCACCAGTATAAGAGATGCTTTTTCCTCGTTGGCCCGTCTCACGGCTTTTTGAGTGATACGAGTAGCAGCAGGATTTATTTCTTTTTTGAGATCAAAAATCACTATCTTGTCTTGAATCAGCTGACCAAACGATACAGCAGGCATAAGGATTAGCAGACACTTAAAGAGTAATTGTTTCATTTTAACCACAATACTACAACACATAGCAATAAAGTGAATAACTAATTGTTAAATCGAAATATATCATAGATAAATTTGCAATACAATGAATAAATTACTTACCGTATTAATAGTACTTGTAACAGTTTCAGCATTAGCTCATAAAACTGATTCTGTGGGTACTAAAGTGAAAAGTGGCACTTGTTATATCTTGCATAGGGTGGATAAAGGTGACGGGCTATACAGCTTAAGTAAAAAATACGGGGTAAGCCTAACAGCTATAATTACAGAAAACCCAGGTTCTGATAAAGTCGTGAAACTAGATCAGATTTTATGGATACCTACCAGCAGGAAGCCAGTGATGAAGGATAAAGTGGTGACAGATTACTTCAAAGAAAATACTGGAGGAACGGAATCCGATAATGTGAAACTGAAAGATGCAGTAAACAGTAAATCAGAGGTGACTACGTTTGCTAAATACCATAAGGTAGAATTGGGTGAAACATTATATGCTATCAGTAGTAAGTATAGTACTACTGTAGAAATGATCAAAACATTAAATGGTTTGGAGTCTAATAAACTGTCTGAAGGGCAGCGTATACTTGTGCAGGACGGCATGGCTAAGACCATCAAGGTAGATAAAGAAGAGGTAGTAGAAACGGACTACGAACGTATGAAAGCGGAAATGAAAAAGAGTGAGTATGAAGATAAGGGTTTTGATACAGAAGTACAGACGAGTATCGCTGAAAGTTCATCTGGGTATAGTATTAAAGTAGATAAACTAGTAGAGTATAATATCGAAAAAGTGGAAGAAAAGGGTATCACAGTAATCGGTGGGTCCGATATACCAGTTGATAAAAATTTTGCACTACACTTTAATGCACCCATTGGTACAGTAATAATGGTAACTAATCCCGAAAATAAAAATACCGTATTCGTAAAAGTGACTGGTAATTTTAATCGTCAAGAAGGAAGTGCTTTAATAATTAAGATGTCAGAGTCCTCTGCATCTTTAATAGGTGTGAAATCTAAAGAGAAAATACTACTTAGCTATGCTCGGTAGTAAGCGTAGGATAGATGCTTTAGAACTGGTGTTTTACGCAGTTACTCTTGTAGGGTTTACTGCACTTTGGTATTCGCCTGCTGTAGTAAGTTTAGCTTCGGTGACTTGTGTGTTGCTCAGCGTATATCAGTGGAAGTCTTTTAAGCGTAGCAGTTTTAGACACGTTGGTATTTCTTTGAGTGGCATAGTAGTGCTGGTTTTATTGGATATGATATTTAGTGGATTTGAAAGTCAGACATCTGCTAAGTTTCTTCTTATAGTTGGTTTTGTTGGAGTATTTGGTGCCTCGTATTATTACTACGGAAAATTAGATTGTACGCTGATTCTTAAATACCTACTCGTTATTGCTGGTATCTTAGCACTCGTAAATAGTATTTCTATTTTCAATTATTTTTTGAATAAAGACCATTTTGATGCTTTATTGCTGCAGAGTAAACATATTCCTGTGGGCATTCATCATATTCATTTTGGGGTGCTTAATGGAATGATAGTCATATTGTTACTGGGTTCTTTTTTTGTAGCTAATACGTTTAACAAGTCCTTAAAAGTGATAACGATACTATTCTTGCTTATTATCTTTATATCATTTCATATCTTAAGTTCACGCACGGGCTTACTAGCCTTTTACGGAGCTAGTGTGACAATGCTTGTAGTCTATGCAATGCAAAAAAGACAGTTTAAGGTAGTACTCCTCGGACTGCTCACCATGGGTATTTCGTTAGCAGCGTCTTATAGTCTTAGTAGCTCCTTTCAAAATAAGGTGGCAAATAGTTTGGAGGATATGAGTAGCTGGGGAAAAGGTGAAGAGATTAACTTTAAATCTATGGGGATGCGCATAGAGGCTGCACGAATGTGCGTTTATATCATTGGTCAAAATCCACTAGGAGTGGGTGCAGCTTATCAGGACAGTGTTATGGCTGCTACCTATGATAAGCTTAATAGTGTACTCTTAGAAGAAAACAGAGTTGGTCCTCATAATCAGTTTTTGGAGTATGGAGTCAGGTATGGTTGGGTAGGAATTATCTTACTTATTTATTTTTTCTTTGGTTTATTTCTATGGGCTGGTCACTCTTCTTTTAGTATGTGGGGTATAGTAGTATTCATTTTTATAGCAGTACTTTTTGAATCCTTACTTGAGAGACAAGTCAGTTTGTACTTTATGGCCCTTCTTATACCACTTTCCTATCATTTTTTTGCTAAATGGCAAGTTAATGAGGTGGGCGAGGACATAAATTAATGTTTTTGACGTTATCTTCGAACTTTAACCAGAATGAAACAAATACTTCTAATTTTCGCCGTTGCTTTTACCCTCGTAAGTTACTCTCAGGACGTAGTTTATGGTGAGGAAGTGGGGGAAGATCCTACAGAAGAAAAATTAACTGGGATATTAGATTATCAAAATAGACTGTTTCTAGGTATATCTAGCACTTTTTTTATTGATTTCATCACTGGCCCACTAACAGAAGGGGAGATAATCACTAAAAAAGTAATAAATAACATACCTACAGATGTAAGCGAACCCATAGCAGAACAGACTGCTTATCAGTCCTTTTATTCCATAGGTATAACACCTAGATATAATCTCCAGGAGCTTAGTGATAAAGCAGCTATTGCTGTTTCTGCTCCATTATCCATTGGTTTTGGTAATTCTGGAGCTGCTAATAATGATGTAAACGGTGCCCAAGGCTTTGGAAACTTTCAATTGCCGCTTCTACTTCATTTTTATTACGGTGCGGAGGCTACTAATAGATCAGATGAAGACTTCGGTCTGAACATAGGTGCTGGGTTGGAACTCAATAAAATTGGAATTTTCAACTTTGGAACGGTAGGAACAGAGCAGTCTAATAATAAGGCTTGGATAATGCCTTCAATTCAGGCTGGAGCTCAGTTTTACAGAGGATATAGTCCAGTAGAAGTCAATATTAAATATGGATTTGGTCAGTTACAAGAGCAGTTTATAGATCAATATGGTAATAGGCTGTTGGATGGTAAGAAAGTTACTCGTGCCTCTAGTTTAAAACTAAGCATTACTTATTTGCTATAATCTAAAATTTCATACTTTATCTTTGCCTCCAAATGTTGAATAGAGATATAAGCTGGTTATCTTTTAACGGCCGTGTCCTTCAGGAAGCACAAGACAGTAACGTGCCGCTGATAGAGCGTATGCGTTTCCTAGGTATTTATTCCAATAATCTGGATGAATTTTTTAGGGTACGTGTTGCTACCTCTTTGAGATTAAAGAAGGCACTAATAAATGTGGCTCCCGAGAAGGCTCAAAAGACCGTAGAAGTCATAGCAGAAATTCAGAAAAAGGTCATTGCCTTACAGCAGGTTTTTTATAGTACGTATGAACAAATATTGGATGAATTAGAGGAGCATCATATTTACATCAAAGATGAGTCAGATCTAAATGAGGAGCAGCAACACTTTGTCAGAACATTTTTTCTGAAAGAAGTAGAATCACTGATAACCCCAATAATACTTAGTAATATAAAAAAGTTTCCCTATCTCAAGGATAAGGCTGTGTATTTATTCATTTCATTACAGAAAAAAAATGAAAAAAACATTAACGCTCTTATAGAGTTGCCTACTGATGATATCTCACGTTTTGTGGAGCTTCCTAGCCCAGATGGTGAGCAGCATATCATCTATTTAGATGATATTATTCGCTTCAATACACCGTATATCCTTTCTATTTTTTTTCCTCAAGAGATAGAATCTTATATCATAAAAGTAACTCGCGACGCGGAGCTAGATTTAGACGATGACTTTAGCGAAAGCTACTATGAGCGTATAACTAAGAGCTTAGTGAATAGAAAAAGAGGGAGAGTAGTCAGACTCGTCTATGACAAGCAGATGCCACAGCATCACATTGAATTTATACTGTCTAATATTAAAATGTCCAATGAGGACAACCTAATACCAGGGGGTAGGTATCACAACTTCAGAGATTTTATGGGTTTTCCTAGTTTAGGAAACAATCAACTCACCTTCGATCATATAGAATCTTTAGACCATAAATTTATAGATGGGAGTAAGCCGCTTTTAAAACAAGTAAACGATAGAGACTTTCTGTTTCATTTTCCATACCATTCGTTTGATTATATCATAGATCTTATAAGAGAGGCGGCCATAGACCCTAAGGTGACTTCAATTAAAATGAGTCTGTATAGAGTAGCTCCTAAAAGTAAAATAATAAAAGCACTCAAAAATGCTGCACGAAATGGTAAGATGGTCTATGTAGTCATAGAACTTAGAGCACGTTTTGATGAGGAAGCCAATCTAGAGTGGTCTAAGCAGTTACAGGAGGAGAATATACATATAGACTTTGGTCTAAAAGGTCTAAAAGTACACAGTAAGTTGTTGCTCATACAGCGCAAGACTAAGGGAGAATTGAAAAACTATACTCTCATAAGTACAGGTAATTTTCATGAGAAGACTTCTGAGATTTATAGCGATACAGCTCTACTAACCTCGGATGCTCGTATTACAGATGATGTAGCTAAGGTCTTTGAAATATTTGATAAGCCGTATCTACCTTTTACGTTTGACCATTTACTGGTAGCGCCTATCAATCTAAGAAAAGGTCTAGAAGATGCCATATATACTGAGATAAATAAAGTAAAAGGTGGTAATATGGGGAGTATCTTTTTGAAAATAAATAACTTAGTAGATGAAGGAATCATTGCCGCATTATACCAAGCTGCAGATGAAGGTGTACAAATAAAACTGATAGTACGCGGTGTTTGCTGTCTAGTTCCTAGGACTAATATCATAGTACGCAGCATTGTAGGAAGATTCCTAGAGCATTCGCGTATTTTCTGGTTTGGTGATGTGCATACAGGTAGTATATATCTAGGATCTGCAGACTTGATGACGCGTAATTTGGATGTGCGTGTAGAAGCAGTTACTCCTGTGTACGATGTACACTTAAAACACGAGCTAATGAGTTATCTAAACCTGCAATGGAAAGACAATAAAAGTGCACGATTAATAGATGAATATGCTAGTAATAAGATGTATACCAATAGTGATGAGCCTACAGACTCACAGATAGATTGGTATGGTCATCTTTAAGTTTTTTTTAATTCAACAGGTTTTTACCATCCATAGAGACCTCATCTATACCTAGTATATGGAGTAAAGTAGGTGCTATGTCTACAGTATACACAGTATTGTCCGTTTTCATAGCTGATACTTGTGCTCCGTATATAATAAATGGCACGTGGGTGTCATAGCTATACGGTGTACCGTGTGTAGTGCCGCACGACCTCATGTCTACTAAATATCCTTCTTGCGGTATAGTCTGTATAAAATAACCGTACCTGGGATCATAGCTGTTTCTTAGATGTGCTAGAGGAAATGATCCGTCATTCACAAGATAGTCAGCTGGGCTATATGCACCAGCTATATAATGAAGCGATTGTAGCTTTTCTTTGAGTAATGCTACATATGCAGAAGTGTCTACATTATTATTAATTAGATACTGAAAATGTGGTTCTACTCCACTGTAGGAAGATTCAAGTATAGTTTCTTTGGTAAGCTCAAAAAATACCTGAAGCTCGTGGTCTATTCTTTCTAAATCATCATCAAACTGAGTATGCTCTATTCGCTCTGAATTAGGTATAGCAGGAAACTCAGGCATAGGTGCCACACCATGATCTGCGGTGAGAGCTAATGTATAATTACCCTCACCTACTGTAGCATCTAGGTATGCTATAAACTCCTCTATATAAGAGTCTAAGCGGTAGTAGTAATCTGCTATCTCTCTACTATTAGGCCCAAACTGGTGCCCTATGATGTCAGCAGCAGAAAGACCTATTGTGAGTACATCACATTGCTCATCCTGACCGAGCTCTTCCTTGGCAATAAGCTGCTTCGCAAATTCTAATACATAATGATCTCCGAAGGGAGTATTCCAAAGAAAGTTTCCGACTCTGTCGTGCGATACATAAAGTGTATCTAGACTCGCTAAAGTATGTGGGAACCAAGGCAAAAACTTGCCACACTCGTAGGATGCACTATCTCCATCTAACTTGGTCACATCATACGGTGTATTATATATCCATCCAGTAGCTAGTGCCTCACGCTCTGTGGAGTCTCCTGAAAAGCTCAGAGCCCAATCTGGAAAACGTTCATTGTAATAATCTGAACTTACCATTCGGATGCTCTCCGCATCAAACCAAAATGCTCTATTTGCATCTTTGCCACCCATTAAGATTGAACTTCTATCTTTTAAGGCTACGCTATAGGACTTGCTCTTGGCATTTTTACTTTTTACTATATCACCTAGGGTAGGTCTTTGTAGTCTCGCTGCACTTACTTTTTTAAGGTTACAGTTTTCTACTCCTATAAAATGTATAGACGTATCCAGTATGGAATACTCTGTGACACCTGTGGATCTTACATATACATTATTATCTACTATGCCATGCGTACTTGGATAACATCCAGTGGCTAGCGTAGCATGGCCTGCAGCAGTAGTAGTGCGAGCGTGGTAGTGATGCATTTGGGTAAATACAGCACTAGTACTAAACAGTGACCCGTGGGTACGGGGCATAAATTCAGTATCGTCTAGATAGGAAGCACTCATTTGATCTACACTTATGACTACGAGAAGCTTAGGTGTTATCATTTTATTAGACCCACCACACGATAGGAGCATTGTGACCAACAGTATATGTATTATTTTTTTCACTATGCGAAATAAGCACTCCAATGTTATCTTCTAACCTGAATTCTATTTTATTTTTCAGTTCAGAGCTCTCAAATAGCTGTTTTGACTGAAATGCGCGTTGTAACTGAAAGCTATTAAAAGCTGGTTTATAGTAAACAAAATAAAAAAGACCCGTTGGCGTATTGTACCTTGCTTATACTAAGAAACATAAGCATATTTGCCAATGCGTTATTTTGCAATATTTTTGTTTGTTTTTTCAGTAGTTCACAGCGTGAGTGCTCAGCGTGTCACTCGGGGTATAGTGTTGGATCAAAATGAGAATCCATTGCATAATGTTAAGATTCAAGAGCCTAGTACTCAAAATATCGCTTACACAAATGATAATGGTGAATTTATACTGACCTATTTTGAACAAGAAAGCAAGTTAATATTCACTTATCCTCAGACAGACACTGTGAGATTAGCATTAGAGTATGACGCCAATACCAAAGTATTTATGAGGCCTAAGGAAGGGGCTAATGAGTATCACTTTGGATATCACGCAGGTTTCTTAGATTTTGGGAATAAAAATAAGAACAAAAACTTAGAGAATATGCCCTATTTCTTAGGAGAGTCTGATGTGAACAGACAGCTGCAGATGCTTCCAGGGGTAGAGCAAGGAAATGAGGGCTACAGTAACTTGTACGTGCGAGGCGGGAATGTAGATCAAAATCTTGTGCTGTATAATGGCACACCTATTTATAATTTCAATCATATCTTTGGAATATCGTCTACCTTTCACCACAAGAGCATCAAGAATACGAGTATACACAGAGGAATAGCACCTGCTAAGTTTGGAGGACGTTCATCGTCTATTATAAATCTTGAGAGTGAAAAAGACCGTGATTTTAGTGGTTTAGAAGGAGAGTTTGAGATGACACCGCTCAATGCTGGACTCTATCTAGGAAATATTAAAAAAGGAGTTTCTTACTTCACCATAGCTGCAAGGAGATCTTGGATAGACTTACTTATCCCTCAGGAGGTTCGCCAAAACTCACAGACGGCTAATATCTATGACTTACAAGTAAATTACGGTAGAATCTTGAAAAATAAGGACAAGCTAGACTTTAGTTTGATGAATACAAGAGATTTATATTTCCTATCTTCCAGTGATGATGGAGATACTTCAGGCTCAGTAGTCACACGTTTTGGTATCACTCAGAAGTGGTCTAATCTGCTAGCTTCCGTAAAATATACGAACTATGTATCTAAACGCTTTAGTGGCGAGCAGTCTATATACTACTCTAGTTATAAAACTTCTCTGGAGTTAGAGCAAGAAATATACGATCCGAGCATAAACTCCATACCTAATACACAACGGCTTCAGGAAAGGGGGATTCGTGATATAGGCATACAGAGTAACTGGATATATCATTGGAAAAATAATCACAATGTAAGTTTTGGGATGCAAAATAGTACGAAGCTATTTTTAGTAGGACGACGCACGAATGTGGTAGCTGGTTATCCCACTGTATTAGATTCCAAAGAAGTATCAGGAGATGAGAAGTATAAACCATCTAATGAGCTGGTATTGTACGCAGAAGATGCTTTTAGGTTAAACTCCAATACTAAGTTAGATTACGGTTTTAGGTCGGTATTGTACCAGTTTGATGGTAATAGTAAGGCTGTCATAGAGCCACGCATACACGGTACCTTCTTTTTAGATAACAGAGATGTACTGAAGCTAGGGTATAACAGACATAACCAGTTTATAAGTCAATTAAGTCTAGGAAACGCTGGAAGTCCGCAGAACTTATGGGTGCCATCTACAAAGCAGATACTACCACTTAAAGTAGATGTACTAGAGGCTGCTTATGAGCGTAAGCTAGGAAACGACTATTCAGCTAGTATAAATGTGTACTTCAAGCGGATGCAGAATATCACCTTGGTTTCTAATTTAGAGGACGCTGGTAATGCGGACTTAGACTGGCAGTCTAGTGTAGTACAAGGTATAGGTAGAGCGTATGGAGCAGAGTTGTTTTTTCAAAAAAGTAAAGGCTATTTTACTGGATGGATCAGTTATGCTTACAGTAGAAGTACACGAAACTTTCCGGAACTGTTTGATGAAGATTTTAATTTCAGTTTTGATAGGCCTCATATGCTGAAAATATATGGTAACTATACGGACAAAAGGTCTCAATTTAACTTTGGGTTCAACTATATCATAGGAAGTGGACAGCTATTTACACTGCCTATTGGTAAGTTTAGAGACCAATCTGGAAACCTGCAATTGGAGTATAACACACTCAATAACTATAGGTCTAATGTATATCAACGTTTTGATATTAGTGTAATGAGAGCTAAATATACGGGAGGGTTAGACCAAGAGTGGAGATTTTATATCTATAACATGCTGGCCTCTCGTAATCCATTAAATATTTCTCCAGATTTTGAAGATGCTGGATTGTCTAATTTGGTAGTAAATAGAGTTTATCTGGCTTTCGTACCCGGAATAGCCTACATAGTTAAGTTTTAATTGAAATTTTAAAAAGAAACAAAATGAAGAAAATAGCCATATACATATTGGGTACTGCACTCTTTAGTAGTTGCTTTGAGGATACCATAAAACCAGATATTCTAAAAGATTATACACCTAAACTGGTAGTGAATTCCCTAATAACAGCAGATGATTCTATCAGTATAGAGATTACCACTAGTGTAGCGGCTATAGATAATACTTTTCCTAATCTAGTGAAAGATGCAAAAATCACTATAACAGACGGGTCGCTTGATCAAAACGGAAACTTGAAAAAAATAAGACCAGTCTATAGAGATTTAACTGAGACCTACTCCAGTCCACAGACTTTTGCTGAGGGCACTAGGTTAGAAGTGCGTATTACGCATCCAGACTATCCCAATGTGATTTCTACTGTATTTATACCTGCTGATGTAAATTCTGTAGGTTTGTTAACCGTGGATGGAGGCATAGATACAGGAGGTCTAGTAGGAGATCTCATTCAAGTAAGCTTCGCAGATCCTGGTAATCAAGATAATTATTACAGACTAAAGGTTAGTTACTTTAGTGAAACGGTAGGAGTTTGGGTTCCATTTATATTTCCTAAGTCTGATCCTTCGCTGGCGGAGTATAATTCATTTGCATTAGATGATCTAAGTATCTTGTTTAATGATGAGCTATTTAATGGGCAAAATAAAACCTTCAGTACAGTGGCCCCTAGTGGGATAGTGAGCAGAAATACGGGGGATAAGTTTCGTGTAGAGTTTACTAGTATATCCAAAGACTATTTTGAGTACTACCGCTCGCTACAACGTGCCACAGACGCGAAGGATCTTACCTTTCAGGGGTCTTATAATAATGCTGTAGTGATCCATACTAATGTACTGAATGGGCTAGGTATCCTAGGTACAGAGAATGGTAAAGCGATAGTCCTCAAATAATATGACACATACGTCAAGTCACAGTAATAAAATTAGTTCAGTATGCAGTAAATTGCGCTCGATTACAATATAAATGATTAAAAGGTTGGGATTTTTGGTGCTTTTGATGGCACTAGCCGTGAGTATATATGCTCAAAGTGGCACATTAAGAGGGTTTGTATATAATGCTGAGAATGGGACCCCATTGCTATCAGCACTAGTCACTTTTAAGGAAATAAAACAAGGAACGTATACCGATGAGCGTGGATTTTATACCATTGCTAATATTCCTTTTGGAAAATATAAGGTCATGGTAAACCTCGTTGGTTTTAGTCCTGATTCAGCTACTTTAGAGTTTAATAACGGGGGAATAGTAGCACAAAACTTTTACTTAAATAATAGAGGGAATGAATTGGCCACTGTGCGTGTATCCGCTGAGAAAGTGCGTAAAACCAAAGAAGTAAGTATAGGTAAGACCACCATAAAACCTATCCAACTTACCCGAATACCGAGTGTAGGAGGTGAACCAGACTTGGTTCAGTATCTGCAAGTACTACCTGGAGTTGTATTTTCAGGAGATCAGGGTGGACAGCTCTACATCAGAGGAGGATCTCCAGTGATGAATAGGGTCATGCTTGATGGACTCACTATTTATAATCCATTTCACAGTATTGGACTATTCTCAGTATTTGATACAGATATTTTGAAATCTGTAGATGTTTACTCTGCGGGGTTTAGTGCAGAATATGGTGGGAGAATAAGTGCTATAGTAGATGTGAAGACTAGAGATGGTAATAAGACCAATTTAGCTGGGAAAATAAATGCAAGTCCCTTCAGTTCTAAGTTTTTACTGGAAGGACCTTTAAAAAAGTATGAGCAGGGGAAAGGCAATAGCAGTTTTATAATTTCATATAAAAACTCTTATTTAAAAAACTCTGCACCCGTTATTTATCCATTTGTGAATGACGGTATGCTTCCGTATACGTTCAGTGACTTGTATGGTAAATTCACTGTAAACTCTGCAAAGGGTAGTAATATAAGCGTTTTTGGATTTGACTATAAGGATAATGTCGACTTCGAAAATTCTGCAGCGTATGCCTGGACATCTAGAGGGTTAGGTACCAAGTTCCTACTGGTACCATCAGGCAGTGAGACCATAGTAGATGGGGGTATTACATTTAGTAACTATGAGATTACGCAGACAGAGTTAGATAATAAGCCTAGAAGATCAGCAATAAATGGGTTTAACGTGAATTTGAATTTCTCAAAGTTTCTAAATGAACTGGATAAGGTAAAGTATGGTATAGAGATGAATGGTTTTCGTACCGATTTTGAGATCTTTAATAGCTTAAACAGGAAGATATCTCAAGAAGAAAATACAAGTGAGATCAGTGGATATGTGAATTATCTGAAGAATATTCAGAAAAGAGTTCTTATAGAAGCTGGCATGAGACTGCAGTACTATGCCAGCCTTCAGGAGACCTCTCCAGAGCCTCGTATACGACTAAAGTATAATATTAATCCTAGGGTAAGATTCAAAGCAAGTGCAGGCTTATACTCTCAGAATCTAATGAGTGCAGCGAGTGATAGAGATGTAGTTAACCTATTTTACGGATTTTTAAGTGGGCCTACAGATCTTCCTTCAGAGTTTCAGGGCGAGCCTGTGACCTCTAAGCTCCAAAAAGCAAGACATGCAGTAGCAGGTTTTGAGTTTGATATCAATGCTATCTCTGAGATCAATGTAGAAGGATATATCAAAGAATTTACTCAGATTACGAATGTAAATAGAGATAAGATTTTTGATAATAATAGAGAAAACCAAGATAGGCCTTACTACCTCAGAGAGAGTTATATAGTAGAAGAAGGGGAGGCCTATGGATTTGATATCACCTATAAACTAGAGACTAAGCAATGGTATGTATGGACAGTATATTCCTATAATGTAGTGAATAGAAATGACGGCTTACGGGAGTATCAGCCACATTTTGATAGAAGACATAATGTGAATATTGTGAATTCCTATGATTTTGGTGAGGATCTGAAGTGGAATGCAAATATCCGTTGGAACTTTGGTTCAGGTTTTCCATTCACACTTACACAAGGATTTTATGAGCAGCTAGATTTTAATGGTGGAGCAAGTTCTGAGTTTGTGTCAGAAAATGGTGAGCTTGGAATATACTATGATGAAATAAATCGTGGAAGATTACCGTATTACCATAGACTAGACGCATCACTTAAGCGAAGATTTAAGCTCAAAAAGGAAAATAGAAAAGCAGAGGCGATATTTTCTGTCACTAATATTTACAATAGAGAGAATATTTTCTACTTTGATCGGGTAAACTATAATCGTGAGAATCAGCTTCCGCTGCTGCCTAGTTTGAGTTTTAGTTACAGTTTTTAAGAGATTTCATTCTGAGTGAGGATATTCTCTAGTATTTGACTCACACAAGCTTTGAAGTTTCTTATTGTTCTTTTTTAGCTAGTTGAACTTTTAAGAGTGCCCCACCAAAACTTTAATATCGCTAGTCGTGTAATTGTTTATACCAAAACAGTATTAGGAGACTACTTTTAAAAGGCTATCGTTAAAGGTTTACTCTACTTGTTTGTCATCTCTGGACATTATGAAAATCTAAAAGTGATTCAATATCTTGTTTTTAGATAAATAGAATGAGCTGTCCCCAATTAAGTTGAGGACAGCTCATTCTATGTAATGCGTGAATATTATAGCTATATCATCTCCAGAGATGAAGAAGAGCAAGACTCTTCTTTAATTATTTCTACACTGGTGGGGTGTGGGGATATGAAGGCATTATCCAATATCCTCATACCTTCTAATACTGTATTGTACTCCGTGGTAAGTACTTTACTTTCCTTTACGCGTAGCATTATATCCCTGTGCTCGCCTGGTGGCAGTTCATTGTAAGCTAAGAGTATAATTTCGTTTGTAGTAATGTCTTTAATCATATCGGTTTTGTGTTACAATTTCCATTAAAACGCATCTAACTAGCGATTTAGTATGCAGCAAGATAAATAATTAGTATCTCAGTGTAAAATGCTGTTTACTAAGAGATGGGTCTATGTAGACTAGGCCGATAAAAAATAAATCTATAGTAGAAGTAGTCGTGCTATGTGCCTTTATGGTATCCCAAGCATTTTCCATGTCCTTACTGTAGTGGATGTCATCAAAGATAAATAGGGTCTTAGCAGTAGCGTGCTGCTGTAGCACCTCAAAGTATCTAAGGGTCGGCTCTAATTTATGATTTCCATCTATGTATATGACGTCAAAGGTTTTTCCTTGGAGCTGGTCCAGTGTTGCATCAAAATTACCGATTGTGCATTTTATATTTTGGAGACCTAGCTGATTCCATATGTGCTGAGCAATGTCTGCCACTGTCCTATCACCTTCCAAAGTATGTATCTCAGTACCTTCATTGCGAGCTAGATAAGCTGTAGTGATTCCGAGGGAAGTACCTAGCTCTAGCACGTCCTTAGCATTGTGATGTGCAACTAACTGGCTGATTAGCTGAGCGTATTTTTTAGGTTTTAGAGCAGTATTGGCTATATCAGCTATTTTCTTTTCAAAAATACTCCCATATTTACCGTAGTCTGTAAATGAGATTACTTGCTTACTTTTCCTTAGCCTAGCCCTTTCTGACTCTATGTCCAGATGCTTTATTTTATAAGCTGCACCCAGTACTTTATCAGCTATGGCATATACAGTAGGAGGGTGCACACCGTGCTTATTCTTAGCACGGAGGTAGTACTTAACGTATGCTGCAGCTATGGCTAGTTTACCATACGGTTTATTGCCCATTCTCTACTCTGCTGTAGCTTCTGTAGACGGCTCAGAATCTGCAGGTGTATCTACTCTTTTGGCTTTTTTGATAGCACTTAGCTCTACTTTTAGTTTGTCTATTTGCTTTTTGGCCTTTTCTATTTTTACATCAAATTCTTTCAGCATCTTTTCTGCTGTCTTAGACATAGCAAAAAAGGACATATTTCGTTCTATACTTGCTATTTCCTCTTTCAGACCCCCAATGCGTTTTTTGATACCAAACTCTTCTCTTTCTAATTGTTTTACACCATCTGGAGACGACTCTTTGATAGAGACATAATGGTCACCCAGGTTAGCCGCTTTAGCTTCTTCTATTTGCTTACTATACTTGGTATATACCGTATTGTTTGCCTCGTCGTATGCCTTGCTGATGCGTTTGACATCCTTGTGTGGTACGAAACCAGCTGCACGCCAATCTGCATTTATCTGCTTTAGCTCTGCGAAAGCCTCCTTATGAGATACTTCCTTGGTACCTAGCTCTGTTAAACTTTTAACTAATGCTTCTTTTTTGACAAGATTCTCTTTTTCTTCCTCTCTTTTTCCAGAGAACGCACCATTTTTAGCTTCAAAAAATTTATCGCAAGCAGATCTAAACCTTTTCCAAATTGCTTGATTTACTTTTTCAGGTACAGGTCCTATTTTTTTCCAATCTGCTTGAGCGTTGAGTATTTTTTTAGTCGACTCTGCCCAGTCTTTGCTTTCGGCTAATTTCTCTACGCTTTCGCAGAGTACTTCTTTTGACTTTAGATTAGTACTTTTCTCAGCATTTATCTCTTTGAAAAATGCTTTTCTACCTGTGTAGAATTCATTTCTAATGCCGTTGAACTTAGTCCATGCAGCATCTTTATTGCTTTTGGGCACGGGACCTACTTTTTTCCACTCGCCAAAGAGTTCTTCAAATACTTTTGTTTTTTCATTCCAGTCTTTGATGGTTTCTGGTTGTACTGCATTGAAAATTTCTGCTTTTTCTACTAAGAGTACTTTTTTCTCTAGATTCTCTTCTTTTCCTTTCTCTAGTTCTTCGTAGACAGCACGTTTAGCTTCATATACCGCATCACTTGCAGACTTAAAAGCTAACCATATAGGTTCTCTGCTTTCTTGAGGTACAGGTCCTACGTTCTTAAAATCTTCGTGAAGCTTATTGAGTAATATAAAGCAACGTTTGATAGATTTCTCTTTGTGAAGTTCTTCTACCTTTTTTGTTAAGTCTATTTTGGCTTCTAAGTTCTTTTGACGGTCCAGTTCTTTAAGCTCCAAATTAATTCCATGATTATCATAAAATTTATTTTGCAATAAATTGTACCTATCCCATAATTCAGAAACTGCCTCTTTAGGCAATACTCTGATAGCTTTCCACTCGCGTTGTATCTCTTTTACCTGACTTATACTATCTAGTGTTTCGTCACTGCTTACGATTTCTTCTAGCTTATTGAGTAGAGCTTCTTTAGTGGCTAAGTTTTTCTTTTTCTCTTGCTCTATTCTAAGCTTTTCTTCTTCGCGAGATTGCTTAACTTTTGCATCTATTTCTGTCAGCTGATTAGTGAGATTAGACTTTTCATACTTGAAACTTGTCTCTGAGTCAGTATTTTCCTTCTCAAATATCTCTTTAGCCTCATTTTTAGCAGTATTATATTTTTCATAAAACACGTTTTTTATGACCTTTAGTTTCTCCGAAGCGGCCTTAGGAGTAAGCACTAGCATCTCATTAGCTAGGGACACTAGTTCCTCTAAGGATTTATCTTTTAAGGAATCTGTATCTTGTTCGTTGTCAGTAACTTCAGAACTTATTACTGCTTTTCTTAGCTCGTTATTTTGCTCATCTGTAGTCGTTTTGATAGCCACTTTAGGGGTATCTTCTGTGCCGGAATTAGTACTTAAGTCAGCCGCTGTTTCGTCGATCATTGTATTTTATAAAAAAGAGTGCAAAAATGGTATTTTTGAACCGTAATGGCAACATTCCTAAAAGAACCTGAAGTAAAGATTGTAGAGTGCCCCAGAGATGCTATGCAAGGCATCCTAGATTTCATTCCTACAGAGACTAAAATAGCCTATCTAAATGAGTTACTTAAGGTGGGCTTCCATACCATAGACTGTGGGTCTTTCGTGTCACCTAAGGCTATACCTCAGCTGCGAGATACACAAGAGTTGCTAAATGCTGTAGACCTTACTCAGACTGATACTAAATTATCTGTGATAGTCGCCAATCAGCGAGGTGTTCGCAATGCGATAAAGTTTAAGCAAGTTGATTATCTGGGTTTTCCATTTAGTGTATCCGAGACTTTTCAGCAGAGAAATACAAATAAGAGTATTGCAGATTCTTTTGATACCGTGAAATTCACATTGGATCAATGTAATCAAGCAGATAAAGAAATGGTTGTATACATCAGTATGGGTTTTGGTAATCCATATGCGGATGAATGGAGTACCGCTATAGTGACAGACTGGGTAGGAAAGTTGGAAGAGCTAGGTGTAGTACATTTTTCCTTATCAGATACTGTAGGAGTGTCTACTGCGAAGACGATATCATCTGTATTTAGTGCTGTGCACAGCGAGTTTAAGGAAGCAGAGTTTGGTGCACATTTTCATACTACTGCAGATGCTTGGACAGAAAAAATAGATGCTGCTTATGCTAATGGATGTAAGCGATATGACGGTGCTATAAAGGGGTATGGTGGTTGTCCTATGGCAAAAGATGACTTGGTAGGCAATATGCCCACAGAACGCCTTATAGACTATTTTGGAGCAGATAATCTCAAACTAAAAAAGGCCTCTTTTCTGGAAGCCTTTTCTACTGCTGAAAATATTTTTAACCGTTATCTGTGAGTTATTACAAGCTTCTTAGCTATGTTTATTTCAGGACTAGTCACGGTGATAAAGTAAGTACCACTAGCAAGACCAGCTGTAGACTCTTTCTCATTTGACTGAAGTGCTTTTATAAGATTTCCATTGATGTGATATAAGTGTATCTCTGTGGCTCCAAGTGAGGGGTCTATCTCTACATATATACTCTCTGAAGCAGGATTAGGGTAGACAATTAACATATCTGAAGATACATAGTTAGTCACCGCACCGGTAGTAGAGACTGCTATGAAGTTATCACTCGTTTTGGCATTGGTACCGTAATCATTTGTTATACTGAGTGCTACATCATAAAAACCTGCAAATGTAAAATCCAATTCTATACTGTCTGTAGTCAAATCTCCTTTGGTGATCGTATAGGTATTTGGAGATATAGTCCAAGTTCGAGAAGTAGGTATTTGACCGCTAGAGATATCTTCGATGACTACAGTCTCTTTTATTCGCACATCTTGTTTACTAGCCTGAAAGCGAGCTATTGGAGTCAGCTGATTAACCGTTATTTTACGTATCACGTGACTATTTACTATTGAGCTATTTTCTGTGGCGTACAGATTTCCTTGACTATCACTAGTAAGGCCTGCTATTTCTGTGAAAGACGCTGAGCTGCCCGATCCATCCACTACGCTAAATTTAGCTACGTTTCCTGCAAATGTGGTCACTGTATTATTTACCTCATCTATTGCTCGTATTACGTTTTGGTCAGCCACGTAGATGATACCAGCTATTACCGCTATACCCTTAGGTGATTTAAATCTAGCCTCTGTGAGACTGCCATCCACTATCTGTAGGGTATTACCAGTAGTAGATCCTGCTAGGGTAGTAGTAGCACCAGAAAACATATTGATTTTACGGATATTCCCATTCCAAGGGTCCGTTACCACTATCGTATTACTGTTATAGATAGCTACTCCATAGGGAGATCCAAAGTTAGCAGACGCTCCGGAACCGTCTGAAGTACCACGAGTACCAGCTTTACCTGCCAATGTAGTGACTACTCCAGCACTACTTATCTTTCTTATAGTATAGTTATCCCTATCTGTCACATAAAATGCTCCGCTAGCATCTTCAGTGATATCTGTTGGATTATTAAACCTAGCAGCTGTTCCTGTTCCATTAGAAGTACCAACAGTACCATTTTGACTGGCGTTTGGAGCTGCTCCGGCAAAAGTGCTTAAAACTTGTCCATTTCCTAAATTTACATACTTTGCTACTTTGCGTATCGCATGATTCTCTGTATCACATATATATAAATCACCATTGGTATTACAGACCATTCCGTGTGGATTTCTAAAGTTAGAGGCAGTACCTGTAGCATTTTTATATCCTTCTGATAAGGCAGGTTGCTGTAGGCTTCCTGCACGGATGTGTAGTTGCCCATTGGCTATTATTCTTACTTTATTACGCTCACTGATATACATTTTACCTGTGGGGTCAAAACAGATACCCGTAGGGAAACTAAAGTATGTGTCATCTAAGTCTTTGCTGGAGGCAGATTCATAGTTATTGAAACCATCACTATTTTCTTTTCCGGCATACGTAGTGACACTCTGTGCTATAGATAATAATCCAAAAGACAAGCAGAGGATGAATAGGAAGTTTTTTTTCATTTTAAATAGTATTAATTGTATTAGAAATTGGCAATGCAGTTATTTACACCACTTTCTATTTGTTCGTTTATGTTAGTATAGTCTCGTTTTATAAAAGGATCCCCAGTGATAGATTCATATAGTTCTATGTATCTCTCAGATATAGAATTTACTAGCTCGGTACTCATTATGGGGATACTTTGCCCTTCTAGTCCTTGAAACCCCTCGGAGATAAGCCATTGTCTCACAAATTCTTTGCTTAGTTGCTTCTGCTGTTGATCTTCAGCTTGTATTTTTTCATAACTATGGGCATAGAAGTAACGTGACGAGTCTGGAGTATGTATTTCATCTATAAGTAGGATCTCGCCGTCACGTTTGCCGAATTCGTATTTGGTATCTACGAGTATCAGTCCTTGCTTAGCTGCGTGTACCGACCCGTGTTCAAAAAGAGCTAGAGAGTAAGCCTCTAGCTTAGCCATTTCTTTTTTCTTGATAATACGGTTACTTATAATATCTGCTGCGCTAATATCGATGTCGTGTCCCGTATCCGCCTTAGTACTAGGGGTGAGGATAGGAGTAGGAAGCTTATCGTTCTCTTTAAGTCCGTCTGGTAAAGCTACGCCACAGATTTCTCTTTTACCTTCTCGGTATTCTCTCCAGGCGTGGCCAGCTAAGTAGCCTCTAACTACGAATTCTACGGTATAAGGCTTACATTTATATCCTAAGGTGGCGTGCGGGTCTACCTCAGCTATTTTCCAGTTAGGAAGTATATGCTTAGTATCCTCTAGGAACTTTGATGCTATCTGATTTAGCACTTGTCCTTTATAGGGTATGGAGGCAGGGAGCACGTGGTCAAAAGCTGATATGCGGTCACTGGCTATGAGTGCTACATGATTTTTTCCTAAGGTATATACGTCTCTTACTTTCCCCCTCATAAAACCTTCTTGGTCTTTGAAAAAAAAATTTGTGGAGACTAGTGTGTTGTGTTCTGTTTCTGTCATTATAAATAAATGAATTTCAAAAATATAAATATCTAGTGAGATACTATAATTAGCTGTTGCTTTAAAAGTTACAAAGAAAAGACATCGTATCTTTACCGTCTGCAAAATCTTGTAAATCAGGCATCTGCGCACTCCCGAGTGCTACGTTGGCTACACTCGAATAGTTACCCACAATACATTGAATATCTTCTTTATTTTCTGAAAGGAATTCAGCTATTTCAGCAGGGTTGTCATAGTGAGCATAGTGTATGCACGCTAGAGGTGCGTGCAGACTCATACGCTCTTTGGGCAGAGCAAAGCCAGTATCTAAGTGTTGCTCTTGATTCATAAGTAGCAGTGCTCTATGATAGGTGTAATTATTGGCATATTTATTATGGTTAGCCAGTTCTTTGTATTTCATAAAATGGTCCAGTACTCTAGTGATATCCATCTCTTTAGGCATAAGAAGAAGGCTCACATTTCTGCATCCCAACCCAAAGTATTGAAATACATCATCTGCTAAAGCGTCTAACTCCTCGCTAGACTCTTTACCACTAAGTATGGCGAGTGATTTTCTGTTTTTACGTAGTAGGCTAGGTATGTGCTTAAAGTAAAGCTCAAAGTAGCGGAAGCTATTATTACTGCCCGTAGCTATCACAGCATCTATAGTGTCTAAGCGTTCTACAATACTCAGTCTAGCCCCTAGTCCACTGGCTATCAATACTTTTATAATGTAGAGCATTACGTACTTATCATCGCTACTCGGTTTTATGACTGCATGATGTCCGCTGAGAAGTACGCAAAGTAGGTCGTGAAATCCCACCAAAGGGATATTCCCTGCCATTATTACGCCCACTCTTTGTGGAGTATCGGTATAGGGGTAAGGTAATACGAATTTTTGAAGATTATCTTTAGAGAGCGTTGCTGACCAGTGAGTTATACTCAGAGAGTAATTTTCATTAGTTAGCCAGTTGTTTTCTACATATGTGCGATTAGTAGCGGCTTGTAGATCTTCATTATCAGAAGTGAGAAGGGTACCTAGGTGCACCAGTGCGTCTATAACCTTAGATTGCTCGATCATTATTTGCAAAGGTGCTAATTCTTTATAATATGTTAACGTTTTGGTGACTTTCTTATTTTTATTTTTTGTGATATTTGAGAAATAATTTAAAAGTTTAAAACGATTATAAAATTATGGCTTGGAGAAAATTAGAAGGAGAACTATTGGAACGTGATATTCTGATAGAAGTAGAAGAAGCCCTAAAGGCTGAAATAGGCACTAAAATCAAAGTTTGTATAGGTTCAGACTCACAAGTGAAAGGAGATTATACTGCCTTTGCCACAGCTATAGTGTTTTTAAGAGAGGGTAGAGGAGGCTTCGTTTTTGTCAATAAATACTCTAGTGAACGCAAGTTTACTATCAAAGAGCGAATGATACATGAAGTAAGTGATAGTGTACAGTTTGCCATCAAAGTATGTCCTATCTTAGATAACTATAAGACCGAACTAGAAGTACATGCAGATATCAATACAGATCCTAATTTTAAAAGCAACGTAGCTTTCAAGGAAGCAATGGGCTATATCCTTGGCATGGGCTATACGTTTAAGGCTAAACCGGATGCTTTTGCCAGTACATACTGTGCGGGTAAGGTGGTGAGCTGAGGGTAAGTTTAATTTAATGTTGGAATTTATAATTATCTACTGGGTTTTGATTATACGTTGAGTATTGTTCACTTTAGTTTGGCTTAACTTAGTATATACAAAGTGATGTATTGGGAAAATCAATTGGACTAAAGTTATTTTAGCTCAAAAGGAAGGTAGATTTCTTACTTTTGCGATAGTGGAATACATTTTACTAAAGTAATATTTTGTTTACCTTCATTAATTTAAAATCTCAATAGAAATTGTCAAGAATACTAGCACTAGACTATGGTGGTAAACGCACTGGTATAGCCTCTACAGATCCATTGCAAATCATAGCATCACCGCTTATTACTGTGCAGACAGAGGATTTGATGGACTACCTTACCGAGTATATAGCTAAGGAGGATGTCAGCGAACTAGTAGTAGGTCAGCCCACTAGACATGATGGTTCATTTTCAGGTATAGAAAAATACATACTTGAGTTTATAGAAAAATTTAAAAAGAAGTTTCCCGCAATAGTAGTGCACCGTATTAATGAGATGTATAGCTCCAAGGATGCCATGCAAGCTCTTATAGCTAGTGGTGTAAAAAAGAAGGATAGGAGAGATAAGAAATTATTGGATAGCACGGCAGCTACCTTACTTTTGCAAGAGTTTTTATACGATAAATGATTTACCCGATTAGAGCATACGGAGACCCTGTACTGAGAGCTAAATGTGAAGTTATTACTGATTTTGGTGATGATTTTCAGAAACTAGTAGTCGACATGTACGAAACTATGGATGGTAGTGATGGTGTAGGGTTAGCAGCACCACAGATAGGGAAACCACTTCGTCTTTTTATGATAGACAGTACATTGTTTGATAAAGATAAAAAAGAAGGCGTACGTACAACATTCGTAAATCCTGTAATACTAGAAGAAGTAGGTACTGAATGGGTTTTTGAAGAAGGATGTCTAAGTATCCCAGATGTACGTGAAGATGTAAATCGTAAACCGACGGTGAAGGTGAGATATCAAACGGTCACAGGTGAAGAAAAGGAGGAAACCTTTGAAGGTATGACTGCCCGTGTAATACAGCACGAGTATGATCACATAGAAGGAATCCTATTTACAGATCACATATCTGCATTTAAAAGACAACTGTTAAAAGGTAAACTAACTAATATAAGTAAGGGAAAGGTAAGTGTGCACTACCGAATGAAGTTTGCAAAGCGGAAGTAATGAGCGGTTACCTTCTAATTTATAGACCACTTAATATTATATTCATAGTTCTGGCTCAGTGGCTCGCAGCTTATTTTCTAGATACGCACAGCACCATTGACGTGTTGACAGAAGGTGGGATTTATTGGTTAATGTTTGGCACCGCTGCTTGTACCGCTTTTGGGTATTGGACAAATGACTATAACGACTATCAGCGTGACTTGATAAATAGGAGTGAGATATCTGCTATACATCGATTAGACAGTAATTTAGTCTATGTGCATTTTTTAATATTCATATCCATAGCATTATATGCTGGTAATGTTCTAGGAATTTGGTTTGTAGGTCTTTTCGTGATTACCATAGCTGCATTAGCGACCTACAGCAAGTGGCTTAAGAATGTAGCGATAGTTGGAAATTTTACAATAGCTGCATTAAGCTTTTTTTCGCTCTACAGTGTATATCAGCTTTTTCCAAGTCTCAATACACAGTTGATACTACATTTTGCCTCACTAGCTGCCGTACTTAACCTGGTACGTGAGATGGTGAAAGATGCAGAAGATCTAGAAGGAGATTATAAAACAGGAGCTAAGACTCTGCCTGCACTATGGGGCTTGAGTGGAACTAATATTAGCGTATATATTATTTTGTTAATCACGACATCATTTACTATGGTGTCAGTATATTTTCAGTCTTATTTTTTTGAGAGTACTTTGAAGTATGTGTATTATGCTTATTACTTGCTGTTTATAGCTTTCCCGCTGTATAAAATAGCGGTAGATATACGCTATGCTAGGACCAAAGAAGAATACACCGAGCTTAGTACATTGCTGAAATATGTCTTAGGTGTAGGCATACTGTCGATGTTATTTTTCTAATATTGCCCTATGAAGTTATTGCTAGGATCTAATTCTCCGCGGAGAAAGGAACTCCTCACTCAACTGGGATATACATTTTCAAAAGTCAAAATAGACTGTGATGAAGTATTTTCTTCTACTATGCCAGTAGAAGAAGTAGCAGAATA
>TARA_B110000967_G_scaffold51405_1_pt1 | contig 27797 bp, 19 predicted proteins | sample TARA_B110000967 | Tara Oceans TARA_B110000967 (sample SAMEA4397903) | marine metagenome | biome: Polar Biome; feature: [DCM] deep chlorophyll maximum layer (ENVO:01000326); material: water (ENVO:00002006), including particulate matter (ENVO:01000060) such as... | depth 35 m
TTGGCTTTTGATTATTTTGCTACTGAAAAAGTAGACATCGCTATTATTGAAGTCGGTTTAGGCGGAAGATTAGACTCCACAAATATTATAACTCCAGAAATTTCTGTCATTACGAATATAGGGTTAGATCACACACAATTTTTAGGAGAAACTTTGCCTGAAATTGCTTCTGAAAAAGCAGGAATTATTAAAAAAAACATACCTGTAGTTATTGGTGAAAAACAACCAGAAGTAAAAAGTGTCTTTCAGAAAAAAGCAATAGAATCTGTCGCTGATGTTATATTTGTTTCTGATGAGATGAAAGAATACAAGACTGATTTATTGGGAGATTATCAAAAAGCAAATTCAAAAACAGCGGTTACCGCTATTCGGCATTTAAAAGGGTTTCAAATTTCCGAAAAAAACATACTAAAAGGATTACTACATGTTGTAAAAAACACCAATTTAAAAGGAAGGTGGCAGCTGTTGCAAGAGAACCCAAAAGTAATTTGTGATACTGCGCATAATAAAGAAGGCTTAACACTTGTTATAAAGCAACTAAAAAAAGAAAAATATACGAAACTACATATTGTTTTAGGTTTTGTTTCAGATAAGAAATTAGAGGATGTTTTATCACTTTTTCCGAAGGAAGCAACCTACTATTTTTGCAAGCCAAACATACCAAGAGGCTTAAATGAAGCTATATTATTAGAAAAAGCATTTCATTTTGGTTTATTTGGTGCTACCTATTTATCTGTTCAAAAAGCCTTTAAAGAAGCTTTAAACAATGCAAATCAAGGAGATGTAATTTACGTTGGAGGAAGTACATTTGTAGTGGCAGAAATAATTTAAATAAAAGTGCTTTTTTATTTTGGTAGATTTAAAATCTATTATATATTTGCAACCGCTTAGGGCAATTAGCTCAGTTGGTTCAGAGCATCTCGTTTACACCGAGAGGGTCGGGGGTTCGAATCCCTCATTGCCCACCAAAGCAAATCCTACTAGAAATAGTAGGATTTTTTTATGCTCAAAACTTTCCTAAAACCGATGAATTTTGGGTTCATGTAGTCAGAAAGTTGTAAGCAAATTCTTAAAAGGCAAGGTTTTAGATGGCGCGCTGCAAAGTAATCTATAAAAATAGCTCAAAAAATTAGAAATAACGCAATAATAACCAAAGGGGGAAAACATCTTTTTGTCAGTTAAAAAATAAGTATATCTTTGTCTTTGACTCATAAAAAAGGAAGATATGATAAAGAAAGCAATAATTGTTTCGGGCTATTTTAATCCAATTCACAAGGGGCATTTAGAATACTTCAATAATGCCAAGGCGCTAGCAGATGAACTTTTTGTAATTGTAAATAATGATGTACAAAGAGGGCTCAAAGGATCTAAAGAGTTTCAAAAAGAAGAGGAAAGACTTTTTATAGTTCAGAATATTAAAGCCGTAAACAAAGCGATAATTTCCGTTGATAAAGATCGAACTGTATGTAAGTCTATTCGAAGTATTTTTGAAGCCTTTGGACAAGAATATCAATTAGGTTTTGCAAACGGTGGCGATCAGGACAACAACTCAATTCCGGAAGCACCAATTTGTGAAGAATTAAATATTCAATTAATAGATGGTTTAGGAGATAAAATACAATCTTCATCTTGGTTATTAAATAAAAAATAAAAAATAAACAAATGAAAATCGGTATAACTTTCAGTGCTTTTGATTTGTTTCATGCAGGACATGTAAAAATGTTAGAAGACGCAAAGCAAGAATGTGATTATTTAATTTGCGGTTTGCAAACAGATCCTACTGTAGACCGTCCAGAAAAAAATAGGCCAATACAATCTGTTGTTGAAAGGTATATTCAACTGAAAGGTTGTAAATACGTTGATGAAATTGTTCCTTATGCAACAGAACAAGATCTAGAAGACGTATTACGTTCTTTTAATATTGATGTTCGTATTATTGGAGATGAGTATGTGAAAAAGCCATTTACAGGTCGTGAGTACTGCGAACAATCGGGTATAGAGCTCTTTTACAACAAAAGAGAGCACCGTTTTTCGAGTAGTGGTTTAAGAAGAGAAGTGCAAGAAAAAGAGAATTCAAATAAAAAGAAAACAAAGTAAGTTCTTTTATGGATAAAAGTAGTAAAATTTACATTGCAGGCCATAGAGGTATGGTTGGTTCTGCAATATGGAGGGCTTTAGGAAAAAAAGGGTACACGAATTTGGTAGGAAGGTCTCGCAAAGAGCTAGATTTAAAAAATCAGAATGAGGTTTTAAATTTTCTTCAAAATGAAAAACCCGAAGCGATTATTGATGCTGCTGCCAGAGTTGGTGGTATTTTGGCAAACAATGACTTTCCGTATCAATTCTTGATGGAGAATATGCAAATTCAAAATAGTTTAATTGACAGCGCATTAAAATCAGGAATTGAGAAGTTTATATTTTTAGGAAGTTCTTGTATCTATCCTAAATTTGCTCCACAGCCCTTAAAAGAGGAGTATTTATTAACAGATTCACTAGAACCTACGAATGAATGGTACGCCATTGCAAAAATAACAGGTGTAAAAGTTTGCCAAGCCATTAGAAATCAATTTCAAAAAGATTATGTAAGCTTAATGCCAACAAACTTGTATGGTTATTTTGATAATTTTGATTTACAAACTTCTCATGTTTTACCAGCAATGTTGCGCAAGTTTCATGAAGCAAAGAATAATAACAATTCTGATGTTGTTCTTTGGGGCAGTGGAACGCCAATGCGAGAGTTTTTATTTGTAGATGATTTGGCAGAAGCAGTAGTATATGCTTTAGAAAATGAATTGCCAGAGTATTTATACAATGTAGGGTCAGGAAAAGATATTACGATTAAGGAGCTAGCAGAAACGATTCAAAAAGTAATAGGGCATCAAGGTCAAATTTTATGGGACGCTGAAAAACCAGATGGAACTCCAAGAAAATTAATGGATGTTTCAAAAATGAAAGACATTGGTTGGCAATATTCAACAGAATTAAAAGAAGGAATAGAGAAAACATATGCTTGGTTTTTAGAGAACATAGAAAATATAAAAGAGGTTAAAATGTAGCATTGTTTTTCTTACATGGTTTAACCAATATTTAGAGATAAACGACTAAAAGTCGAAAGCAAACAAAGAATATAGAATCAAATCGTTGAAGTAGTAAAATCGTGGATCGATTAGCCTTTTTCGGCGATGGTTTAGCGAACAACGAATAACAAAACTAAGATGAAAGTAGCTTTTATTACAGGAGTAACAGGACAAGATGGGGCTTATTTAAGTGAGTTTTTATTGAAAAAGGGATATCAAGTGCATGGAATGAAGAGAAGGTCTTCTTTGTTTAATACAGATAGAATTGATCACTTATATCAAGATCCTCACGTGGATAACAGAAATTTCTTTTTGCACTACGGTGATATGACGGATAGTACAAACATTACTCGTTTGATCAAAGAAATTCAGCCAGATGAAATTTATAATTTAGCAGCAATGTCTCACGTAGCAGTATCTTTTGAGACTCCAGAATATACTGGGAATGCAGATGGTTTAGGAACATTGCGTATTCTAGATACGGTTCGGTTATTAGGTTTAGAAAAGAAAACAAGAATATACCAAGCTTCAACTTCTGAATTATATGGAAAAGTTCAAGAAGTTCCGCAGTCTGAAACGACACCATTTTATCCGCGTTCACCTTATGCTGTTGCAAAAATATACGCATTTTGGATTACTGTGAACTATAGAGAAGCTTATGGTATGTATGCTTGCAATGGTATTTTATTCAACCACGAATCTCCATTAAGAGGAGAAACTTTTGTGACTCGTAAAATTACAAGAGCAACCTCAAGAATTGCTTTAGGATTACAAGATAAATTTTATCTAGGAAATTTAGATGCCAAACGTGATTGGGGCCATGCAAAAGATTATGTGCGTATGATGTGGATGATTTTACAAGCAGAAGAAGCGGAAGACTGGGTGATTGCAACGGGGACTACTACAGCTGTTCGTGATTTTGTGAGAATGAGTTTTGCTGAAGTGGGCATTGAATTAGAATTCAAAGGAGAAGGTATAGCAGAAAAAGCCTATGTTGTAAAATGCAACAATCCTGAATATCAAATTGAAGTAGGGAAAGAAGTTTTAGCTGTAGATCCTAAATATTTTAGGCCAACTGAAGTAGATTTATTGATCGGAGACCCTACGAAAGCTAAAGAGAAATTAGGTTGGGAATGTCAGTATGATTTGCAAGACTTGGTTAAAGATATGATGAAGTCTGATGTGAAACTAATGCAGAAAGATCAATATTTAAAAGAAGGAGGTTACAGCACCTTGAATTATTTCGAGTAAAAATAGAAACAAAGGAAAACTTTAAAATGAAAAACAATAATTGCGTAAGCATCAAAGTTTTTAGATGCTTATGATTATTGCGTTGTATATCTTGAACAAATAAAAAAACCTTGGTGTAAATAAATATTCAGTTAAAATAAAAAAGGAAGCATTTCGCTACCTTTTTTATTCCTTTAAAAATCTGTTATTATTGTGTAAAAGATTTTCAATTATTTTTAGATTTTTGGGTGTTGAAATAGTTTCTAATAGATTTAAATGTTCAGAATGATGCGTGTCTGTTCCAACAAAATCAAATAAGTTTTCTTTTAATAATTTTTGTGCAGTTTTCTGTACGTCTTTGCCATAATGCTGTGTTAATGATAATAAATCCAACTGAAATAAACATCCTGCATTTTTTAGTTTATAATAACTTTGAAAGTTTTTATGATATGAAAAATATCTTTCAGGATGCGCTAAAACAGGCTTGTATCCTTTTAATTGTAATTTAAAGAGCACATCGTATAGATGAAGAGGAGGACTATAATAAGACATTTCTACAAGTACTAAATTGTCTTTGAGTGTGAGTAAATTATCTTCTTCTTCTAAAATTTCAATAAATTTCTCATCGATCATATATTCTGCAGCTGCATGAATAGAAATGTCTGTAATATTTCTTTTTATGAGTTCAGCTTGAACTAATTTCAATTTGTTGTTTATAATTTTAGGAGTATTAGGATACACATCACCCAAAATATGAGGAGTTGTGATAAAATTTTTGATACCATAAAAGGACATTTTCTGAATCAACGCGATAGAATCATCTAGATTTTTAGCGCCATCGTCGATGCCGGGAAGTAAATGAGAATGAATGTCTACAAAATCTTCAGGAAAAAAAAGGTTTAATGGAAGTAGCTTTTTCTTGAAAAAGACCATATTTAAAATTTTAATACAAATTTACAATATTCATAAGGATATCTCAATGATAAATCAATTTCGAATATAATATTATAGCAGTAGAGAAAATCCATCATTGTTGTCCGATGAAACAAATGAAACCCCCTTTAGTTTAAAGCGATTTATAAACTAAAACTATTTTTAACCGCACACGAATTAACATCAATGTACTCTCTGTTTTTTTTACTTTTTTTACGGCCAGTATAGCATTGATGATTTTAAATAAGAGACGTATCTTGAGGAACTCTTTATAAGGGCTTTCATGATCTTTTATAGAGCGTTTTATTTTTTTAAAAACAGCAAAAACCATTTTAGGCTTCGTCGGTTTCATTACTTTTTACTTTATAGATTAAAGACATAAAATAACCAAAAGAATACAATCGGAAACTTAAAGACTTTAATATGTTCTTAGTATCATCAGATTTTCTTAAGGATCACAAATTCAAAGTAATTAATGGTCAAGGTTTGTTTAACAAAGAGCTAGGTTCTGCCAAATAATTGTGGAATTTTCTATAAATTAGCTTTCAGAGCATTTAAATTATAGATGAATTATAAAGAAACACTTTATTTTGTTGCTGCTTGCTTAACTATTTCCTTGGAAAATAAGAATAAGCAGGCAATAGAAAAACAGCTAAAGACAGCTACAATAGATTGGGAGGCTGTTGTGAAAATAAGTACTGGGCATTATGTGCTACCAGCATTGTATTGTAATTTAAAGCGTGCAGACTTCTTGCATTATTTGCCCCAAGATTTGTCAGCCTATATGGAGTGCATTACTAGTTTAAACCGGGATAGAAATCAACAAATAGTCACACAAGCAAAAGAACTGAACACCCTTTTATTAGTTCATAACATTACACCAATATTTTTAAAAGGAACAGGGAACTTGTTAGCTGGCTTATATGAGGATTTAGCCGAGCGGATGCTAGGCGATATTGATTTTATTTTCTCAAAAGAAGATTATCCAAAAGCGATCACAGTTTTAAGAGACAATGCATATTCTGAAGTAAGAAATCACAAATATCATGCTCCTGCTCACAGACATTACAGAAGGCTTAAAAAAGTATATAATATTGCAGCTATAGAGGTTCATCAAGAGCTTTTAGTGGATAAATTTTTGAAGGAATTTAATTATAGTTTTATAGAAAAAGATAGCCAAGTAATCAATGGTGTTAGAGTTTTGAGCTATGCAAATAAGTTAAATTTATCGATCATTTCAAGCCAAATAAACGATAATGGGTTTTATTATAAAAGGATTGCTTTAAGGAATGCTTATGATGTTTTTCTCCTTTCAAAAAGAACGAACTCAAAAAATGCAATTAATAGTTTAGATAAACTAACCCATCCCTTAAACTGTTTTTTGGCAACTTGTAACGAGGTCTTTAATGAGTTAGATAGTTTAGAATATCAACAAACAGTAAAAACAATGGTTTATTTGAGCGTTTTTAAAAGTCAGTTTACGGACTATAAAAAAACAAAGAAACGGCATAATAGAATTAAGAGCTATCTATTTATAAAATCGATATTGACTCTTTTCTATAAATCTTTGCTTCGAAAAGACTACAGAGTTTGGCTTTTTAGAAAAGTAACTGATAAAAACTGGCACAAAAAAAAATTAATTCAGTTGGGTTTAAGAGAATAGTATTCTTACTTATAGCTTTAAAATAACGCTGGTCTTCGGCAGCAAGAAATCCTCTAAAGCATTTTTGCGCTGATGAGTATTAAAATTTACTAAAAATGAATATGCATATTTAGGAACCGTGGTATTCATTATTAGTGGTATTTAAACTTCCAATATTTCTTAAAGCCAAAAACGTATTCATAATATTTCTCCTAACATATTCAAACATGTTCTTTTATATTCACTGGGTTCACTTCCTTTTTAATTTCAATTTAGATTTCAAAAACCTTACTGTGCTCCTCAAAATATATTTTTTTCAAGTATAATAACCAACGAAAACGATTGAAGTTTAGAATATAGTTGTGTACCCTGTTTTCTTACAATATATTTGGATTCTAAAATAGTACTTATGATTTTAATTGCAGACGGAGGATCTACCAAAGCAGATTGGATTGCTTTAAATAGTGATAAAAGCGAAGCTTTTAGAGTAAGAACTTTAGGGTTAAACCCTGCAGTTGTTGCAGAAGAGGAATTGAACGATAGAATTGTACATATGTTTCAACTCATCAATGTGAAAGATGAAGTCACTGAAATTTATTTTTATGGTGCAGGTTGTGGTACTGCGAAACCATCAAAAATTCTCGAAGATGTGTTGCAAGCAATCTTTATCAATGCCAAAGTTCATGTTGCTGAAGATATGCTAGCCGCAGTTTATGCTGCTTCTGGATCAGAGCCAGCAATTGTCTGTATTTTAGGAACTGGTTCTAATAGTTGCTATTGGGACGGAGAAAACTTGCATATGAAAACGGCTTCATTAGGCTATGTTTTGATGGACGAGGCAAGCGGTAATTATTTTGGTAAGCTCTTAATCAGAGAATACTATTACGAGAAAATGCCCAAAGGAATTGCAGAAAAGTTTGAGGAAGAATTCAATTTAGATGCTGATTATATTAAGCAAAATTTATACAGAACATCGAATCCTAATATGTATTTGGCTTCTTTTGCAAAATTTATGTTTGAATTTAAAGAAGAAAAATATATTAAGAGAATTATAAAAAGAGGTTTTCAAGAGTTTTTTAAATACAGAGTTTTACCTTTTGACAAAACAGCAGAAACTCCATTATACTTTATTGGCTCAATTGCTTTTTACTTCAGAGATATTTTAGAAAAAATAGCAAAAAAGAATAATTTAAAAGTCACTGATGTAATTCAAAGACCTATTGATAATTTATTAGAATATCATAGAAATAATATTACTTCATAAAAGGGACAACTCTTTCTAAACGCATTCCTCTGGAGCCTTTTACTAATACTGTTTGGTGTATTAAAGGATGCTCTTTTAGGTACTCCTCTAAATCTTCATAGGTTTTAAATTGAGTCCTTGCTGTGTTCGTCTGATAAAAATTTTCACCGACAAAATATTGATACTTAAAATCTAAAGAATTGGCAAGGTTTACAATTTTTTGATGCTCTTCTAAGCTATCCTTACCAATTTCAAACATATCACCTAAAATAATTACTTTATGTTTAGCTGCTAGCGTAGCAAAATTTTCTAAAGCAGCGCTCATGCTAGATGGATTTGCATTGTAAGCATCTAAAATAAGTGTATTCTTTTTAGTTTTTATAATTTGAGAACGATTATTGGTGGGAGTATAACTTTCAATAGCTTCTTTAATAGCTTTTTTAGATACTTTAAAATACTCACCAATAGTAATGGCCGCTTCAATGTTGGCGTAATTATAAGTGCCAATTAAATTACTTTGTATATTTGTGTTTTTATATGTTAATCTCACAAAAGGATTTACTTCCAAAAATTGTAAATCATCAACATTAAAATAAATCGATTTAATATCTTTTGCTTTTTCAACTTGAATTAGGTCGATAGTATTTACAAATGCAATTTTGTTGTTTTCTTTTAAAAAAGTGTATAATTCACTTTTTCCTTTTATAACACCCTTAAACCCCCTAAAACCCTCTAAATGTGCTTTACCAAAATTGGTGATATAACCAAAGTCAGGTTCACAGATAGTACATAAAAATTCAATTTCTTTTTGATGATTAGCGCCCATTTCAATAACTCCTAACTCATGTTCAGGTGTCATAGAGAGCAGTGTAAGTGGCACACCAATATGATTATTTAAATTTCCTTTGGTGGCGATGGTTTTATATTTTTTACTTAAAATAAGTTGTATTAATTCTTTTGTAGTGGTTTTGCCATTACTGCCGGTTAACCCAATAATTGGGATATTTAGTTTCTTTCTATGATGGTGTGCTAATTGTTGCAAAGTTTTTAAAACATCATCAACAAGAATAATGTTTTCATGAGTTTTATATTTCTCTTCATCTACAACAGCATAATAAGCACCCAGTTTTATAGCTTTTTCTGCAAATTCATTGCCGTTAAAGTTAGCGCCTTTTAAAGCAAAAAATAAGGTGTTTTGTCTGATGTTTCTGGTATCAATATCTATGAAAAAAAACTTGGTATAAAGTTTGTAAAGAGTAGCGATTTTCATTTCTTGTATATAAAAAAGCCCCATTATTTAGAAACAATGAGGCTTTATTTTAAAAAAATATCATATTATCTAGTAGGATTTCTAGCAGACCTTTTTCCTGTATTCATTGGGCCAACTTTATCAGAAACACATCTAAACCCGATAAAATTAGTTGCCATATATTCTGGTAAATACCTTCTTTGCGCTGGGTCTAACCAGTATTCTCTATCTGACCAAGAACCACCTTTATAAACCCTTGTTTTGTTGCTAATTAAAGTTGTTCTTTTTTTATTATCAATCACTACAGACTCTTTACCAGTTTCAGGATCTATTTCTCTAGCAGGCGGTTTAGGAGAATTATACATGCTAGCTCTAGCTCGAAATTGATCTTCTTCATCTGTATAAAAACGAGAAGAGTTTATATCTCCATCATTGATATTCGAATTATCTGCAACTTTAAAATTTCTTCTTAAAGCGGCATCATCTTTTGTTATAGGTATATATCTTATAGTGTTCGGTAATTGTTTTGGTATAATTTTACCGTCAGGTAAGGTATCGTACTCTATGAAAGATTGTTCATCGGAAGCAGCAATAACTACATTACCGTCTTTATCAATCATCTTCTTTGTAAAGATATTCCCTCTAAAATAGTTGAAATCGTTTGCTTCAGCATTTATTATAGGTCTATAAACATCAGCAACCCATTCTGCTACATTTCCAGACATATCATATAAGCCAAAACCGTTTGGAGGATAAGATTTTATTTTGTTAGGTATATCAGCACCATCTGAACTCCAACCAGATAAACCACTATACGCTCCCTTACCTTGCTTAAAATTCGCTAATTGATCTCCTCTATTTTTTTTACCTTTTGCTCTTGAATATTTACCATCCCAAGCATATTTTTTTCGGCCTCTAATATTATTGTATTCTCTATTTTCAATATTGGCTTTTGCTGCAAATTCCCATTCTGCCTCTGTCGGTAGTCTAAAACGTTGTGTTAAAATACCATCGGCGCTTGTGATTTTTCTTCCTTGAAATGCTCCTCTAGCTTGCCTAGGAGCTCCTTTTGTTCTAATAGTTCTTCCAACTCCTTTTTTGTAAACAGTAGAATCTCCTTCAAATAATTTTGAAGCATCTAATAAAAAGACATCAGTATCAAAAAAAGGTCTTATAGAATCTATTTCAAATATGTTTTTAATGTGTCCTTTATCAATTAATGTTTTTAAGTTTACAGCGTTTGTGCGCCATTTACAGTATTCATTTGCTTGCAACCAACTAACACCAACAACAGGGTAATCTGCATAAGCTGGATGACGAAGATAATTTTCTGTTAAAATATCGGTATTTCCTAAACTTTTTCTCCAAACTAGAGTATCAGGTAAGACAGAAGTGTAAATATGTTTATATTCTTTTTTTGATGGAGAGAAAACATCTTTTGTATACTGCACATATAAAAAATACTCAGAATTTGAAACTTCCGCTTCATCCATATAAAAAGAACGAACATGAAGTTTTTTTGGAGTGGTGTTCCAATCAAACATTACATCGTCTTGAACTTGACCCATTGTGAAAGAGCCTCCTTCAACACCAACCATCCCTAAAGGTGGTTTTTGGCCATCAAAAGAATTACTTCTAATATAATTACCGTTTTTAGGATCGTTAAAAGACAAACCCGTTAAGGTAGAATTATTTTTATTTGATCTATTACAGTTCGCTAATAGCAGCATTATTAAGGCTACTAAAGTTACTTTAAATATGTTTTTCATTTCCTAATTTAAAATTGATAGGGTTTGTATATATGGATGCAATTTACAATAAATATATTTTCTTACAAGTAAAACATCAAGTTTTAATGCATCATTTTTTGTACATAAATTAATAAACGATGTCATTTTTACTTTAGTATAATTTATCTTTGATTATCGTAAAATATCTAAAAATTATTTGCGTTATTTGAATATATATATGAAAAAACAGCTTTTACTTATTTTATTTGGATTTTTTTTACAGATCAATATGGCTCAAGAAAATAGTTCTGTATTATCGTCTGGAGATTGGTATCAATTTTCTGTAGATACAACTGGGGTATTTAAAATTGATAGAAGCTTATTGCAACAAATAGGAGTTTCAACAAATGGTTTGAATCCAAAAAAAATTCATATTTATGGAAATGGAGGGCAATTGTTACCCGAATTAAATAGCGATTTTAGATACGATGATTTGCAAGAAAATGCTATTTACATAGAAGGCGAAAATGATGGTTCTTTTGATGGCAATGATTTTATACTCTTTTATGCAAAAGGTCCTCATGATTGGGAATTGGATGCCACCAGAAATTCAGCAAAACACAGGCAAAATATTTATTCGGATAAAGCCTATTATTTTGTTACGGTTAATAATGCTGATGGAAAAAGAATTCAACAAAAACCAATTATTACAGGAAACCCAATAGCTCAAATAACTGTTTTTGATGACTATATTTTTCATGAAAAAGAAGAGAAAAATATTTTAGCAGCAGGAACTCAATGGTTTTTTAATTCAGATTTTAATATAGAAAATAAACAAAATTTTATAATTCCTTTTCCGAATGCAGTTGTGAATCAAAATATAAATGTTAGGATAAGAGGGGTTTCCAATTCTGTCGTTTCATCTTCTATGGTGGTAAAAGTGAATGAACAAGATATTTATTCTATTAATTTTCCAGCTGTAAACCCGAGTTCTTTAACCAAAGCTTTTGCGTTAGAAAGAAATGCTGACATTATGAATAGTTCAGAAAAAATTGACATTTCTATTACCTATAACAACAATGGCAATCCTTCCGCAAATGCATTTTTAGATTTTATAGAGATTGTAGGAAAAAAACAGTTAAAGTTTGGTGATTTGCAATTTTCATTTCGGAGTTTTGAACAAGCAAATTCAACAGACGTTATTGAATATCAAATAGAAAATGGAAATACTGCTTTTCAGGTTTGGGATATTACAAATCATATTTCTCCACAATCAATAACAAATCAAGAAACTACAAATAATTTTACTTTTAAAGATATTGGAGGTCGATTAAAAGAATACATTATTTTAAATGACGCGGATTTTTACAAACCAGAAACCGTTCAAAATTCAAAAATTCGAAATCAGAATTTACATGCTTTAAAAGACGTGAATTATTTAGTGATTACAAATTCAGAACTTTCTGACCAAGCACAAAGATTAGCAGATTATCATCAAATAAATTCTAATTTAACAACAAGGGTTGTTTTGTTAGAGGAAATTTATAATGAATTTTCTTCAGGTTCTAAAGACATAACTGGTATTCGAGATTTTTTAAAACATATTTACACAACAAACTCATCCGCAGAAACGAAGCTACAATATGTTTGTTTTTTTGGCGATGCTTCTTACGATTATAAAGACAGAATTCAAGGAAATAATAATATTGTTCCTGTAAAATTAGCTACGAATAGTTTTAATTTGGCTAATTCCTGGGTTACGGATGATTTTTTCGTGATGTTAGAAGAAAACGAAGGCACCATGTCAACTGCGCATACAATTGATGTAGTTTCCAGTAGAATTCCGGTTTCTACAATTTCTGAAGCTACCAATGTTGTGGATAAAATTTTGTCCTATTACAGCAAGGAGGCAATAGGAGATTGGAGAAACACAATTACCTTATCAGCAGATGATATTGATGTTGTTGGGGAAGGGGTTATCCAGCAAGGAGTGGAATCTATAGCGGATGAAATTAAAAACAACAAACCTGTTTTTAACGTAAATAAAATTTATGTTGATGCTTTTGTCCAACAGAATTCTTCTGGAGGGGAACGATATCCAGAAGTAAATAAAGCCATTACAAACGCTATTGAAAAAGGTACTTTAGTCTTTGATTACTTTGGTCACGGAGGAGAAGATGGTTTTGCATCTGAAAGGATTTTAGATGTACCGCAAATACAATCTTTTAATAATCCGAATACGTTACCTCTGCTAATAACAGTTACTTGCGATTTTTCAAGATTTGATAATCCAAATAGAATTACTGCAGGTGAACTCACGTTTAAAAATAAAATAGGCGGTGCTGCTAATATGATTACTACAACAAGAGAAGTTTTTATTTCAACAGGGCAGCGTTTTAACGAGCAATTAATTAGAATTCTCTTGGCGTTTAATAAAGAAGATTTTACAATTGCCGAAGCTTTAAAAGAGACGAAAAATAAATTTTCAAGTACGCAAAAATTCTTTATTTATTCATTTGGAGATCCTGCTATGAAATTGGCAATTCCGAAACCAAATGTGCGGATTACAAAAATGAACGATGTTGATGTTGCACAATCATTAGATACTATTAAAGCATTATCAAAAGTAAAGTTTGAAGGTGTTATTACGGATGATTCAAACACTGTTTTAACCAATTTTAATGGCACACTTTCTACCACAGTTTTCGATAAATTAATTGATAAAAACACGCTAGATAATGATGGTTTTGGTGTTATCATGCCCTTTGATGCGCAAGATAGTAAATTGTTCAGAGGTAAATCTACTGTAGAAAATGGACAATTTAGTTTTGATTTTATTGTGCCAAAAGATATCAAGATTGCTTTCGGAAAAGGAAAATTAAGTTTTTATGCGCAAAATGGAGAAACGGATAAAGCTGGGTATAATTTTGATGTGGTTGTGGGCGGAATTAACGAAAATGCGCCAGAAGATACTGTAGGTCCAGAAATACAACTATTTATGAATGATGAATCTTTTGTAGATGGTGGCAACACAAATACATCGCCAAATTTAATTGTTTTACTAGCAGATATGAGTGGAATTAATACTTCTATAACAGCTGTAGACCATGATATTGTAGGTATTTTAGATGGAGATACTTCGAACCCAATTGTATTAAATGATTTTTATCAAACAGAATTAAACGATTTTACCAATGGTAAAGTAACTTATAGACTACGAGATCTAGAAGTTGGGCCACATACCTTAGAAATAAAAGCTTGGGACACTTACAATAACTCTTCAGAAACTACGTTAAACTTTGTGGTTGTTAGCGACGCTATTTTAAATTTAGAAAATGTACTAAACTATCCAAATCCTTTCGTAAACTACACAGAATTTTGGTTTAATCATAACAAACCTAATGAGCCTTTAGAGGTTCAGGTTCAGGTATTTACAGTTTCTGGTAAATTAGTAAAAACCATTAATAGAAATATACAGACTGCGGGTAATTTATCAAGAAATATCACATGGAATGGTTTAGACGATTTTGGCAATAAAATAGGTAAGGGAGTTTATGTTTATAAACTTAAAGTAACATCAATAACAAATAATCTTGCATCAGAGAAGTACGAAAAATTAGTAATACTTCAATAAAAAGTGCATATTTGTACAATTAATAAGAATAAAAAAAAATGAAGAAAATAGGTTTTTGGATTGCACTTTTTACTTTAGTAAGTTTCAAAATAAATGCACAGACGGATACACAACAGACAGGAGGTATTACAACAGCTACTCCTTTTTTACTAATTGTTCCAGATGCTAGGGCAGGAGGTATGGGAGATATGGGTGTTGCAACTTCTGCAGATGGTTTTTCACTATTTCACAATCCGGCAAAAATTGCGTTTAGTGATAGACAAATAAAAACAGGGATCACTTATTCTCCTTGGTTACGTAATTTAACCGATGATATTTTTGTAGGAAGTGGTTCTTATATCAATAGATTTAGCGAAAACGCAGCTTGGGGAGCAGATTTTAAATACTTTTCTTTAGGTCAAATAGATTTAACAAACAATCAAGGAACTCCAAACGGAACAATAAACCCAAATGAATTTGTGGCAACAGGCTCTTATGCATTAAAGTTAAGTGAAACTTTTTCTATGGGAGTTTCCTTAAAATATATTCGTTCAAATTTGGCGTTTAATGGCACTGCTGGTAACACGTTGCAGCCAATTAATTCTTTTGCTGTAGATGTATCAGGATATTACCAATCTTTTGAAGAAAACTACGGTAATTTTAATGGACGTTATAGAGTTGGTTTTAATATTTCTAACATCGGTCCAAAAGTTTCTTATACGCCAGGTGTAGAAAATTTTATCCCAACCAATTTAAAATTTGGAGGTGGTTTTGATTTTATTTTAGATGATTATAATATCATTTCAACGAATGTTGAATTCACAAAATTATTAGTTCCAACTCCACAACCTCAAGAAGATGGAACTGATAGCAGTGATAATACAGGTTGGATTCAGGGTATTCTTGGTTCTTTTGGTGATGCTCCAGGAGGTTTTAGCGAAGAGTTAAGCGAGGTAACCTACGCTTTGGGTGCAGAATACTTATACAACAATGCCTTTGCTTTAAGAGGAGGGTATTTTCATGAAAGTGTAGACAAAGGAAATAGACAATATTTTACTTTAGGAGCTGGTTTTAAAACCAATGCCTTAAATATAGATTTATCTTATTTAATAAATTCTTCTGATGTAAATAATCCTTTAGAAAATTCACTTCGTTTTTCTATATCATTTGATTTAGGAGAAATTTATGATAATTATTAAAAGTGATAAATTTTTAGTAGATTTATAAAAAAATAAAGCAGTCGTAAAAAGGCTGCTTTTTTTGACGATTCCATTTATGAGAAAAATTAAAATATCGATATCAGCTGCTGTTTTTAATGATATAACAGAGCTTTCTTTTGAAGACAGAACATTGATGGATAAGGCTATAGAGGCTAGAAAAAAAGCCTATGCTCCATATTCTAAATTTAGTGTTGGTGCAGCTTTGTTGTTAGAAAATAATGAAATAGTTACTGGAAATAATCAAGAGAATGCGGCGTACCCTTCAGGAATGTGCGCAGAAAGAGTTGCCATTTGGAAAGCAGGTTCAGATTTTCCGAATGTAAAAATCTTACAATTAGCTATTTCTGCAAGTTCATCTATTAGTAAAGTTGATAAACCTATAGGACCTTGCGGAGCTTGCAGACAATCTTTATCCGAGTATGAAATTAAACAAAAACAACCTTTTCCAGTCTTGTTTATGGGAGAATTTGGGGAAATTATAAAAACAGCATCTTTAGATGCTCTACTTCCTTTTTCTTTTGATAGTTCTTATTTGTAAGTTTTAGTATCATTCTGAACGAAGACTGGAAAAGAATCTTATTGTAAATCTTTAAAAAGGTCTATTGATCCACTCCTGTTGGCATTAATTTGATGCAACCTTTTCTTAGATCCGCCATCCAGAAAATATAATTTTAAATCAACAACAATTAAAAAGAATATCATTTTAATTTTATTAATAATATTAAATATTTCTTGTTCAGGCAGTAAGGATGGAGACTGGGACGACAATATAAAACTATCACAAAAAGAATTGCAGTTTGATTCACTTGAAAACTCGGCAATTATTAAAACGAGGGGAGATTCGTGGTGGATTTCGGGAATATTTTTCAAAGACGGTCAAACGTTCGATTTAAGTAATGTCGATACTACCGCTAATAATTTTACGGTTACCGAATCAGAGTTTATTTTGGAAAGGAAAAACGGAAAAGAAATAGCGATCAAATTATTCAAAAATACCACCGGCTCTCAAAGAATACTTACTGTTGGACTTCAAGCAGGAAATTATTTTGACGGAATAACAATTACCCAATCGACAGACTAAAAAATTACTGCCAACCAACAGCCAACACCAAACAAATAACATCGAATAACGAACAACGAGCAACGAACAACAAACAACGAACAAAATTAATTGCTTTGTTTTAGCCTATTTACTAAAGTTCTCACGGAATTTCTATCTGTGATTTATTAACTTAAGTGCTTAAACACAGCAACTAGTCTTTTACAGGAACGGCACTCGCGTGGAGCTTTATTAAATATCAAAGCCTTTCGGGTATCTAAAAACAGTGTATTGAATCTAGATATATACTCAAGGAAAGAAAGTAAATTAAGCGTCATAAAGTTTTGTAATCTCTTGTTGATGGATAAAAAAATGGCTCCTTTTTTTGAATAAATTTTTGAATAAAATCAGTTGGAACATCATGAGAAATTATTACAGATTTTTGAAATGATATTTTGTTTATTAGCAACCGTTACCAAAATAATGGGATGCAAAAGCACCTGTATAAAAATACTTTTGTCGCTTTTTAAAAAGCGGATTTTACCATTTGGATATCGTATTTTTGCACAACAATTGAAACTTTTTTTAAAGGAGTAAATTGTGCAAGAATGAGAGCTATAGACCAATCTATTGCCACAATTATGCAGCTAAAAATTAATTTACATCAAAAATAAACCAACATATAGTGTTTTTTGAGTTTCGTTTTTATCACCTTTTTAAAAATCCTTTTTCGAATTATTAATTGTATTTTTAAAAAAATCAATAGAATAAAACATTGGAAATAATCTCATCAAAAATTACAGGTACAGGAACTTTTATTCCCTCTTTAATAAAAGATAATGCTGCGTTTTTAGAAGAAGAATTGTTAAACTCTGACGGTTCTACTTTTTCTTCGACGAATGATGTAATTATTGAAAAATTCAAAGCAATTACAGGAATACAAGAAAGACGATATGCAATCGCAGAATATACTGCATCAGATTTAGCGTTTTTTGCATCAGAAAGAGCAATTGAAGATGCCAAAATTGATAAGGAAAAAATTGATTACATCATTCTTGCACATAATTTTGGAGATATCAAACAGGGTACAATTCAAGGAGATATGTTGCCTAGTTTAGCTACAAGGGTTAAATATAGGTTGGGAATTGAAAACCCTAATTGTGTAGCGTATGATATTTTATTTGGATGCCCAGGTTGGATTCAAGGTGTGATACAAGCACAAGCGTTTATAAAGGCAGGAATCGCAAATAAATGTTTAATTATTGGGGCAGAAACACTCTCAAGAGTCGTCGATAAGCACGATCGTGATTCCATGATTTATAGCGATGGTGCAGGTGCTTGTATTGTAGAAAAAACTGATCAACAAGATTCAGGGATTTTAAGTCACGCATCTCAAACGTTTGCAAAAGAAGAAGCATATTACTTGTATTATGGAGCTTCATTTAATAAAGATAAAGATCAAAATATACGTTATATAAAAATGTTTGGACGCAAAATTTATGAGTTTGCAATTACAAATGTTCCGACAGCTATGAAGTTGGCATTGGATAAAAGTGGACTTCAGGTTGAGGATGTAAAGAAAATTTTTATTCACCAAGCAAATGAAAAAATGGATGAAGCCATTATTAAACGGTTTTATAGATTGTTTAAAAAACCAGTTCCCGAAGGAATTATGCCGATGAGTATTCATAAATTAGGAAATAGTTCTGTAGCCACAGTACCGACTCTATTAGATTTGGTTTTAAAAGGAAAAATTGAAAATCAAGAAGTACACAAAGGAGATGTTATTATTTTGGCCTCTGTTGGTGCAGGAATGAATATCAATGCAATTGTATACAGGTTTTAGGTTCAGGGCTTAAAGCTGAACTATTCAGCTTAATTTAACTAATTTAAAGACCAATTTAAATTAATAACTTTTGTTTGAGTTGGTTGACGATATTTTAATTTTTTTTGAGGAAACAGTGTACATGTGAAGATATACTTGGATTATTAAGGTACTAGTTTCTGAATTTTTAAACGAAACACTCTAAACGAATTCTCTTTTATTTCTACGAATTCTAATTTATCAAAAAAATATAAATTTCAGGGTTAAAAATTTAATCTGAAATACTATTTTTGCGCATGCAACAACACAATGTACTTATTTTAGATTTTGGTTCTCAATACACGCAATTAATAGCAAGAAGAGTAAGAGAATTAAATATTTATTGCGAAATTCACCCCTATAACAAAATCCCAGAAAATCTTGTTAGCTTTAAAGCAGTTATCTTATCAGGAAGTCCAAATTCTGTAAGAGGAGAAAAGGTTTTACATCCAGATCTATCTGAAATTAGAGGAAAAAAACCTTTGTTAACAGTTTGCTATGGGGCACAATATTTAGCACATTTTTCTGGCGGAAAAGTAGCCCCTTCCAATACAAGAGAATATGGCAGAGCAAATTTATCATTTATTAAAAGTGATGAAGTTTTTTTTAAAAATATTTCTGAAGGCAGCCAAGTTTGGATGAGTCATTCAGATACTATTAAACATTTGCCAACAAATGCTGTTTTATTAGCAAGTACGGCAGATGTTGAAAATGCCGCTTATAAAATTGAAGGAGAAGAAACTTTTGGTATTCAGTTTCACCCAGAAGTATATCATTCTTTAGACGGGAAACAATTATTAGAAAACTTTTTAGTTGCTATTGCTAAAGTTGAGCAAAGCTGGACACCAGATTCTTTTGTAGAAAGCACTGTTGATGCAATTAAAGAAAAAGTAGGAAATGATAAAGTTGTTTTAGGGCTTTCAGGAGGAGTAGATTCTACGGTAGCAGCTGTTTTATTAAACAAGGCAATCGGAGAAAATTTGTACTGCATTTTTGTAAATAATGGCTTATTGCGTAAAAATGAGTTTGAAAACGTATTGACGCAATACGAAGGTATGGGTTTGAACGTTAAAGGGGTAGATGCTTCTGAACGTTTTTTAAAAGCGCTGGAAGGGATTAAAGATCCAGAAAAGAAAAGAAAAGCAATCGGTAATTCGTTTATTGAAGTTTTTGACGATGAAGCGAATCACATTGAGGATGTAAAATGGTTAGCTCAAGGTACAATTTATCCTGATGTAATTGAATCCGTTTCTGTAAATGGTGGTCCATCAGCAACGATAAAAAGTCATCATAACGTGGGTGGTTTGCCAGATTATATGAAATTAAAAATTGTGGAACCGTTAAGAATGATTTTCAAAGATGAGGTAAGAAGAGTGGGAGCGTCTATGGGAATTGATCCTGAATTATTAGGACGTCATCCTTTTCCAGGTCCTGGTTTAGGAATCAGAATTTTAGGGGATATTACTTCAGAAAAAGTTCGTATTTTGCAAGAAGTAGACGCTATTTTTATTAACGGATTAAAAGAAGACGGTTTGTATGATAAAGTTTGGCAAGCAGGAGCCATGTTATTGCCAGTAAATTCTGTTGGCGTTATGGGTGACGAAAGAACCTATGAAAAAGTAGTAGCGTTAAGGGCGGTGGAAAGTACCGATGGAATGACGGCAGATTGGGTGGATTTGCCTTATAAATTTTTGCAAAAAATATCAAATAAAATAATAAATCAAGTAAAAGGTGTAAACAGAGTTGTGTATGATATTAGCTCTAAACCTCCTGCAACTATAGAATGGGAATAGAACATATGAAGCATTTAAAAATTTTTATTTTTCTGTCTATTTTAACGTTCACAGTTTCTTGTGGTCAGCAAATGAGATTTATCCAATATAAGGTTCAAAAAGGAGAGACTATGGGTAAAATTGCTCAAAAGTTAGAGATGAAGACTCCAGATTTAATTCGTCTAAATCCTGATGTTTTGGGTGAACTAGTGCCTAATTCTTTTATTGTTGTTCCACTTAAAAAACTGAAAATTTTAAAAAGCAAGCTTAAAGGCATTGCCAATCAAGTAGTTTCAGATTCAATCGCCGACAGTGCTTATCTAAATGATACAAAAGGTCTTTTAGACGAGTTTAAAGAGAAGTTTATTGTTTACGAAGTTAAAAAAGGAGATACTTTTTACGCACTAAATAAAGCTTTTGAAGTTTCAAGAGGAGAATTATTACTATTAAATCCTGAATTATCAGAGGGATTAAAAGTAGGAATGATTTTAAAGATTAAGGAAATTCCAGCTCAAAATGTGACAGATGAATTTTTTTACAGCGACTATATTGATCCAGGGACAGATTTAAAAGTAGCTCTATTACTTCCTTTTAGAACGGATAAATACAGCAATGATACCTTAACTTTGAAAGAAATTTTCACGAGAAATTCGACATTGGTAAATATTGCAACAGATTTTTACTTGGGAGCAGAAGTTGCGATCGATTCTTTGAGAGGAAAAGGAATAGATATACAGTTAAATGTTTTTGATACAGAAGGCAGAAATTCAGATAAAATAAGTAGTATTATATTTGAAAAAGATTTAAATAATCATAACGTGGTTATCGGGCCTTTGTATTCTGAAGAAGTGCAAACTGTGGCAGCAAATGTAAATATTCCTGTTATTTTCCCCGTGTATTCTAAAAATCAATCTGAATTTTCATCTTCTAATATTGTGAAAACATCACCAGATAAAAGAGTTTTTAGAGAAGAATTAGAAAGATATATAAAAGAAAATTTTGATGGTGGAAACATCATTTTAGTAAGTGATGATAAATTTGATAATTTGCAGATAAGTAGATTAATAAAGATGTCTTTAACTTCGGTTGCATCAGATACAATCTTGAAAACAATTAAGATATTATCACCTAAAGAAGGATATATAGAAAAAGAAAGGTTTTTGGAAATTTTAGAACCAAATACCAAAAATTGGGTAGTGATTACAACAGATAATACGGTAATCGTTTCTGATGTCGTTAATAGCTTAATTAGTCTACCTGAAGAAACTTCTGTAAAAGTTTTTACTTTTGATAAAGGGGGTATTTATGATAAAATTGATAATAGAAAATTAGCTAAAATTGGTTTTACATATGTAAGTGACGATTTTGTAGATGAGAGTTCCTTAAGCTCAAGAATTTTTAGAAAGCAATACTTGCAAAAAAATAAAGCATTACCTTCTTTTTACGCTACTAAAGGTTTTGATATAACATATGATATTCTAATAAGACTGGCTTCGGGAAAGGATTTAAAATCAACTTTAGAAGAAGGAATGTCGATGAGAGTAGAAACAAAGTTTGATTATAGAAATAGTTCAAATATTTCTGAGAATAAAGGTTTATTTATTGTGCAATACAATGAGGATTTATCCTTAACAAGGTTGAAATAAAATTCATACTAAATTCGTTTTAGTATTTTATATAAAATAGTTAGTAAAAAAAAATCCGCAATATGCGGATTTTTTTATTTCAGTGAAAAACAAAACATTAGATTTTTTTCATCTGTTGTTTCATCTGTTGTATTTGTTCTTTAAGCATGCCGTTTTTATCTAGCTTTTTAGCTTCTGCCATCAAATTAGTAGCTTCACGTTTCCGTCTTTTGGTCATGGCAATTCCGGCTAATTGTAATTTAGCCATTGCTAAATCATGATCCATGGAAAGCCCTAGTCGTACTGCTTTACGCAAAAATTTTTCGGCTTGGGTCATGTTAGTTTGACTCAACATAATTCCATGTAAATAATTAAAATAGCCTTGTTGTTTGGTAATTAAAGCAGCTTCTGGTTTTTTAATATAACCTAACCATTTTTTCGCTCCCTCAAAATTTTGTTTACGCAATTGTAAAAAAGCCAATAAAATAAATTCATTCTTAAAATATAAAAGCACAAAAATTCCTGCTAAAAGCAAAATGGAAATTCCGTTCATAATATGCACTTGAATAAATTGATAAATAGCCCAAATTGAAATTAAACTTGCTATAATTAGTTTTATATTTTTATTAAACATCTTGTTTTTTTGTTAGGGATAAAACGCAAAAATACATTTTAAAATGAAAATACCTGCAAGGTTTTTACACTGAATCGTGTTCAGTGCAAAAATCTTGTTGATAAAATTTTACTTCTTGTAGTATTTTTTATATTTAATCCAAGAAAAGGTTCCTAAAATGGCCACAAATCCCATGGAATAGTAGATTGCCGCAGGCGTAATTACTTTATCTCCACTTGCATAAGAATGCAATCCAGATAAGTAGAAGTTCACACCGAAATAAGTCATCATGATAGAGAAATAAGCAATTATGGTCCATAAGTTAAAGGTGTATCTACCACGTAAACCAGGAATTAAACGCATATGCAATACAAATGCATAAATCATAATAGAAATTAAGGCCCATGTTTCTTTTGGATCCCAGCCCCAATAACGACCCCAACTTTCATTTGCCCACATGCCGCCTAAAAAGTTACCAATCGTAAGCATTACAAGTCCTACTGTAACAGCCATTTCATTAATAATGGTTATTTCTTTAATGTTTAAATCCATTTTCTTTTTATTCTTTGCAGTGGTGAATGCCATTAAAAATAGGGAGAATATACCTAGTATCATTCCTAAAGTTAAAGGACCATAACTAGCTACAATAATTGATACATGCACTAATAACCACCAAGAATTTAAAACAGGTACCAAATTTGCAATTTCTGGATCTAACCAATTCATGCTTGCCGTAAACAAAATAATTGAAGTTACAAAAGTTGTTGCCGTAATGGTCAGCGCCGATTTTCTACCCAAGTAAAATCCGAACAACATGGTTGCCCAACCAACATAAATAATAGACTCGTAAGCGTTACTCCAAGGAGCATTTCCACTAATATACCATCTACTTATTAAGCCTAGCGTATGCAGTATAAATAAAGCAATTACTACCCCAATTAAGCCTTTTACCACATAGCGAATCCATTTTTTATTGCTAAAGATTTGTGATATTACAAATACAATTAATAACAAACTGGCAAAGCCATAATAACGAACTAATTTTGTAAAAACATTGTATTTGTTATAAGCAATTTCTAATTCTATTTGTTTTTCAGTAGGATGCACTTCTGCACCAAATTTCTTTTGATATTTTTTAATACCTTTTAAAACCTGATTTGCTTTCGTATAATCTCCTGTTCTTTTTGCTGTTTGCAATAACTGCACATACAGGGGTAAAGATTTACGAACAAAAATAGAATCTTGTCCTTTAAAACCTTCTGTCAGTAGAGTTTCTGGTTGTGAAACCCATTTATTGTTTTCGTCATTCGGAATCGGATAGATTTTTAAAATACCGCCACCAATAGCACTGTATAATAAGCCAACTCGCCTATCGATCTTTATCAAATCTTTTTCAAAGTTATCTTTAATATTATTCTTTTGAGCTTCTGCAACTTGTTCTCTAATTTTGTATTCCGCTTTGTCTGTAAAAAAGTCTGATAGACGTGCAAATTTTGCCGTTACAGGGAGCCCTAATTGTTCTCTTATTTCATAATTTTGTTTCTCTAAATAAATTGCAGGTACTTCATACCAAAGTCTCGGGTTCTCTATGATTGATAATAAAACCTGACTGGGTTTCATGTTGTGTAAAGTTTCCGTATGACTTACTTTTCTTACTAATTCAGAGGCGAAGGTGTGTGCAGGTTTCATTCTACCACCGCCATCTTGAATGATTAGCTTGTTAAAACTTTCTGAATGTTCTAAAGAGACTAAATTTGCTTGTAAAATAGAATCTACTTTCTGATTTGAAATTTTGTTTGCTTCGTGCACATTTTCATGCTGACTGTAACTAAAAGAAGACAAGAAAACAGTCAGGATAATGGACATGGTTAGTTTCTTCTTTCTAATTTTTTTTAAGGAAGTTTTTAGATAATCAAAACGTGTATATTTTGCAAAAAAGATACAAATCATACCTGTATATAGAAATGAATATCCTAAATACGTGATAAAAGTTCCCCACCAATCATGGTTTACAGAAAGATGTGTTTGTTCAACTTCACCAGATAAATCATAACTAGCTTGAAAAAATTTATAACCCTTATGGTCTAAAATATGATTCATAAAAATTCGATAATCAAAATTTTCATCATCATCAACCACTGTGATTTCGCTAGCAAAAGATTCCGCACTCTCCGATCCAGGATATTTTTTTAATTGAAAATCATTGAGTTTTATACTAAAAGGAGCATTTAGTATTCTTGCACCATACCACATTCTAAAATTTAGACCATTAACCGTGAATTCTTTTGCATTATCGCTGTTAAACTTTCCTCCAGTAAGTTCTATTTTTTTTGTTTCGCCATTGTTAATGATATCAAGAACGATAACATCTAATTTTTTATCATCTTTTGGACCACTTACCGTTTTCATGGAACCTTTACTTGGATATTGTGGCACCACAAAAGGTAAACCAGCAATATTATATAAAGAGCGTAATTTAAAATCTTGAACGCTGTCTTTAGCTTGAACTCCAGTTTCTTGAGTTGCCATTACTTGAAAATTGCCTTTAGACTTTGTTAAAATTTTCAAAGAACCATTTATTTTAAAAATATTAATGGAAGCATTTCTGTCAGGATTTTCATAGCCCACTAAAATATTATGAATATTCTGAACGGTTCCTGCTTTTACATAATGCTCATGTCTGGTTCCACCCGAAGACTCCACTAAAAATAGATGCTCCACACCATTTTCATCTTCTATCAACTTTTTTTCTGCCCAAGGAATATAATCAACCAAATTAACTTTAAAGTCTTTTTCTTTAAAGCTATCTTCATAAGACCAGGTATTGGTTCCCCAGGCACTTAATAAAATAGGTTCGTGTTTTGTTTTTTGAACTTCATTGTTATCAACGACAATATTCACATACGTCGTTTCTGATAAGAATTTATTGGTCGTTTCGCCTTCATCAATTAACATGATGCCCTCATAACCAATATACCTTGTTACACCAGCACCAATAATGATTAGTATAAAGGATAGATGAAACATTAATACAGGCCATTTCTCTTTTTTATGAAGTCTATATATGAAAATATTTCCAAAGAAATTAATGATAAAAAATACCATAATTGCTTCAAACCACCAAGAATTATAAACCAATGCTTTAGAAGTTTGTGTACCAAAATCATTTTCTATAAAAGTGGCAACTCCCATTGCCGCTGCATAAAAGATAAATAAAAATGCCAATAAACGTGTGGAATATAGATAACTAAATAAATTTTTCATCCTAATTTTATTACTTTTAAAAGTCAAGCAAATTTACGGATAAAAGCAAGAATACTTTATATTGGACGCTTTTTTTTTATTGTTAATAACTGTTAAAAATAGAATTAATATGCAGATGATTTTAGAGAATTTAAAACGCTTAAAAATCATCTACAACTAAAATTAAAAGCTGGTTTTTTATTTTTTAGTCGGAATTGGAGGTGGGCCCTTCGGAATGATAGCTTTATACACTTCATCTCCTTTACGTTCCTTATATTCTGCTTTTACTTTTGTAATCAATTCAGGATTTTCAAATAAATCTAACATGGTCATAGACATCGCTTTAGAGGAATATATCATGCCTTTATGACCAATACTCATTCCGCCACAAGCAACTACGGCCCAAGAATGCCAGGGCGTATCTTTAGGCGCTGTTGTCACAGATAAATTTATATTGGCAACGTTCCAGCTAACATCACCTACATCTGTAGATCCACCTCCAGGATGTTCTTGCGTTTCTTCTAAAGCACGGATTTCACTATCCATACCAATCTGGGGTTTGCCTGTAGCTTCTTGTATCTTTTTTCCAAAAGAAATTTCTTCATCAGTATAGTTGATTGGCCCTAACATTTCAAGATTTTTTTGCATAATTTCTCCTCCAGTTCTATTGACCAAAACTTCATAGATACCAGAAATTAAGGAAACCTTATAATCTACATTTGCTAAAATTGCTGCGCCTTGTGCCATTTCCATAACACGTTCATAAACTGGCATCATGCCAGAGCGTTTTGTATCTCTTACACGCATCCAAAGTCTTGAGTAATCTGGTACTACATTTACTACTTGGCCACCATCTTGAATGTGATAATGCATTCTTACGGTTGGTTTTACGTGTTCTCTATAATAATTAACGCCAGCCGTATATAATTCTAAAGCATCTGATGCAGATCGACCATTCCAAGGATCTGCCGAGGCATGCGCAGCTTGTCCAAAAAACTCCACTTTAAAATCGATCAAAGCTAAAGAACTTTGCACATCTGCCCTTGTATCGGGTCCTGGATGCCAACTGATATTTACGTCTACATCATCCCAAAGGCCTGCATTTACCATCCAGATTTTTCCAAAGAATTTTTCTTCAGAAGGGGTTCCAAAGAATTTTATAGTTCCTTTTATTTTGCCTTCTTCTATGAGTTCTTTGATGGCGATTGCGGCTCCTAAACTTCCTGCACCAAATAAATTGTGTCCACAACCATGTCCTGCAGCTCCCTCTTTTAAGGTTTTTTTTGTAGGTTCTGCTTTTTGCGATATTCCTGGTAAAGCATCAAATTCACCCAAAACACTAATTACAGGTTTGCCAGAACCATAAGTGGCCACAAAAGCTGTGGGCATTTCTGCGACACCTCTTTCCACGGTAAAACCTTGTTTTTCTGCATAATCTGATAATATTTTTGAAGATTCAGTTTCTTCGAAAGCAGTTTCTGCTAATGTCCAAATGGTATCGCTAATTTCGATTAAAGCATTTTGATGCTTTTCTATGGATGTTAAAAGTGCTTTTTTATTTTTTGAGATGTTTTGACTTTGTAAATTACAAATCGTAAAAAATAAAAGGAGTAAAGGAACTTTTTTTACTAGGAAGTTTTTCATGAGAAGTTGTTTTCTCAAATATAGTAAAAAAACAAATGAATTATTTAGATAGATAAAAAC
>TARA_B110000967_G_scaffold5590_1_pt1 | contig 27599 bp, 22 predicted proteins | sample TARA_B110000967 | Tara Oceans TARA_B110000967 (sample SAMEA4397903) | marine metagenome | biome: Polar Biome; feature: [DCM] deep chlorophyll maximum layer (ENVO:01000326); material: water (ENVO:00002006), including particulate matter (ENVO:01000060) such as... | depth 35 m
GCGAACATAGCGTTGCCTTTTACCAACACGCCCGCAGTGATAAAGCGCTCCATTAAATACCGATCGGTCGGTCGGACATCAGCTTCATAGACAGGCAACATGCCTCTCAACTTTGTTCTAGCAAGCACCAAAATTTTCTGTGTGGGAAAGTAACAAGCGGTGACCGGCTCGTGGTGAAAATTTAACAGCGCCCTATCGGTCGAGCGCCAGTTCAGGGAAGCCAAAACTCTCTTCACTCTCGCGACATCAGATGTCCGAACAAAGAAGACTGACTCTTGCTTGTGTTGGGTCACTTTAACCGGACCGGACTCAGTCGACAGCCAGAAGACCAAATGCTGGTCACCCTGAATTTCCTGCCACTGTCTGGTCAGCACAAAACCTTCAATCTCACTTACCGTAGTCATTTTTTCATCATGAAGAATATTGACGCGAGTGGCAGGAGGTTACAATAAACAGGCGAAGACCGGCCGCTAGCATCGGCATTCATCTGCCTTAATAAACAAGCATGCGCCTGCCGGCCAACATCTCAATGGCAATGTCTACCTGATAGGCTTCTTGAATCAGACTTTCTGTGATGACAACCTCAGCCTTACCATCTGCCAGAACGCGACCGTCCATTAACAGTGTGATTTGATCTGAGTAACGACTGGCGAGGTTGATGTCGTGCACAACCATAACGATACATGCCCCCGCTAATTTCATTTCTTCACATAGTTTCAGAAACTGACGTTGGTGCGCTAGATCGAGCGGTGCTGTAGGTTCATCGAATAAGAAAATCGCATGTTCAAGTTGATCCCAGAGTTGTGCAACGACCCGTGCGATTTGCACGCGTTGCTTCTCACCGCCGGATAGCGTGATGTATGTTCTGCCCGCCAAATCATCTAGATCCAATTTCGCTTTAACTTCTGAAACAATATTTTTATTGACGCTATCAGAGCTATTACACGGGTAGCGCCCCATTTCAATAACCTCATCCACCTTGAAGGGAAAATCCAACGACGATTGTTGATGTAAAATTGCCAACCGTCGCGACAACCCTTCAAGCCCATATGAACGTAATGATTTGGAATCAAGCAAACAAGTTCCTGCGGACGGTTGACGCTCACCACTCAACAATCCCAACAATGAGCTTTTACCCGCGCCATTGGGACCAATGATCGTGCGTATCTCACCCGCGCCGAAGCACACTGACACGTCACTCAGAATTTCTCTATGGTCAATCTGTAGACTTGCCTGATGCAATTTTATGCTCATATTCGAAATCGGTTTTTCTGAATAATAATTAGGTAGATGAAAAATGGACCACCAACCAAGGCCGTTAGAATACCAACCGGCAATTCATTCGGGACAAACAGGGTTCGACACAAACTATCGGCAATTATCATTATCGCCCCTCCTCCTATCGCTGAAGCAGGCAGTAACACCTTGTGGTTCGAGCCTATCGTTAATCGCACCAAGTGCGGTACAACCAGCCCGATAAAACTGATTACGCCAACTTGCGACACGCCAATAGCGACAATAAATGCGCAGCCAACAATAACTCGTAGGCGAAGTTGACGTACTGACACACCTAGCCCTGTCGCTTCACGATCCCCTAAAGTAATGATATTGAGCCGACTACTTTCAAAGTAAATCAATATCATGGCGGGGATACTCAGCCCTGCAACCCCAACCATTGTCCAAGTCACGCCATTAAAACTACCCAGCGCCCAGAATGACACAGACCTTAACTGAGCATCCGTTGAAAGATAACTCAGCAGACCCACAGCAGATAATGCAATCGCATTCACTGCGATACCTGCTAAAAGTATGGTTGAGGTCGAATGCGACTTCTTCGCAACCAACAGCACCAAGGTTGTGGCAACAATACTGCCTAAAAATGCCGACCCAGAAACACCCGCCAACCTAAGAGCCGGCTCTTGAACACCGAAGACAAGAAATGCCGCTGCAAATACCGCAGCGCCACTTGATACACCAATCAATGCTGGGTCTGCTAACGCATTTCGAAATAGGCCTTGGATTGCAGCACCCGATAGCGCAACCCCCGCACCAATAATAATATTCATAGCGAGTCGCGGCAGCCTTAGCTCAAAAAAGATTATCTGGTCCGTGACCGACGCTGCGCCACTTAATATTCGCATTAGATCAATCGATACCGCACCCATGGACATACCGACAAGAAACAGCACAATCAAGCCAATGCTCAGCAGGGTAAATATCAGCGTTCTGCTCATGACTCAGGTAACCGAAAGGGAACCGGTTTGGAAATAGAAATCGATTTTGGCGACATACGGCATTTGTAGGCAAGTACCTCTACGCCGGCGTCGACAGCCATCCTGATTGTGCTCGCGTACTCCGGGTCAATATGAACGGCAGGTTCTACCGATGTGATGCCTGAATGTTGTACACAGAAAAACAAAACGGCTCTGTCGCCGTTGGCCACAACGTCGATAAGCTCTCGCAAATGTTTTGTACCCCGAGTACTGACCGCATCGGGGAAATAGCCGCGACCCGACTGTTCGAGCAACGTCACGCTTTTTACTTCGACGTAGCAGTCCTTTGCGTCTTTCGAACGATTGCCCGTTAACAACAAATCTATGCGGCTGTTTTCGTTTCCGTACTTAACCTCTGTGCGCGTATCAGCATAACCCTGCAACTCGGGCACCTTGTTGGCTTGAATCGCCTCTAGCACTATTTGGTTAGCCTTTGCGGAATGAATACCAATGTAGTGTCCCTTCGCGTTTCTAGTTAACTCCCAAGTATGGGCATACTTTCGTTTTAGATTAGCAGACGTCGAATACCAAACCTCGCTATTGGGTTCAGTACAGTTTTTCATTGAGCCCGTATTGGGACAATGAATCGTCATGAATTCCCCAGCGGGTGATTCTATATCCGCTAGAAACCTTTTATAACGCTTAACCAATAGGCCGGATGAAAGCGCGGGGAAATATTTCATAAGAAGGCCAAACTAAGTTACTACAAAAAATGAAAGTTGCTGTTCTAAAACCAAATTATTTGAATAGATGCAATTGAGCCGCTGCATCGACACCATGACGCATCTTCAACTAATCAAGTTGTTAATGCCTGCTTAAGTTGCTTTATGCCCTGACGCAAAAGATCAATATCCTGCGCGTAACTAAACCTGACATAGCGGTCTGCATCAAAATACCCAAAGTCTGTCCCCGGTGTCACTGCGACGCTATGCCGTTCCAACAAATCATGACAGAACGCTTCACTGTTGCCGCAACCCTCGGGTAATTGAGCATAGATGTAAAATGCCCCAGAGGGCTCAACCGGTATACCAAAGCCCAATGCTTTCAATTCCCTTAACAAATAGTCTCTACGTTGTTTGAAAGCTGACCTGTTACGGTCCATTTCACTCCTTGCCTCTTCGCTAAACGCTGCGAGCGCAGCATACTGGGCAATACTTGAAGGGCAGATAAATAGATTCTGGGCAAGTTTCTCAACACCGCTTATGGCAGATTCCGGCACGACCATCCAACCAAGCCGCCAGCCAGTCATGCCGAAGTATTTAGAAAAGCTATTAACGACAATACATTGATCACTGAACTCAACTGCCGATCGCAATTTTTCATCAGAGTAATCAAGCCCATGATAGATCTCATCCACGATCAGGTGCCCTTGACGCGTCATCACTTCATCTACTATATCCGCCATATCCGCTTCACAGATGACACTCCCTGTGGGGTTTGATGGCGAGGCCAGCAGAACGCCCCGACTATTACTCTGCCAACTGTTAGCAACCAGCGATCGATTGAGTTGATAGCCTGTATCAGCAGTGACGGGCACAAGTTGAGCATGAGCACCCAGCGTCGTTAAAAAATGTCGATTACACGGATAACCAGGATCACTCATGAGCAAACCTTCGCCCACATTCATCGTTAGTGCGATTGCCATCAGCAATGCACCCGAACCGCCTGCCGTGATAAAAATGCGTTCTGCGGGAACGTCCGCATTGTACTGTGCATGATAAAAAGTCGAGATTGCGCGACGCAATTCAGGGATACCCTCGGCCGGCGTATATTTCGTGCGACCGTCAGAAATTGCATTTTTACCCGCCTCCACTATTGCTTGGGGGGTGGGAAAATCTGGCTCACCAACCTCCATGTGCACAATGGGCCGTCCAAGCGCCTGCAACTCGTTAGCCCTTGCTAATAGTTTCATCACCCTGAAGGGTTGAATTTCATCTAATCTATCCGCGTATTTCAACGCCACGCCCTTCGAACTCCAAATCATTATCGAGAATGCGGTAGAACATAGAGACATATCCCACTAAAAGACAGATATTTATCTCCAAATGAGCAAAAGTTTTTTATGATGAGATACTTGGAGATTGGCACTTGGTCTGGTATGGTGCGCAGCTCGATTTTGAACGGCTTTTTAAGATAACCAAACTGGAAGGCATTATGGCAGCAAAACAAAAAAAGACGCCAGCGACAAAGTTTAAAGCACCCAAAAAGAGTAAAGCCAAAGCAACGGTGAAGCCAAAAGCTAAGCCTGACGTGAAGACAAAGGCTAAAGCTAAGCCTAAGCCTAAGCCTAAAGTGAAGACAAAGGCCAAGGTAAAAGCCGTGTCAAAGGTAAAGGCGACGCCTAAAACAAAAGCGAAGCCCAAATCTGTAGCGAAAGCAAAACCCAAATCGACAAGTAAGGCAAAAGCCAAAGCATCTGTAAAAGCACCTGCGAAGGCACTAAAAAAAGCACCGAATAAGGCACCGAAAAAGGCACCGAAAAAGGCTGCAGCAAAGAGCAAAATTAAAGCAGCTAAACCAAAGGCTGCAGCAAAGCCAAAAGCCAAAGCAGTTAAGAAAGCAGCGGTAAAAACACCTGCGAAGGCTAAAAAAGTCATCGCAAAAAGCAAGTCCACCCAATCTACATCTAAGGTAAAGGCAAATACGAAGGTGACAGCAGTTTCTAAAACACCCTCCAAGACCACTAAAGCCAGCGCAAAGCCAAAAGAAAAAGCAGCGGCAAAGCCCAAGGTAAAAGCAGCTGCAACTAAAAAATCAGCCGCAGCGAAGCAACCCAAGGCGCCCGTAAAACCTGTCCCTAGGGTTAAGCCTAAGTTAAAACAGCAACCAAAACCGACGCCTAAAGCGAAGACTAAGTCGAAGAAGAAATTCGTCGACGAATACATGACGGAGGAACACAGAGATTTCTTCCGCCAGATGTTGTTAAAAGCAAAGCGACAGCTGATGGAGGAAGTGGACCGAACTGTAAAGAACATGCAGGATCAAGCAACCAATGACCCCGATCCAGCAGATAGAGCGACGCAGGAAGAAGAGTTCAGTATTGAGCTACGTACTCGAGACAGAGAGCGGCGTTTGATCAAGAAAATTGATAGTACGCTAGATCTTATTGATCAAGATGAATACGGCTTTTGTGATTCTTGCGGCATCGAGATTGGTCTACAACGATTGGAGGCCCGCCCAACGGCCACCCAATGTATCGACTGCAAGATGCTCTCAGAAATCAAAGAGAAGCAAACTCACGGCTAGTCGTGTAATTTGGTTCACAGCGTTGAACGGCTCTAAAATTGCTATGTAGAACCATTACAAGCGAAGGGGCTGCTAGCTTCTAGCATCTGTATAACTAAACAGGACCGCTCACGAGTGAATTCAGAATATCACTATATCGGGCGGTTCGCTCCCTCCCCCTCCGGACCCCTCCATTTCGGCTCGCTCGTCGCCGCGCTCGCAAGTTTTCTTGATGCACGGTCACAGAACGGCCAGTGGTTGATTCGAATTGAAGACCTAGACCCACCAAGAGAAAGCCCCAGCGCGCCGGAAACCATTCTCAAACAGCTCAAAGATTTTGAATTGGCCTGGGATGGATCGGTTCTATTTCAAAGTACCAGACTCGATGCCTACGCTGCAGCACTAGCAAGACTAAAGGACCGTAAACTAACCTTTCAATGCCGCTGCAGTCGCAATAAGACGCCCAGCATTTACCCGGGCACCTGCCGCGACGCAGCGCATGCAGAAACTTCGGCTGGGTTGCCGACATCGACCAGACTCCGAGTCGAGACCTGTGAAGTCAGTTTTGAAGATAGAATACTTGGAACCAAGACGTGGAACCTACAACATCAGATTGGCGACTTTATCATTCGGCGCAAAGACAATTTATTCGCCTATCAGCTTGCAGTCGTTGTTGATGATGCCTATCAAAACATCACGCACATTGTTCGAGGCAGCGATCTTTTGGACTCCACACCGAGACAGATTTTTCTCAATCAATGTTTAGACTTGCCGCAGCCCGTTTACGCCCATCTGCCTGTCATCCTTGGCAAAGACGGCTTTAAGTTGAGCAAACAAGCGATGGCGAGACCCATTAGTAATGAAGACCCCATCAGACTGCTAAGGCTCGCCTTAAAGGCTCTGGGCCAAAAGGTGATCGACTCCGTTGACTACAGTGAGGTTCTTGCTCTTAGCATCCTAAATTGGGATATTGGGCAGGTGCCGAAGAATCTGTCTCAAAGCATCACAAATCTATCGGACGAGGATGTGCTGAAATAGACTAAACTCGGTCTTTGGCAACATTTTTCATTTACACCATAACGCTCGGTACCATTGGCGTCTTAGACAGACTCACAAATGGGTGCCCAAAAAGTGTCTTAAATAGGGTTCCAATAATTAGACTAGCTAACAGCAGGTACGACTGTGATTCTTGAAAAGTGTCTGATATTTCTCATTTTCGGTTTTTTTGTGTTTATTGCCGACGTCGGCCAATGGTCTTCGCGCTCCGGTGTCATTATGTTTACTCTCAATTACGCCATATGGTTCGCCCTGATCATTCTGACGCTTAGACTATCGCTACGCCGCAATACAGCGACGTTTACGACGAACAACGCAACGGGCCATTCAACAGCCAATCGGGCCGGTTCCAACACAAGTTACGCGCCAGATAACACAACCGGCAATGCGCATAGCGCGGCTACTAGCCCTCGAGAAATGCCGTGACATTTTCACTCGCACAGCTATTTACCATCAGCTTCATCTATCTACTGACGTTGTTTGGATCTGCGTACGCGACTGAGAAAGGATGGCTGCCAAAATCGATTACCCAGCATCCGTTTATCCGAGTGGCAGCACTCGGTGTGTTTGCCGGTGCGATCGCCTTTTTTGGTTCGTTCACCCTAATTGCCCAGTTTGGATCTAATTACCTTCTGTATTTCATTGGATCCAGCGCGGTCTTCTTACTCGCTCCGTTGCTGCTATTCCCCATTGCGCGCATATCTTTGGCGCATAAGCTTGGATCGCTGGCGGATGTATTCGCCTTTCGATACCCCTCAAGCTGGGTAGGCGGCATTATTAGCATACTCATGTTGTTAAGCGTTTTACCCTTAATCGCATTGCAAATACATGCAGTATCGATCACCGTTCATCTTCTCAATCAAGATATTAGTGAAGACCGGCTGGCCATCATTTTTTGTATGACAATGACGGTTTTTGCCATTTTGTTCGGCGCACGCCATGCATCAACGCGAGACAAGCATGAAGGACTCATCTTCGCGATGGGGCTTGAGTCGATTTTCAAACTGCTCGCCTTCATGGCCATCGCTTTGTACGCCGTCTTTAGCGTCTTTGGCGGCTTCTCTGAAATGGCGACCTGGCTTGGCTCAGCGCAAGCCAGCGTAATGCAGCGTCAGATCACGGATTTGAATGAAGGCAGCTCTCGCTCGCTATTACTCATGTTCTTTGCAGCCGCACTTGTCATGCCACACATGTTTCACTTGTTACTGACCGAAAACGACAACGAGTCGCTTCTGGCAGCGTCCCGGTGGGGTTTCCCTGCCTACATGTTTATATTAAGCCTCTGCATCCCACCTATCTTCTGGGCGGCAAACTACGTTTCAAGCCCGCATAGCGCCGAATTTTCGGCTGTCAGCCTTGGCCTTACCATTAACAGCGAGATCATTACTATTCTTGCTTTTCTGACCGGTTTTGCTGCGACTAGCGGTGTCCTGATCGTCGTCACGTTAGCGATGGCGTCGATGTCTCTTCACCACATGCTGTTACCTTTCTATAGACCCAACGAAGACAGAGACTTTGTTGCCTTGCTCCTAAACATGCGTCGTATTTTAATCGCCAGCATCATTATGGCCGCGTACGGCCTCTATCAGTATTTAGGCGCTGAACAATCACTGATGAGTATCGGCTTCATCACATTCGTCGCCACAATTCAGTTTTTGCCAGGTCTTATTGGCGGGTTTTATTGGCGCGCAGCCAATCGCATTGGTTTAATGTCGGGCTTGGCCGCAGGTTTTTTTGTTTGGTTTCTCATGCTGCTGCTGCCGCTTTTAGGCGATATCGTATACGCCTCCCGATTCGATACGCCCTTGTCTTTTGAGCTCAATCAAAACGTCTGGCATATCGCTGCCTTGATTTCGCTACTCGCTAATAGTTTCATGTTCATTGCCGCATCTTTACTAACAACACCGACATCCGAAGAATTAAAGGCCGCCGAGGAATGCATGTCTAATTCCCGCGTAAAACCGTACCAAGGCGTTCTCGTCGCAAGGTCTATTCCGGAGATTCGCAATAACCTAGGCGAGATGATTGGTCTCGGCGCCGCAAGTCGAGAAGTCCGCGCAGCCTTGTTGGAACTAGGCTTCAAGCAGGAGGAGAGGCGTGCCTTCGCTCTCACTCGGATTCGAAATCACCTGGAATCCGGCCTTTCTAGCTTGGTTGGTCAGACAATCGCTCATTCCGTTATTACGCGCACACTACCTTATCAGCTCGACCATTCAGGCACGGTAGTCTCGGAGAGCGTCCAAAGCATGGAGAATCGATTTGAAGGTTACCGCTCAGAACTGACTGGGCTAGCCGCGGAACTCGACAACCTGCGTCGTTATCATCGTCAGATTCTGCAAGATTTGCCCTCAGCAGTCTGCTCTATTGATCAAAGTGACAGAGTATTGACGTGGAACGCCGCAATGGAAGAACTAACAAATATTCCAGCCCACATCATCGTCGACCACAACATCGCGAGCTTGCCGACCCAGTGGTTCAAAATCATCAATGAAATTGCTCGGGCCGATTCAGAGGAAAAAATCAAACTCGAATTTAGCACCGAAGGTATGACGCGCCTGCTTTCACTAAACAAATCAGTCATTGCAGCAGATAGTAACAACGGTGACCGGGTTATCGTGCTGGAAGACATCACCGACGAACAAATCCTCGAGCAACAATTGCTTCATAATCAGCGACTTGCCTCTATTGGTCAACTAGCCGCCGGCGTCGCGCACGAAATCGGCAACCCCATTACAGGCATTGCATGTCTTGCCCAGAATTTGAAGATTGAAACAGAGCAACCGGAGTTACACGAACTCTCGGAAGAAATTTTGAATCAGACAGACCGAGTTTCCGAGATTCTAAAATCCCTTGTCAATTTTGCGCATAGTGGCAGCAAATTCAGCGCGCCCCAAACGACGCCCGTCGCTTTGAGCCAATGTATCGACGAAGCGATTAATCTGCTTAATCTGGCAACTAATGACAAGCAAATCACTTTCGTTAACCATCTACCACCAACGCTTTTCACCTTAGGTGATGGGCAAAGACTATTGCAGGTGTTTATAAACATTCTCTCCAACGCGAGGGACGCATCGACAGCGCATGACACGGTCGATGTTACCGGTCAGGTAATCGACAACCACATATGTATTGAGGTCATAGACGAAGGTCACGGTATCGAAGCGGCAAACCTCAGCCGCATGTTCGATCCTTTTTTTACCACCAAAGATCCAGGCCAAGGAACAGGCCTTGGGTTAGCTATTGTGACGACTATTCTGCAGGAACATCACGGTTCAATTTCTGCTGTTCCAGGACCGATTCGAGGTACTCGGGTCATAATCACCCTACCGCACTACGATCGACCCGAATTCGATTTGACTTCGACGAGCAAAACAGTGCTTAGTTGATCTCATTCGACGTAGATAGCTCTGTGTGACTATGGGCACCAAAGACATTCTGATCATCGAAGACGAAGTTGTGATTCGCTCTTCCATTAGAAAATTCCTACACAAACAAGGTTATAAAGTTAGCGAGGCAGGTTCGGTTGCGGAAGCGACGGCGTTCAACCTTACAAACTTTGATCTCATCATTACTGACCTTCGTCTGCCCGGTGCTATCGGCACGGATATTATAAAACAGGCGCCGGATATCCCCGTGCTTGTCATGACCAGCTACGCGAGTGTCACCTCGGCAGTCGATGCGATGAAACTCGGCGCTGTTGACTATATTGCGAAACCATTTAATTACGATGACCTTTTGTCGACCGTCCGCAGGGTCGTCTCAGACGAAGACAAGACAGCGGATGACAAGCAATCACCAGCCCCGCTAACCAACATGCTGGGCAAGTGCGCGGCAATGCTGACGCTGTTTGAACAAATCGCCAAGGTTGCACCGACTGACACCAACGTTTTAATCCAAGGTGAGTCCGGCACGGGTAAGGAACTCGTTGCCAAGGCAATACACGTATCAAGCAAACAGTCTAAAGCGAACATGATCTCGCTAAATTGCGCCGCTATCCCAGACTCGCTGATTGAATCTGAACTATTCGGTCACGAGAAGGGCGCTTTTACCGGCGCAACATCTCGACGGCTAGGATTGGTAGAAGCTGCAGATGGCGGCACTCTATTCCTTGACGAAATTGGTGAACTACCTCTTGAGGCACAAGCACGCTTGCTGAGAGTTTTACAGGAAGGAGAAGTCAGACGAGTAGGGTCTGTTGAGACGATAAAAGTCAAAGTCAGACTGGTTGCCGCTACCCATCGCGACTTGAAGTCGTTGGCAAAGACAGGTGGTTTTCGAGAAGATCTTTATTACCGCCTCAATGTCGTCAAGCTTACTTTACCGCCTCTGAGAGAACGACGTTCTGACTTAGAGGAACTATCACAACACTTTCTTCGCCTGAACTGCGAAAAATTGGGCAAACCCTGCTTAAGTTTCTCTGAGGAAAGTCGCAGGCTCATCGAAAGCTATCACTGGCCCGGCAATATACGGGAGTTAGAAAATGCAATAGAGAGAGCCGTCATCCTCTGCGAAGAACCGGTGATATCGCCAGACTTACTGTCAATCGAGCTGGACGTGTCACTTATCGAACCCACTGACGAGCAGAATCCAGAAGAACTCTCGTTAGAAGACTACTTCCTGAAATTTGTCCAAGAAAACCAAGATCAAATGACGGAGACCGAACTGTCACAAAAACTCGGCATCAGTCGCAAAGCTCTTTGGCAGAAACGGCAAAAACACAACATTCCTCGCGAAAAGTCGCGCCGCACCTAACCCGCCTCAAAAACCCAACATAACCAAGCGAACGCTAATTGCCTTGCACGGCCTGATGTTAATCAACGCATAAGCAGAACCGCACTGTTTTACGTGGTGTTACTTTTGGTTACACATTGCATGTAACCAATGGTTACAAGGTAACCTTTGGTTACATAGGTATTTTCGCTAAGTCATTGATATTAATGAAGACGCGAGGTTGGCATGGAACCTGCTCTATTAGTAATCGCAACCAAGTGTAATAACAATAATAAGCACCGGTGCACTAGTAAGAAAAATAATAATAAGAAAAACAAATATAAGAAGAAAAACAACAACTGGCTCGCTGAATGGGGAAAGTACGCTTTCCCCATTTTTCTTTGCGTCAAACAAAAGCGCAAGCCTGACCTAACCACGCGAACCCCTGCATCATTTATCAAACCTGGTTGCCTCCTATACGCACCTTGAGTCGCACCCTCATCGCTCCTCTGATAGGATGCTGGGCTTCTTACCAAAATAAGACTTACATGGTTCACTTAGTTACACGATGCTAGATATCGAAGCAGAATTAGAACGCAGCCCAGCTAGCGTCAATGCACTCAAAGTAGTCAAACGTCTCACCAGTGAAGGTTTCGAAGCCTATTTGGTCGGTGGTTGCGTGCGCGACCTTATGTTGGGGAAATCACCCAAAGATTATGATGTAGCGACCAACGCACATCCCGAAGAAGTAAAAGACCTTTTTCGCAACTCACGTCTCATTGGACGACGCTTCAAGATTGTTCACGTTCGTTATGGACGAGAGATCATCGAAGTCACAACTTTCCGTGCACCCCATTCCGAACTCGAAAATGAGGAACAGAGCAGCGATTCCGGGCAACTGTTAACCGACAACATCTACGGTGACTTTGAGGAGGATGTTTATCGTCGTGACTTCACGATGAACGCACTTTATTACGACGCCGATCTGAGGCACGTCGAAGATTTAGTCGAGGGTACCGCTGATATTGAAGCTAAAAAAATTAGGCTCATTGGCGATCCGGAGAAACGCTTCAGGGAAGATCCTGTTCGCATGCTTCGCGCGATACGTTTCCGAGCAAAGCTCGGTTTCGATATCGAACCCAAAACAGCAAAGCCGATCAAAAAATTCGGCTTCCTGCTCGGCAACATACCGCCCGCCAGACTATTCGAAGAAGTCTTGAAACTATTTCTTTCCGGCCACGCAGAGAAATCTTTTGATGCCCTGATGGAGTACGACCTATTTGGCTGGTTATTTCCCGACAGCCAGCAGTGTTTTGACAACCCTAAAGCCGCAGAACTTATTCGACTCGCGCTGCAAAGTACCGACCGAAGAATTGCCAACGACCAACCTGTCACACCGGCTTTCATTTTTGCCGCGTTGCTTTGGTACCCTTTTATAAACGAACGCGAAAAGCTCATAGAAGACGGCATGCCAGCAATGCCAGCTTTCCACGAAGCTTCCGGTAACGTTTTGACCAGACAGCAGCACGTCACATCCATACCAAAGCGTTTCTCGGGTCCGATGCGCGACATATGGCAGATTCAAGGGCGACTACCACAGACGGGTGGCAAGAAGCCCTCGGTACTGAGGAGCCATAAACGGTTCAGAGCCGCCTATGACTTTCTGCTGTTAAGAGAAGAATCTGGCGAGATGCTTGATGATATTGGCAAATGGTGGACACAGTACCAATTAGACAACCCAGTCGAGGGTGGCACAACATCGCAGCGCCAACCTGAACCTGAACCTGAGAAGAAACGAAGGCGCAGACGTCGACCCAGAAAAAAGCCCGCGCCATCGGAATAGAGATTAAGGACAGACGTCATAAAACTGACGTCGCGCCATCATTTTGTAAATTTAGACCCTTTGGAGCAGGCTACACCTTTGGAAAAGACACCTCGTTATATTGCGGTAGAAGGTCCCATCGGCGTTGGGAAAACCTCGTTTGCCAAACGTCTCGCGAGCTCTCTAAATTACGAAATGATTCTTGAAAACCCCGAAGAAAACCCGTTTCTAGAACGCTTCTACCAAAATAGAAAACAAGCCGCACTTCAAACCCAGCTATTCTTCTTGTTCGAACGCGCGCGCCAAATTCAAGAACTTCGCCAAGCCGATCTATTCGAACCCGTTAGGGTCGCCGACTTTCTTATTGAAAAAGATAGACTCTTCGCTGAGCTGAATCTCGATAGTGATGAGCTGAAATTGTACGAGAATATCTACGCGCACTTGACCATCGACGCACCAGCACCTGATCTAGTCGTTTATCTTCAAGCGCCGACGGACACGTTACTAACCCGTATTCAGCAAAGGGCGATAAAATCAGAACAACAAATTGAACGCGCCTATTTGAATCAACTCGTAGATGCGTACACAGGATTCTTCCATTACTATGACGGTTCGCCGTTACTCATTGTGAATGCAGCTGAGATCGATTTGGTCAACAATGATGATGACTACGATGCCTTACTTGCGTACCTGCTGACAGTCACTAGAGGACGCCATTATTACAACCCAACGCCGTCGATCCTCTAAACGTAATCGCTCGGACGATGAATTAGAATAATAGAATACAACCACTATGCTCAAACTACCCACATGGTCGTCGATCGAACAACACGCCAAAACAGCTAAAGACTTTCAACTCGTTAAGCTGTTCGAAGACGACCCTGCACGCGCGGAAACATTTAGATTGCACTGTGCCGGCTTGCACTTGGATTTCAGCAAGAACCTCATCTCAGAACAAACCCAAAAACTTTTCTGTGCATTAGGCGAAGAAGCAAAAATACTCGATTCTGCTCAGGCGATGGTGACGGGTGAGCTTGTAAACGCGTCGGAGTCGCGCGCGGCTCTACACACCTTGCTTCGAACACCTCATGGTGAGCAACCAAAACAATTAGACAGCAATGCCTCACAAGTCTCTGATGCACTAAAACAAATGAAATCGATTAGTGGCCGATTGCGCGACGGTGATTGGCGAGGTCATAGAGATAATAAGATAACGGATATTGTGCACATTGGCATAGGCGGGTCTTACCTTGGTCCATCCATGGTTGATGAAGCGTTAACGACTGAAGCCTTACCCGCCGATACCAGTAACAATATCGCTTGCCACTATGTTGCGAATGTGGACGGCCATCATATACACCAAACACTTGCATCGTTGAACCCTGACACTACCGTTATCATTGTAGTATCAAAAAGTTTTACAACAATGGAAACAATGTTAAATGGTAAAACTGCAAAAAAATGGCTTGAAGATGCAATGCCTGCTTCAGCTTTACAACATCACCTGATCGCGATCACATCAAATATCAGCGCCGCTGAATCTTATGGCGCACTAGCAGAGAATATCCTCCCCATGTGGGATTGGGTCGGTGGTCGATACAGCGTTTGGTCTGCGGTTGGCCTACCGATTGCGATACGCTACGGGTTTGACAAGTTCAACGAGTTGCTCGAAGGAGCGAGGCAGATGGACAAACACTTCCTCGAATCGGATTTGTCAGAAAATATGCCATTCGTACTAGCCTGGTTGGGTATTTGGTATCAGCAATTCTTCTCCGTAACCACTCACGCAGTCATACCCTACGATCACGGTTTGAGAAATTTTTCGGAACATTTACAACAACTCGACATGGAAAGTAACGGCAAACGTGTCACTGCAATGGGAGAGCAAGTGGCATGCGATACCGCGCCCGTTGTCTGGGGTGGTGAAGGCAGTAATGGTCAGCACGCCTATCATCAATTATTGCATCAAGGTACGCGACAGGTCACTGTCGATTTCATCCTACCGATGCAGCCTAGACACCCCTTAACTGAACACCATGATCAGCTTGTCGCAAGTTGCCTTAGTCAGTCCCAAGCATTGATGGTGGGACGCTCGCGCCAACAAATGCCGAACCTTGAGCCCAAACTTGCCGCGCAAAAAGAAATGCCAGGCAACCGCCCATCAAATACAATTGTAGTCGACAAGATGTCACCTTATTCGCTCGGTGCATTGATCGCACTTTACGAGCATAAGGTTTTCTGCCAAGCGATGCTGTGGCAAATTAACCCTTTCGACCAGTGGGGCGTGGAGCTTGGCAAGGAGTTAGGCGACAATATCTTTGACGCAATAAAAGGCGATGCAATTGCGGGTGACGCTATCGAACTCGACGGTTCGACCGAATCACTACTGCGTCACTATTTGGCTTTAAGAGCCAAAAGATAAATACTGTTTCGAAAATAAATATTCGAAACTTTTGTACAAAAGTTCATTAATAATAATGAGCAAATACTTAGACGAACATAATTGAGATAAGGGGAAATCCATGTCAGATGACAAGGTCTATTCCATAAATGAGTCCGCCAAACAGCGAACACATATTGACAACGAAACGTATCTGGCAATGTACGACGCTTCAATCAATGACCCAGAGACATTTTGGAAATCCCAGTCTGACGCATTTCTACAGTGGGACACACCCTGGACAAAACTTCAGCAAACGGATTTTGCGCAGGGCCAAGCAGCCTGGTTTTTAGGCGGTGAGCTAAACGTCAGCGTCAACTGTATCGATAGACATCTAGCCAACCGCGCAAATCAAACGGCGATCATTTGGGAAGGCGATGACCCAAGCGAAGATGCCGCTATTACCTATGCGCAGCTGCATGAGCACGTATGCCGTTTAAGTAATGTGCTAAAGGCACGAGGCGTGAAGAAAGGAGACCGGGTTTGTATTTACATGCCAATGATTCCCGAGGCTGCCTATGCAATGCTCGCCTGTACGCGCATCGGCGCAATACACTCCGTCGTGTTTGGCGGCTTTTCGCCTCAGGCTTTGCAAGACCGCATCCTTGATTCGGATTGCCAGACTGTCATCACAGCTGATGAAGGTTTGCGTGCTGCTAAACCTATTCCCCTCAAAGCAAACACGGATCAAGCACTTTTAAAGTGTCCAAATGTTCATACCGTTATCGTCGTCAAACGCACCGGCGGTCAGATCGATTGGCATGAACAGCGTGACATTTGGTACGAGCAAGCTGTAGATGCTGTAAGCGCAGAATGTGAACCGGAACGGATGGCCAGTGAAGACCCACTATTTATCCTCTACACATCAGGATCAACCGGTAAACCAAAGGGTGTTTTACACACCACCGCCGGTTATCTGCTGCAGGCAGCAATGACACATAAGTATGTGTTTGATTATCACGACGGCGATATCTATTGGTGTACTGCCGATGTCGGTTGGGTCACAGGTCACACTTATATTGTTTACGGACCACTGGCGAATGGCGCCACGACGTTGATGTTTGAAGGCGTTCCAACCTACCCTGACGCCTCGCGTTGTTGGCAGGTGGTCGATAAACATCAAGTCAATATTTTTTATACTGCACCGACAGCCTTACGCGCATTGATGGGCCAAGGTGATGACTTTGTGACTAGTAGCTCGCGGAAATCCTTAAGGTTACTTGGCTCTGTCGGTGAGCCGATTAATCCCGAGGCTTGGGAATGGTACTACCATGTGGTCGGTGAAGAACGCTGTCCAATTGTAGACACCTGGTGGCAAACAGAGACTGGCGGCATCATGATTACACCTCTGCCCGGCGCGACGGCGTTAAAACCTGGCTCTGCTACGCGACCATTTTTCGGCGTGAAACCGGTGCTACTCGATACGCAAGGACAGGTAATTGAAGGCGCAGGTTCGGGGAATTTGGCGATTTCACATTCCTGGCCGGGTCAAATACGGTCAGTCTACGGTGACCATCAACGTTGTATCGATACGTATTTTTCGGCCTATTCTGGTTACTACTTTACCGGTGATGGCGCACGACGCGATGAAGATGGCTACTATTGGATTACCGGACGGGTTGATGATGTTTTGAACGTCTCTGGCCATAGAATGGGTACTGCGGAGGTCGAAAGTGCGCTGGTGCTGCATGAGGCCGTTGCTGAAGCCGCTGTGGTGGGCTTCCCGCACGATATCAAGGGTCAGGGCATCTATGCCTATGTAACACTCATGTCAGGTGTAGAAGGCACAGATGAGCTTATGGCGGACCTCAATAGCCTGGTTCGCACAGAAATCGGTGCCATTGCTAAACCGGACATCATTCAGTGGGCACCGGGTTTACCCAAAACACGTTCCGGTAAGATCATGCGCCGCATTTTGCGTAAAATTGCCGAAAATGAACTCGATAGCTTGGGTGACACCAGTACATTAGCCGATCCTAGCGTTGTTGAAGAACTAATTCGCAATCGTTCCTGATCATCGTTAGATATGAATTAGTTAAGGTTCCGTTGTGCCGGTAGATCTCACGCAATCAAAACAACAATCGAGCAAGCTTGCTTGCCCGATTTGCGGGTTGCCATTGGCGCTGATATACAACACACGTCGGTGTGACAATGCGCATAGCTTTGATGTCGCCAAAGAAGGCTACATTAATCTGCTATTGCCTCAACACAAGGCAAGTCGCGACCCTGGCGACTCCAAGTCGATGGTCCAGGCGCGCAGCCATTTTCACGACAATGAATTTTATAAACCGCTAGCCGGCGCGATCACAAATCACCTACCAACGGCATCCAGTTTGGCAGACTTAGGTTGTGGCGAAGGCAGTTATGGGCGCTGGTTTCTGGAATTAGAGCCTTCACTCGACTACTACGGCGTCGATATTTCTCGTCACGGTATTCGTAGTGCAGCAAAGTCACTGCCGAACGCAGCATGGCTGGTTGCATCAAACTGGCATTTACCGCTACTAGATAGATCATTTGATACAGCATTGACGATATTCGCCCCCATCGACCAAACGGAACTACTGCGCATCGTCAAACCAAAAGGCCATTGGATCAACGTCACGCCCGGCTCGAACCATTTGGCAGAACTTCGAGACTGCTTGTACGACACTGTTGCAGACATCGATAAACATAGAGCGTTCGAACACTGGCAAGCCATCGATACACAGCGCGTGACGGGCACGATGAACCTCGATCAAGCCGACATTGGCAACCTGACCAACATGACCCCTTACGCCTGGCAGGCGGACCGAGACAGGCTGCTTGCACTTCAGAGCAGAGACAACATGACGATTAGCTACGACTTTGTCATCAATCTCTTTTCTAAACGCTCGCAAAGCGAGAGTCGCTCGCCTTCGATCTAGAATCTATAGGCGAGCACCTGGCCGTTATGAGATCAAAATTTGAGCAAAAAAAAAGGGCAGAATAAATCTGCCCTTTTTCATCTTACTTTGAGTATCTAGCGTTTGGACTTCAATTTTTAGATCCAATAACTAGATTAAGATCCTAACTTAGCCCTCGTCGGCGCTATCGTCGTTAGACTCTTGCGCAGCCGGCTCCGGCAACAACTCTTTAATCGAAAGTTTGATTCGACCGCGATCAACATCGAGACATTTCACTTCAATTTCCTGACCTTCAGAAAGATGGTCAGTCACCTTCTCAACACGTTCCCGTGCAATCTGAGAAATATGAACAAGCCCGTCTTTACCCGGCAGGATATTAACAAAAGCACCAAAGTCAGCGATCTTAACGACCTTGCCTTTATAGACTTTGCCAACTTCAGCTTCCGCTGTAATGCCTTCGATCATTGCAACAGCTGCGTCACGTGATTCTTGGCCTTCACCAAAGATAGTCACAGTACCATTGTCATCAATATCAACCGTCGCGCCAGTTTCTTCAGTAATGCTTCGGATTGTTGCGCCACCTTTGCCGATAACGTCACGAATCTTGTCTGAATCAATTTTCATGGTAACCATTGCAGGTGCGTTAACAGAAACATCTTCACGACTGCGACCAATAACCTTGTTCATTTCACCTAGAATGAAGAGTCGAGCATCTTTCGCTTGGCTCAACGCCGTTTCCATAATCTCTTCAGTGATACCCTGAATTTTGATATCCATTTGCAGAGCAGTAACACCTGTGTCGGTACCTGCAACTTTAAAGTCCATATCACCAAGATGATCTTCGTCACCAAGGATATCTGTCAAGATCGCAAAACCTTCGTCGTCCTTAACCAAACCCATCGCTACACCAGCAACAGGTGCTTTAAGAGGCACACCAGCATCCATAAGCGACAAACTTGCACCACACACACTTGCCATCGAAGAAGAACCATTTGATTCTGTAATCTCAGACACAACACGAACTGTGTAAGGCCAATCTTCTAAGGTAGGTAGTACTGCAGCAAGACCACGTCGAGCTAATCGACCGTGACCGATTTCACGGCGCTTTGGTCCGCCAGAAAAACCTGTCTCGCCAACACTGTAGTGTGGGAAATTGTAATGCAACAGGAAGTTATCTCGGTAGCTACCGTGTAATGCGTCGATGATTGCTGAATCTCGCATTGAACCCAATGTCGTCGTTACGATGGCTTGAGTTTCACCTCGCGTAAACAAAGCGGAACCGTGTGTCTTCTCAAGCAGACCAACTTCAACATCAATCGCTCGAACGGTCTTCGTGTCACGACCGTCAATACGAGGCTCACCAGAAATGATTCTTTTACGAACCGTTTTCTTTTCCAGCTTAGCGAATGCATCAGAAACATCCCCTGCATCAAAGTCAGACGCGTCAGTTACAAGTTCAGTAACGGCTTGCTCGCGCAACGCGTGCAGCTTGTCTTGACGATCCATTTTGTCAACAGTTTGGTATGCTTCACCAACACCTGCAGCGAAACTACTTGCTACTGCTGCCGTTAGTGCTTCGTTTTCAGCTTCTGGCTGCCAGTCCCATGAGGGCTTACCGGCTTCGGCTTTCAATTCTGCGATTGCCTTGATAACAACCTGCATTTCTTGGTGGGCAAACAAAACGGCGCCCAACATTTGATCTTCAGTCAGCTCTTTCGCTTCTGACTCAACCATCAACACAGCGTCTTGTGTACCAGCAACAACCATATCTAAGTCTGATGTTTGAAGTGCTTCGTAAGTTGGGTTCAAGATGTAGCCATCTTTATTAAAGCCAACACGCGCACCGCCAATAGGTCCAGCGAAAGGAATACCTGACAGGGATAATGCTGCAGATGTTCCGATCATCGCGAGGATATCGGGATCAACGTTCTTAGATGCTGAGATTACCTGACAGGTAACCTGCACTTCGTTCATAAAACCTTTAGGAAACAATGGCCGTATAGGACGGTCAATCAGACGTGATGTCAGTGTTTCTTTCTCTGAAGGACGACCTTCTCGTTTGAAGAATCCACCAGGAATCTTTCCTGCTGCATAGGTCTTCTCTTCGTAGTTTACAGTCAGGGGAAAAAATGCCTGCCCTGACTTTGCGTCTTTTCGTCCAACAACAGCAACAAGTACCGTTGTATCAGCCATCGTTACAACAACGGCAGCTGAAGTTTGTCTGGCGATCTTGCCAGTTTCGATCACGACCTCTTGGCCGCCATAGTTAAATTGTTTTTTTACCGGATTCAATTGTGTCTCCATTTATTTGCTAATGCGGCAATCGCGGATGCAAGCACATGCATCCGCCTTAATGCCACGGGCTCTATTATTTTCTTAAGCCGAGTCTTTTAATGAGCTGAGAATACCTATCTGTGCTTTTGTTCTTTAGGTAGGTCAGTAGTTTCCGTCGTTGGCTTACCATTCTTAGTAGACCGATTCGAGAGTGGTGATCATGCTTGTGTTCCTGAAAGTGCGATTGCAGCTGTTCGATATTAGCTGTCAATAACGCGACTTGAACTTCAGGAGAGCCTGAATCATTTTCTGAACTGCCGAATTCTTTAACGATTTCGGCTTTGCTTTCTGCGGTTAATGCCATTTTTGCATTTCTCCAAATTAATATGCCGAACTGGCTATTGCCAATTCCAAATATAACAACGTATGGCCACGCATATTGATAGCCATCGTTGGAGAGTCGAAGACTCCCGTTCTATTGAGTTGCAACCAGTCTTCTAGGTGCAACTCGTCCATCTTCAGTTATCTCACCAACACCAAGAAATTCAACCAAGGTGTCTTCTGACTCTGAAAAAATACTTACCCAACCTGTTGTGGGTGCTTTCGCAATTTGTACAGCTTGTCCTTGCTTTAGATAACTTGCACTCAATGCTGTCAATTCAACACTGGGCCAATCTACAACGGCCGCTGCGGGAGACAACAAGAGACTATCTATCGCTTCAAATTCGCCTGACGCTTTCATTTCTTCTAGCGCCTGCAGACTATAGGCCTCATCGAGTTTAAACGGGCCGGACTGTGTCCTTCTTAGCGCTATAACGTGCGCGCCGCAGCCTAACACTTTACCCAAGTCCTCTGCCAGCGTTCTGATGTAAGTCCCTTTACTGCAACTTACGTCCAGAATCAGCTCATCACCGTTGTTTTCGACCAAATTAAGCTCAAAAATCGTCACAACTCGTGATTTTCGTTCAATCTCGATACCCTGACGGGCAAGTTTATACAGAGGTTGACCGTTGACCTTGATTGCGGAGAACATGGAAGGAATCTGTTCTATCTCGCCTCGAAACTTCTCCAATGCCGACTCAAGCTCTTCGGTACTAAAACCCTGAGTCGCAACTTCTTCAACAATCTCGCCTTCTGCATCACCTGTGGTTGTTACAACACCCAATTTGATTGTCGTAACGTAGCGTTTATTCGCATCGAGTAAAAATTGAGAGAACTTCGTCGCCTCGCCAAAACAAAGCGGTAGAACACCTGTCGCTAATGGATCAAGGCTACCCGTATGGCCAGCTTTCTTGGCGTTATACAGGCGTTTAACCTCCTGAAGTGCGCCGTTGGAGCTCTTGCCGATACCTTTATCTAGGATAAGAATACCGTTTATCTCACGACGCTTAACGGCGGGTTTATTCAAGATTGATCAGCCTCATCCGGTCGATGATTTGCTTCATCCTTTTTGATTGCCTCACCAATCGCCTTCGACATTCGCGCACCATTCTCGATTGAATGATCGAAGTGAAAACGTGGTCGTGGCGTTGTTCTGGTCGAAAGGACTTTCGCAAGCTGAGATCTGAGGAAACCGCTGGCACTATTAAGTACTTCAACACCCTGCGGTTCACTGCCTTCAGGCAACATCGTGAAGTACACATCAGCAAAGGCTAAGTCCCTACTGACTTTTACTTCATTAATCGTTACCAGACCGACGCGCGGGTCCTTGATTTCAGTCTGAATCAACGTCGCTAATTCTCGCTGAATCAGATCGCCGATTCTCTTTCCTCTACTAAATTCTCTTGGCATGTTGCATCCGTGGGCGGCTTAAAGCGCCCGAGCGACTTCCCGAGATTCAAATACTTCGATTTGGTCACCGACCTTGACGTCATTGTAGTTCTTGACGCCGATACCACATTCGGTACCGTTTCGAGCACTTGCAACTTCTTCTTTGAAGTGTCGCAGTGATTCCAATTCACCCTCGTAAATAACAATGTTGTCACGAAGGACTCTGATTTTCTTATCCTTATGGACGGTACCTTCGATGATCATACAACCTGCAATACTGCCAAGCTTCTTCGACTCGAATACGTCCCGAACTTCGGCGATACCAACTATGTCTTCTCTTAACTCTGGTGAAAGCATACCTGATAGCGCATCTCGAACATCATCGATCAGATCGTAAATTACTTTGTAGTAACGTAGATCGATGTTTTCTTCTTCAATTTTCTTACGTGCTGCTGCATCAGCTCGGACGTTAAATCCAAATAGTACAGCGCCTGACGTTGTCGCGAATGTGGCATCTTTTTCTGAAATACCGCCGACACCCGAGGAAACCACCTTGACCTGAACCTCGTCATTACCTAACGCCTGCAGTGCCGTAACAATTGCCTCGAGAGATCCCCTAACGTCAGCTTTAACAACGACGTTCAGGTAGTTAATTTGACTTGCACCAAAGCTAGCCAACAAGTTATCAAGACTTGCTGCTGGCGTTGCCAAAGCTTGTTCTCTTAACTTCTCGCGTCGGAACGTTGCCACTTCCCTTGCACGCTTCTCATCTTTAACAACAACGAACGTGTCCCCTGCTGCTGGCGTGCCATCGAGGCCGAGTACTGTAATTGGCGTTGATGGGCCAACGCTCTTTACGGGCTTGCCGCGGTCATCGTTGACGGCTCTTGCTTTACCGTATTGATCACCGGCAACAATCACGTCACCTTGTTTCAAGGTGCCATTTTGAACCAATAGTGTTGCTACCGGTCCTTTACCTTTATCTAGTTCAGATTCAATGACAACACCGTGTGCAGGTCCGTCAACAACCGCTGTTAACTCCATTAACTCTGCTTGCAACAACACGGCATCCATTAGCGCGTCGATACCGGTACCCTTCAAGGCTGAGACAGGAATGAACTGTGTATCGCCACCCCAGTCATCAGGAATAACATCTCTTGATGCCAATTCATTCTTAGCGCGATCAGGATCAGCGCCTTCTTTATCCATTTTGTTGATTGCCACGACCATCGGCGCACCGGCTGCTTTGGCGTGCTTAATCGCTTCTTCGGTTTGTGGCATCACGCCATCATCTGCGGCAACGACAAGAATGACGATGTCTGTTGCTTGTGCGCCACGTTGTCGCATCGCTGTAAAGGCGGCGTGACCGGGCGTATCGATAAAGCAAATTTCACCGTGCTTGGTTGCGACACGATATGCGCCAATATGCTGTGTAATACCGCCCGACTCACCTTCGGCAACTTGAGCGTTACGAATATAGTCGAGTAGTGATGTCTTACCGTGATCAACATGACCCATGACAGTTACGACCGGTGCACGTGGTGCAGACTCGCCTTCCAACGCCATTTCCTCGTCAATGACCGACCGCTCAAGCGCATCCGCATCGACAAGTTTGACCGTATGACCATGTTCTTCAACAACGAGGATTGCAGTATCTTGATCAATCGTCTGATTAATATTGGCCATGACACCTAGACCCATCAGCGTTTTGATCACTTCCGTTGCCTTGATCGACATTTTTTGCGACAAAGCGGCAACAGAGATTGAGTCACTGACCTCCACTTCACGTTTGATATCTTCAGTAGGCGCCTTGAATTGATGTTGTACTTGTCGTTTGCCTGGACGCTTTGTTCGACTCGAACTCAGACCCAACGGCGCTTTTTTGTCATCGCCTAAATCACCACGGGAATCGGCTGACAACAGCTCTTCTTTGCGACGACGTTTATTACCATGTTTGACACGTTTTTCTTTCGCGTCTTTCTTATCATCCAAGTCGCTTCTGTCGCGCTTGTCTTTACGACCGCTAACTTTGGACTCTTCCAGTTCTTTTTCTTTCTTAGCTTCTTCTGCTTTCGTCACCTTAGCTTTAGCTGCTGCAGCTTCAGCCTCAAGGTCCTTCAGCTTTTGCTCGGCCTCGTCGGCCTTCGCTTTCGTTCTGGTATTCACAGCCGCAGAAATTTCAGCCTGTGCTTCCGCCATCATTCTGCGCGCTTGTTCTTCAGCTTCTTTTCTTGCGATTTCAGCAGGGTCAATCGGTTCTTCAGGAACTAACTCGACCTCCACTTCTTCAATCATAGGCTCGACATCACCTTCAGCGTCAGTCGCATCAGTCTTTCGAACATAGGTTCGCTTCTTACGAACTTCTACATTGACTGTTCGACCTCGACCGGCAGAACCGGCTGTCTTCAACGTGCTTAATGTACGTCGCTTAAGTGTGATTTTCTTAGGCGCACCTTCAGACTCTTCGCCATGCGCCTTTTTAATATGGCCCAGCAGAGTTTCTTTTTCATCTTCGGACACAAGGTCCTCTGGGGAACTCTGTGGTAGCCCGGCTTCTTGCAATTGTTGCAATAGTTTTTCTACCGGTGTATCCACGGTATCCGCTAATTGCAAAACAGTTACATCTGCCATTCAATTTACCTCAAGTTAGGTTCGCACAGTACTCTCAGGCTCGATGCCTTAGTCTGTGGAATCCTCTGCAAACCAAGGAGCACGTGCAGTCATAATTAATGACCCGGCGCGTTCCTCGTCCATTCCTTCAATTTCAAGCAACTCATCAATTGCTTGTTCCGCTAGATCTTCCATCGTCACAATACCCACTTTAGCCATTTGAAATGCTAATCGGGTATCCATGCCTTCCATCTCAAGGAGATCTTGAGCTGGTTCGACATCTAGCTCTTCTTCCGTCGCTAATTCTTGCGTCGTTATGGCGCTCTTAGCTCGATTCCGAAGCTCTTCAACAATATCCTCGTCAAAGCCTTCGATTGCGATCATCTCATTGACGGGCACATAGGCAACTTCTTCAAGCGTTGAGAAACCTTCCTCAACGAGTACGATGGCGACATCTTCATCGACATCTAACTGTTCCATAAACCTTTCAATAACTGAACCTGCTTCCTGTTCGTGCTTATCGGAAGCCTCGTCTTCAGTCATGATATTCAGAACCCAGCCAGTCAACTCACTTGCCAACTTCACATTCTGACCGCCACGGCCAATAGCCTGAGCCAGATTGTCTTCGCCAACAGCGATATCCATACTGTTAGTTTCTTCATCAACAACAATCGATACGACCTCAGCTGGCGCCATAGCATTAATTGCTAATTGAGCAACATTGTCATCCCAGGGAACGATATCGATACGCTCGTTACCTAGTTCGCCAGACACAGCCTGAACTCTCGAACCACGCATACCGACACAAGCACCAACGGGGTCTATGCGACCATCGTTCGTCTTAACAGCAATTTTCGCTCTAGAGCCTGGGTCACGGGCGGAGCCCATGATCTCGATAATGCCATCGGCAATCTCAGGCACTTCAATCTTAAATAACTCGACCAACATCTCCGGCGCAGTTCGGGACAATGCTAATTGTGGTCCACGCACTTCTGGCCGGACGTCTTTCAGCAAAGCTCGCAGACGATCGCCCATTCGGAACGTTTCTCGCGGTATCCACTCATCGCGCGGCAGCAATGCTTCAGCATTGTTACCTAGGTCAACGATTACAGCTTCTCGGGTCACCTTCTTAACTTGCCCGCTAACTAACTCGCCAACGCGACTTCGGTAAGCATCTACAATCTGAGCTCGCTCAGCTTCCCGTACTTTCTGGACAATAACCTGCTTGGCTGTTTGAGCCGCAATACGGCCAAAAGCAACAGAATCAACCAGCTCTTCAACATAGTCACCAACTTGAAGATTGGGCTCGTCTATTTGAGCTGCAGACACGGTCATCTGCGCAGAAGGAAACTCCATCTCCGCATCATCTTCAATAAGAAGCCAACGACGATACGTCTCGTATTCGCCAGATTCCTGATCAATCTTCACGCGTAACTCGGCATCATCGCCATACCGCTTCTTTGTAGCAGTGGCGAGCGCCAGTTCTAGTGCGTCAAAAATAATATCTTTCGACACGCCTTTTTCGTTGGATACGGAATCAACGACTAACAAAATTTCTTTACTCATTACATTGCCTCAGTCTGACAATAGAGTTACGTGAAAAAAAAACATCACGATATAACCCCAATCGGTAAACACACAACTGCGTAATTACCGCTACTCAATCTGCTCATTTTACTCTGTAAACTCTGGTATAACATTCGCTTTGTCGACTTCATCAAACGGAAACAAAAACTCTTCGTCTCCAGTGCGTATGACAACGTCGTCATCTTCAATACCACATAGCAAGCCAGTAAATTTTCGCCTACCTTCGTACCGGTTACGCAAATTTATTTTAACCTTTGCGCCCTTATACAATTCAAACTGTACTTTCGTAAATAATCTTCTATCCATTCCAGGAGATGAAACTTCAAGCGTGTACTTACCACTTATTGTTTCTTCCACGTCAAGTAGACCGCTAACCTGTCTGCTGATACGCGCGCAATCATCAACATCAATTCCTTTGTCGGATTCGATGTAAATTTTCAAGATAGAATATTTACCTTGGGTAAGATATTCCAAACCCCAAAGTTCGTAATCCATTCCGGTTACAACCGGTTCAATCAGCTCTCTTAGTTGCTCATTCACGGCAGTACCATTACACACTGTATAAACAAAAAATGGGCATAAAGCCCATTCTCACTAATAAGATGGCAATTGCCATCCACATTTTCTTTCAACCTAACCGTTAGCCTTTACCGCGAACGATTACATCATATTAATCTGAAGTTAATAAAAAGCCCCTAATAAGGGGCTTCACTTCATGCTGTGGTAGCGGGGGCAGGATTTGAACCTACGACCTACGGGTTATGAGCCCGTCGAGCTACCAGACTGCTCCACCCCGCATCAACAAGGGGGCGAATTATAGGGATGTCGATGGGCTTGGTCAATAGAAAAGACAGTTGTTTATCGTTAATTGCGTTTACTGACAACACTTTAGACTGAAACCATCATAAACGCCTTGAACTCGTCGGTTAGGATGTGTTTTTTAGCGAAAA
>TARA_B110000967_G_scaffold45282_1_pt1 | contig 27435 bp, 28 predicted proteins | sample TARA_B110000967 | Tara Oceans TARA_B110000967 (sample SAMEA4397903) | marine metagenome | biome: Polar Biome; feature: [DCM] deep chlorophyll maximum layer (ENVO:01000326); material: water (ENVO:00002006), including particulate matter (ENVO:01000060) such as... | depth 35 m
GGTTACTTGTTACACTGAGCTTGTCGAAGTATATCTATAGGTAGTACATCAGTTTGCATCAAATTATCTCCTTCGATACAACACTCTTAGAATCTATTGTTCCTATGCCAGTATATAACGTGGAAGATTGTTTAGCAAAGACTATTTGCTATGCTAAAAACAATAATTTTAAAAGTGCTTGGAAGCTTTAATTTGAAGATTTGAGAATGTGTTTATTTGAAAATGATTGTTGATTTCATTTACTAATAATTAGTTCTTCTTTTATATAAAGGTACTTTAGAACATGCCTCGCCGTAGCTAAGTGTTTTTACTACAGGTTGCAGTAATGTACACAATTCCACATAAGTAGATTCTGGCACAGGACGATTGGAACAGCCTTTCACAATTACAAATTTATCTTGAAATTCTGTGAGGTCTATTTTTTGGAGTGCCTCAGTAAATAGGTACTTGTTTAAGTCTTCTAGCGAGCCTTTAATAACCGTTTTAGCATAGGTTGAAACAGCTGCTGCAACCAACATAAATGCCCAAGCAGGAACAATCGCATCCGTAGTAATATCTATAGCAATCCTACAATCTTGGTACTGCGACCAATCATGCGATTTAACAAAAGCACGAAAATCTCGCTCTCGAAGAATAAACCCTTCGTATAGATTTTCTTTCAAGTCGATGAATACTCGCTTATCCTCGTTGTAATAGTCTTCGAGGTTAAGGGTAATGAGTCCAGACTGTTCTACTTTGTTAATTATTTCGCTCATTTTTTTAGGAGTAAGGACTAAGAATACAGGAGTCAATTATTAGCAGCTTTCAATGCTAGTCTTTAAATGACTAAACGACAGCATGACAATTTTTAAAGAAACCCTAATTCCAATTTCGCTTCTTCGCTCATCATGTCTTTATCCCAAGTCGGTTCAAAAACCATGATAACTTCTACTTTCTTAGCTTCATCTATTGAGCTCACTTTTTCTCGTACTTCTGCGGGCATAGATTCTGCAACCGGACAAGATGGAGAGGTTAAGGTCATGTCGATTTCTATGTCAGCCTCTTCGCTTACACGAACATCGTATATTAAACCCAACTCGTAGATATCTACAGGAATCTCTGGATCGTAAATAGTTTTTATCATTTCTACTACTTTCTCGCCTAAGGCTTGCATCTGTTCTTCGTTCATCGTAATGTAGGTTTCTGCTTTCAGCTTGCACTTTCAGCAATCAATACTTATTTTTGTTTGCCTTTAGCTTGAAAAAGCAATAGCGTAAAACTTCATTTGTTTAATCATCGAAACCAGTCCATTAGAACGAGTCATCGATAAATGTTCTTTTAATCCAATAGCATCAATAAAATGCAATTCGTTTTCGAGTATGTCTTGTGCCTTCTGATCATCAAAAACGCGTACTAAAAGCGCTACAATTCCTTTGGTAATAATCGCATCACTATCGGCAGTAAAACTCACTTTATCGCCATTTTTACTAGCGTGAAGCCATACTTTAGACTGACATCCTTTAATAAGATTGTCGTCAACTTTTAGGTCTTCTTTTATAGCAGGCAGGTCTTTACTTAATTCTATTAAGTAATCGTATTTCTGCATCCAGTCGTCGAACATGTCAAATTCGTCGATTATTTCTAATTGGATCTCTTGAATAGTCATTTAGCCGAACATTATTTTAACTCGGTTAATAGCGGCAATAAAAACATCAATTTCCTCTTTGGTATTGTACACTGCAAAAGAAGCTCTCATTGTACCAGTAATATCAAATCGAGCCATAACAGGTTGTGCACAGAGGTGCCCTGTACGGATTGCAATTCCTAGTTTATCTAAGATGGTTCCGGCATCGTATGGGTGAATACCTTCCATAAGGAAAGAAACCAGTCCCGCCTTATTTTTTGCTTCACCTACAAAGCGAATTCCACCAACTTCTTTTAATTTTTGGGTCGCGTAAGCCAATAATTCAGCTTCTTGCTTGGCAATGTTTTCTACACCAACTTCCTCCATAAAACGGATTGCAGCTTCCAAGCCAATACCACCAGCAATATTTGGTGTTCCACCTTCAAATTTAAACGGTAAATCGTTGTAAGTAGAGCCTTCAAACTTCACCTCTTTAATCATTTCTCCACCGCCGTGGTAGGGAGGCATTTTCTCTAGAATTTCTTTCTTTCCATGTAAAATACCAATCCCAGTTGGACCGTACATTTTATGGGCAGAAAAACAGTAGAAATCAGCATTTAGTACTTGTACATCTACTTTAGTATGCGGTACTGCTTGGGCTCCGTCAATTAAAACTAATGCGCCTTTTGCATGTGCCAGAGGAATCATTTCTTCGATTGGGTTTATCGTTCCCAAAGCGTTCGAAATATGATTTACAGCAACCAATTTAGTTTTCTCGTTTAGTAAATCGCGGTAAGCATCCATGTCGAGCTCACCAGAATCTAAAACAGGAATTACTTTTAGCACCGCACCGGTTTGTTCACAAGCCATTTGCCAAGGAACAATGTTGGAGTGATGCTCGATAGTAGAAATAAGAATCTCATCTCCTTTTTTAAATAGCGATTTGGATAAACAAGAAGCTACAAGGTTTATGGCCTCAGTGGTTCCTCGAGTAATGATAATTTCTTCTATAGAATCGGCATTAATAAACCTACGTGTTGCCTCGCGGGCAGCTTCGTATTTATCGGTTGCTTGTTGACTCAAAAAGTGCACCCCACGGTGAATGTTGCTATTCTCCTTGCTGTAATAATGCGTAATTGCGTCAATAACCATTTGTGGCTTTTGGCTGGTAGCCCCATTGTCGAAATAGACCAAGGGTTTACCATTCACTTCTTGATGAAGAACCGGAAATTGTGCGCGTATTTTTTGAATGTCTAAAGCCATTAAAGATTTTCTTAATTCAATTCTAAGTCTACTTTTAACTCTCTAGCAACTAGGTTTACCAACTGCTCTTTAAGTTCTGGAATAGTGATGTTCTTTAAGGTATCTCCAGCAAAAGCAAACATTAAAAATGCTTTGGCTTCTTTTAAAGGAATCCCTCTAGACTGCATATAGAATAATGCTTCTTCGTCTAGTTGACCAATGGTACAACCGTGAGAACACGCTACATCATCCGCAAAAATCTCTAATTGAGGTTTGGTGTCGATACTAGCAAAATCGCTTAATAAGAGGTTGTTGTTTTGTTGGTAGGCATTGGTTTTTTGAGCGTCTTTACGCACCATTACTTTTCCATTAAACACTCCTTTAGACTTTTCATCGTATATTCCTTTGTACATCTGGAACGATTGACAGTTTGGAACTGCATGATCTACAAAAGTATGATGGTCTACCAAGCTAGAACCTTTTAATAAGGTAATCGCATCCATATGAGCTTCGGCGTGTTCACCTGTAAATTCAAAATGTAGGTTGTTACGAGTAAGCTCTCCACTAAACACAAAAGTATCTACCAAAGCAGTACTTTTAGTGCCTTGCTTTACGAATGTACTGTCAACAAGTGAAGCGGTATCTATATCGTTTTGCACTTTAAAGTGCTTAACATTAGCTTCGTTTCCAACGCTAATTTCGGTAACCGAATTTGTAAACACATACTCATCACTTAAAGATTGGTGACGTTCTAAAATTTGAACTTCCCCTCTGTCTTCCGCAATTATCAGGTTACGCGCTTGGTTCATCATCGAACGACTACTGTCGCTGTTTATGTATAGAATCTGAATTAACTTATCTACTACCGCACCAGCTTTTACGTGTATAAAAGCACCTTCTTGTGCGTATGCAGTATTTAAACCAACCATGCTTAACTCTTTGTCAGCAATAGTCCCGTAGTATTGGTTAAACAATTCAGAGTTCCCTTCGTAAGCATCTTTTAAGTTGCTTACAAAGAATTTGTCTTGTTGGGTAGTGTTGGATAAAGAAGCGTTAAAAACACCGTTTACAAAAACGAGTTTATAAGAATCTATTCCAGTACATAAGAAACGGTCTACGTCTTCCGAACGAATGTCTAAACTGAATTCAGCTCCAAAATCGTAATCGCGTTTGATGCATTTATTTAAAGAAGTGTATTTCCACTCTTCGTCTTTTGTGGTAGGAAAGCCTAAGTTTTTAAAAACTTCAATTCCTTCAGTACGCATTTTACGTAAGCTGTCGGTTTCGGAGCCACTAAGACTTTGACCAAACTTCTCAAAAGAGTTTATAAGTTTATCTTGTAGTTTCAATGGGTCGTTTTTTAAGCTTCTATTTCTTTCTTAATCCAGTCGTAACCTTTTTCTTCTAGCTCAATAGCTAGATTTTTGTCGCCCGACTTTACAATTTTACCATCATATAAAACGTGTACAAAATCTGGGATTATATGATCTAGAAGTCTTTGGTAGTGGGTAATTATCATAACCGCATTGTCTTCATTTTTTAGTTTATTCACACCGTTTGCAACAATACGCAATGCGTCAATATCTAAACCAGAATCTGTTTCATCTAAAATGGCTAGTTTAGGATCTAACATTGCCATTTGGAATATTTCGTTACGCTTTTTCTCTCCACCAGAGAATCCTTCGTTTAATGAACGCGACATAAACTGCTTGTCCATTTCTAAAAGAGCTTGTTTCTCGCGCATCAACTTTAACATGTCTTTTGCAGGCATAGGATCTAAATCTCTAGCCTTACGACTTTCGTTGAGTGCCGTTTTAATGAAGTTGGTAACCGAAACACCCGGAATTTCTACTGGATATTGGAAGGATAAGAATACACCTGCATGAGCTCTGTCTTCGGGAGCCATATCCATAATGTCTTTCCCCTCAAATTCTATAGAACCTCCAGTAACTTCGTATTCATCACGCCCAGCAATTACTGCAGACAATGTACTTTTACCAGCACCGTTAGGTCCCATTATAGCGTGAACTTCTCCTTTGTTTATTTCTAAGCTAAGTCCTTTTATGATCTCTTTACCCTCAATTTCTACTCTCAGGTCTTTTATCTTAAGCATATCTTTTTCTTTGGGTGTTATCCTACGCTTCCTTCAAGAGAAAGTGATAGTAATTTTTGTGCTTCCACGGCAAATTCCATTGGAAGTTGGTTGAGTACGTCTTTGCAATAACCGTTTACGATAAGTCCAATTGCTGCATCTGTACTAATTCCTCTTTGGTTGCAATAAAAAAGTTGATCCTCACCAATTTTCGAGGTTGTAGCTTCGTGTTCTATACGAGCCGTTTTATTTTTTACTTCTATATATGGGAAGGTGTGCGAGCCACTTTTATCTCCCATCAATAGCGAATCGCATTGAGAGAAATTACGAGCATTTTCGGCACCTTTCATAATTTTTACGAGACCACGGTAACTACTGTTACTTTCTCCTGCAGCAATACCTTTAGAGATAATGGTGCTTTTGGTGTTTTTACCAATATGTATCATTTTGGTACCTGTATCTGCTTGTTGGAAATTGTTGGTTACAGCTACTGAGAAAAATTCTCCAATAGAGTTATCTCCTTTTAAAATACAAGAAGGATATTTCCAAGTTACTGCAGAACCAGTTTCTACTTGAGTCCAAGAAATTTTTGCACTTTCATGACAAATACCTCTTTTGGTAACGAAGTTGAAAACTCCACCAACACCTTCCTTGTTTCCAGGGTACCAGTTTTGAACGGTAGAGTATTTAATCTCCGCCTCGTCCATAGCAATTAATTCTACTACCGCGGCGTGTAATTGATTCTCATCTCTCGATGGAGCAGTGCAGCCTTCTAGGTAAGAAACATAAGATCCTTTGTCGGCAATAAGAAGCGTTCGTTCAAATTGTCCAGTTCCAGCTTGGTTAATACGGAAGTACGTAGAAAGCTCCATTGGGCAACGAGTACCTTTAGGAATGTAGCAGAATGACCCGTCGGTAAATACAGCAGAGTTTAATGCTGCGTAGTAGTTGTCGGATTGTGGTACAACTGTTCCTAAGTATTTTCGCACCAATTCTGGATGCTCTTGTATAGCTTCACTAATAGAACAGAATATAATTCCGAGTTCTCCTAGTTTTTCTTTAAAAGAGGTAGCCACCGAAACAGAATCTACAATGATATCTACTGCAACTCCAGTAAGCATCTTTTGTTCATCTAATGAAATACCAAGTTTCTCAAAAGTCTTCAATAACTCAGGATCTACCTCGTCTAAACTATTTAAAGTTTTTTTAGCCTTAGGTGCAGAGTAATAAGAAATAGACTGAAGATCTGGTTTTTTGTAGTGCACGTTTGCCCATTCGGGTTCAACGAGCTGTTGGAATTTTTTTAATCCTTCCAGTCTCCATTCTAATAACCATTCGGGTTCGTTTTTCTTAGACGAAATCAAACGGATTACATCTTCGTTTAAACCGTTTTTAATGGTATCAGATTCTATGTCGGTAACAAAGCCGTATTTGTATTCGGCTGAGGTTACTTCTTCTAATAATTTATCTTCTTCAGTCAAGTTCTAAGAAGTTTCAAGGTTAAAAGTTGAAAATTGAAAATTCAAGATTGAATTTCAATATTTAACTCGTTTTTTTTGTTCAATTTCTTCAATTCTTATTGAAGATTATAGTCTTTAAATCGCAAAACTTTCTCCACATCCACAAGTTCTTGTGGCATTTGGGTTGTTAAAAGTAAATCCTTTCCCGTTTAAACCTCCAGAGAAATCTAAAACGGTACCTGCTAAGTATAAAAGGCTCTTTTTATCGACTAAAATACGGACCTCATTATCTTCGATAAGCTTGTCGCTTTCGTCGCGTTCACTAGTGAAATCTAGCTTATAAGATAGGCCAGAACACCCACCACTAGAAACCCCTACTTTTACGTAGGCATTAGTCCCCAACCCGTCTTCTTCTAGTAAAGAGAATATTTTCTTTTTTGCTGTTTCTGTTACACTAACCATTGTATTGCTTATTTTTATTTTAACTAATTCTAAATAAGGCGCTTTCAGGCTGCAAATATACGAAATATATCTGGTTTTGGATTTAATTTATTGAGGTCTATACAGGATAAAAATGTAATTTTGCCACATGAGTATATTCGAAAACAAAGAACAAGAGTTTACGCCTATTTCTAAATTAGGTGAATTTGGTTTAATCGATTTGATTACCAAAGACGTAAAGTTATATCACGACACGACTGTTAAAGGTGTAGGGGATGATGCTGCAGTAATTAAAATTGGCGATTTATGCCAGTTGGTATCTACTGATTTATTGGTGGAAGGTGTTCATTTTGATTTGGCTTACGCTCCCTTAAAGCATTTAGGGTACAAAGCGGTTGTCGTAAATTTATCTGACATCTGTGCAATGAATGTGATTCCTACACAAATAACGGTTTCTATAGCGATGTCTAATCGTTTTCCAGTTGAGGCTGTAGAAGAATTGTACGATGGAATTAAGTTGGCTTGTGATTTTTATAAGGTCGATTTAATTGGTGGCGATACTACTAGTTCAACTTCTGGATTAATGATAAGTGTTACTGCATTGGGTACTGCTAAAGAAGAAGATATAGTGTATCGTTCTGGTGCAGCCGAAAAAGATTTAATTGTAGTTTCTGGCGATTTAGGAGCTGCTTATTTAGGATTGCAAATTCTAGAAAGAGAGAAGGCTGTTTTTATGGAAGATAAAAATATGCAGCCCGATTTACATGGTCAGGAGTATGTTTTAGAAAGACAGTTGAAGCCGGAAGCTCGATTAGATATTGTAAAGATGTTTAAAGAAATGGATTTAAAACCTACTTCTATGATTGATGTTTCTGATGGCTTGTCATCTGAGTTGTTGCATTTGGCGAAAGCATCTAAATTGGGTGTTCAGGTTTATGAAGAGAAAATTCCATGCGACCCGACAGTAATGACAGTTGCTGAAGAGTTTAAGCTGAATGGTGTTACCTGTGCATTAAATGGAGGAGAGGATTACGAATTGCTCTTTACGGTAGCTCAAAAAGACTACGATAAAATTAAGGCAAATCCGAATATGACCGTGATCGGTTATATGGCAGATAAAAATTCTGGAACAAATTTAATTAGTCATGATGCTAAGATTTTCCCTTTGACAGCCCAAGGTTGGACTTCTCACGATGAGAAATAGATTAATTATTTTAGTGAAAATAAAAGTTTGGCACGCTAATTGTTAATACGGTTTGTAAGATGTTAAGATTACTTTTTTAAGTGGTTTTTTTAAAGCCTTAGCAATCTAAATTGTACTTCTATTACATTGGGGGATTTAGTGGAAGATTTTAGTTAATACAAAAAAAAGGGAAGCGCTTTGCTTCCCTTTTTTTGTGTCTATACTTTTGTAGATTAGTCTCAAGGACTAGCTCAGTGCTTTCTGAATTTCCTTTAATGCCATCTTCGTATTCTCCCAATGACTCATATGTCCTGCGTTCTCTATTTCTATAAAGTCAGCTCCATTGTTTTTAGCTTCTTTTTTTAGCACTTCAATAGAAAGAATTGGGTCTAACGTTCCTGCAATGTATATTTTCTTACAGCTTAAATTACTTAAAGTTTCATTGTTATTATCTCGCTCTTGCATTCCTTTTAAAGCTGCTATAATTCCTATTGGATTTAGTGCTTCAGCTTCCACAATCATCTTTTTAATTTGTGGAGCGCAGGCTTTTTGAAATTGCAAAGGAAATAATAAAGGGATGGTAGTTTTGAGGTATACATTTTGTTTTTTGTTTACCGCTTTTACCGCTCTATCTCTATCCTTCTTTTTTTGCTCAGAATCTGAACTAGCTGTGGCGTGAAATAAAATAAGTGCATTGATTTTTTTAGGGCAAATTTTTGCTAATTCTAGTGCAGCATACCCACCCATCGAATGTCCAATAATTGTAAAGGAATCTATCTTAAGTTCTGATAGTAGATGCTTGGTATATTCTGCAAATAATTGCATAGAATGAATTGCTTGAATACAATCTGATTTACCAAAACCAGGTAAGTCGAGTCGAATGACCTGATGTGTTTTGGAAATGTCTAAGGTTATCTCCTCCCACATACTCCCGTTTTCTAGGAAGCCGTGTAGAAACACCACAACTTCGCCCGAACCCTCAGTAATGTAGTGTATGTTTTTTTCTTTGAAATTGAAAAAAGGCATTTGTCAGTTATTTAATTTGATCATCACTTTTTTTGAACGTGTCGGAAAAAGCTGTAGCCAATAATCCTGTTGGAACAGCGACTAAAGCTAATCCAATAAACACAATGAAAGTTTTAACTGAAAGAAGTAAGTTAGATTACTCAGCCATAAGAGCTTCAATTTCATCGGTTTCTAAAGGAATGTTTTTCATTAAGTCGTTGGGCCCATTTTCGGTAACGAGTACATCGTTTTCTAAACGAATCCCTAAATTCTCTTCTGGAATGTATATTCCTGGTTCGCAAGTAAAGACCATTCCGGCTTCAATAGGAGTAGTCCACGAACCAACATCGTGTACATCTAATCCTAAATAATGAGAAGTACCGTGCATAAAGTATTTTTTATACGCTGGCCATTCTGGCTTTTGATTGCTTATGTCTTCTTGAGAGATTAAGCCTAATCCGAGGAGTTCTTTTTCCATCAGCAAGCCCACTTCAACATGGTATTCGTGAAGGTAATTTCCAGGAATTAGCATTTTAGTAGCCGCTTTCATCACTCTTAAAACTGCATTATAAACCTCTTTCTGACGAGGAGTAAATTTCCCGTTTACAGGAACACAACGTGTCATATCTGAAGCATAGTTTGCGTATTCCGCACCAAAGTCCATAAGAATAACATCGCCGTCTTTACAGGGCTGGTTATTGTCTATATAATGTAGTATACAAGCGCTTTCTCCAGATGCTATAATAGGGGTGTAGGCGAATCCACGAGAGCGATTACGAATAAATTCGTGTATTACATCAGCTTCAATTTCATATTCCATCACACCGGGTTTAATGGTCTTTAAAATTCTTCTAAAAGCAGCTTCTGTAAGGTTACAGGCTTTTTGGATCAACTCTATTTCTACAGGATCTTTAATGGCACGTATTTTATGCATTATAGGCGCAGCTCTTTCGTATTGGTGAATAGGATAGGTTTTGCGAATCCATTTTCCAAAACGGGCATCGCGTGTTTCTACTTCTATGTTTGCGCGTAAATGTTCGTTGCTATTTAAGTAAACGCACTCACATTCGCTCATCAAAGTTTTTAAAACAGATTCAAATTGGTCGAGCCAATACACCGTTTTAATTCCAGAAGTTTCGAAAGCTTGTTTTTTATTGAGTTTTGCTCCTTCCCAAACGGCAATATGCTCGTTGGTTTCTTTTAGGAATAAAATTTCTTTGTGCTTTGCATGAAAAGAGTCTGGAAAAACAATTAGGATAGACTCTTCCTGATCTACTCCAGAAAGGTGGAATATATCGTTGTTCTGACGAAAATCCATCGTACCATCTGCATTGGTTGGCATGATGTCGTTAGAGTTAAATATAGCAATAGATTTTGCTTTTAATTCTGCGGAAAAACGTTGTCTGTTTCTAACAAATAACTGGCTGTCTATTTTCTCGTATTTCATGCGAACTGTGTTTTCAATTTATTTGATTTAACAAATATAGTTGGAAAAAGAAGATAAAGGAGTCAGAAAGAAAAGATTTAAGAAGGTAGTGGGTTTTTTCAATTTAAAACTCAAAACTTTTTACATTCGTCTTTAACGACATTAGTGACAGAGCGACTATTTTGATAATTATTACTAACGTAAAATATCCATTCTATAGGCATCCAACTTTATAAAAATAAACAGCAAAATACTAAAGCCCCAGAGTGAGGATCCTCCATAACTAAAGAAGGGTAGCGGGATTCCTATTACTGGCATTATACCAATAGTCATAGCAATATTTATAAAAAAGTGACAAAATAAAATGGTTGCTACTCCGTAGCCATACACTCTACTAAAGGTAGATCGTTGTCTTTCGGCTAAAATAATTAAACGGAATAATAGTCCTACAAACAAACCAATTGTAATAAAGGAACCTATAAATCCCCATTCTTCTCCAATGGTACAAAAGATGAAGTCTGTACTTTGTTCCGGTACAAAATTGAATTTCGTTTGAGTTCCGTCTAAGAATCCTTTTCCTGTAAACCCACCAGAGCCAATGGCTATTTTAGACTGATGTAAATTGTAGCCTGCTCCGTGAATATCATCTATTTTACCTAATATCAAATCTATTCTACTTCGCTGATGAGGTCTTAAAATGTCGTTGTATAAATAACCTACAGACTGTATAAATCCTAAACCTATTATCAGACTAAAAATAGCTGGTTTAATAGAGTTTCTACCTTTTTTAAGTAAGTAGCCAAATAGTATGGTTACAACTGTAGTAATAATTGTTGCGGTTAGTATTTCGAACTTGAGTGTTATTATAAATAGGGTAATTGCAAGTCCAATTATGGTGAGATAAACTGTAGGAATACCTTCTCTAAAAAGCACTAAAAATAAGGAAGCAAAAACAATGGCCGAGCCTGCATCGGGCTGCAGCATTATAAGTAATATAGGTAGCGTTAAAATAGCTAAAGCACGAAGTTGAGTTTCGAGTTTATTTAAGTTGAGATTTAATTGACTCAAATATTTACTGAGGGCTAGGAGTACTCCAACTTTTGCAAATTCTGCAGGTTGCATACTAAAACTACCTAGGTCGTACCAGGATTTAGCACCGCCGATTTCTTTCCCTACAATGAGTACTCCAATTAATAAGAGGACCATAAATGCATAAATAAGATACGAAAAAGTGGTGTAGAATTTCCCGTCTAATAGTAGAATGAAGAAAATCCATAGACAAGAAGTAGCGATCCAAAACAACTGTTTTCCAGGTTCAGCTTGCATCGAAATTAAATTGTAGGCTCCCTCGCCGTAGTTAGCCGCATAAATATTTAGCCATCCAAAAAGGAGCATACAAAAATAGATGGTAACCAATGTCCAGTCGATGTTTGCAAAAAAAGTTTTATTATTTCGCATCTTCAGTATTCATTAAGTTTCCATTCAAGATAAAAGCTTCCTGCTTGGTATTGCTTATTTTACCAGTGAGGTATTTCTCAATCATTAAACTCGCAATTGGTGCAGCCCAGGTAGAACCCCAGCCACCGTTTTCAACATATACTGCCAATGCAATTTTCGGATTGTCTTTAGGTGCAAAAGCAATAAATATAGAATGGTCATCGCCATGTGGATTTTCTGCAGTCCCTGTTTTACCACATATTTCAATGTCTTTTAAACGAGCTGTTTTTGCCGTTCCATGCTTACCAATAAACACTCTTTCCATTCCGTTTATAATGGTGCTGTAGTGTTTTTTATCTATGCTCGTATATTTTGGAACGCTATATGTACTGTCGTTTAGAGGTGCTCCATCCACTTTTCGAACTATATGTGGCGTGTAGTAATGTCCACGATTTGCAATAACTGCACACATATTAGCCATTTGTATTGGAGATACTACCAAAGCATCTTGTCCTATCGCTAGAGAAATAACAGTTGGTGCTTTCCACCTTTTTTCTCCGTATTGTTTATTGTAAAAATCTACAGTGGGAACTCTCCCAGGTCTCCCAGTGTATAAATCGTTGTCTAGAAATTTCCCTAAACCAAAGCTGAGTACATGGTTTCTCCAATTTTCATAACCTGCTGCAGCTGTAGGATATTTTTCAATAATCCGTCTAAATGTATTGCAGTAGTAAGCGTTACAAGACTGCTCGATAGATTCTATTAGGTTTAAGGGCGATCTATGAGCATGACAGCCAATTTTCAGTTTGGCACTAAAACGCCAACCCTCATCGCAGGTAAATCGTGTTCCATCGTAAATTACCCCTTCTTGCAGTCCAATAAGTGCATTTACCAATTTAAAGGTTGAGCCTGGTGGATATTCAGCTAATAAACTTCTATCGAATAAGGCTTTGTTAGCATCCTTATACATTCTGTTAAAGTTGGGTGATCGCGAGCGTCCTACAAGTAGGTTAGGGTCGTAATAGGGGCTGCTTACCAAAGAAAGAATTTCTCCGGTAGATGGTTCTATAGCTACAATGCTTCCTTTTTTATTTAGCATTAATTGCTCGGCGTATTCCTGTAATTGAATGTCGATACTGAGTTCAATATCTTTTCCGTTTACTGCTAGACTGTCGTATTCCCCATTGGCAAAACTACCCTTTGGACGGTTCCATACATCCCTAATAAGGTATTGTGTTCCTTGCACACCACGAAGGTCTTTTTCATAAGAACTCTCTACTCCAGAGATTCCATAATTATCGTTCCTCTTGTAGTAATCGTCTTTTTTTAAAATATAGTCTGGTACCTGACTTACATAGCCCAAAATATGTGCAGCACTACTTTCGGGGTACTGTCGCATGGTGCGTTCTTGTAGGTAAAATCCAGGGAATTCGTATAAGCGTTCTTGCAGCTGTGCTGCTGTTTGTTTGGAAATCTCTTTTAGAAACAATGAGGCTTTCCGGGTAGAATAGCGCTTGGCTATTTTAATATTTTTATTAAAATACTCAAGGTCTATATTGATAATTTCGCAAAGCGCTAATGTGTCTAATAGTCTTACTTGCCTTGGGGTAACCATTAAGTCGTATGCCCTTTGGTTAGTTACTAATAAGACCCCTTCTCGATCGTATATATAGCCTCGTTCTGGATATATAGTAACCGCTTTTATAACATTGTTTTCTGCCGAAATTTTGTATGAATTATTAATTACCTGAATTCCAAAAAGAGTAATTAATAAGAGTACGGCGCTCCCACCAAAAAGGAAATAAAAAAAGAGTCTTCTATCTGCAAATTTATTTCTGCTCATCGCTTATTTTTATTTGAGCGAAGCGATTCCATAAGTAGGATTAGCGATAAGCTTATGATAGTACTAAAAAATGCTCTTCCAAAAGTGTCTATAAATTCATTTAGTCGAAAAGCTTCTAAGTAAAATAAAGTAAAATGATGGATCAAACATAATAGCCCAGTGTAGGTAAAGAATCTACCAAAACGAAGTTGTTTAATACTAATTGCTTCTAAATCTTCTCCACCTTTAATAGAAACGAGTGCTAGAATATTTGGTCTTATATAGGCCAGTAAAACAGTAGCTGCCGTATGAATACCATAACTGTCGGCAAAAATATCCATTGTTAATCCCATCCCAAAACCCAATATTAAAACCATCGCTTTGGGTAGCTTTGGTGGAAGTAACATGATAAATAGAATGTAAACGTACGGGTTTAGGTAACCGCTAATTTGAACATTGTTTAAGAAAAACACCTGAAATGCTACTAAACTGAAAAAGCGAATAATATGTGTTAAGGTCTTATTCAATTTGATTCTTTTCTAAGGTTTTACGTTCTTCTTTTAGCATGTCTTTGATGACGTATACAAAGTCTATATTTCTATAGTCCACACTTAAATCTACCTCAATGGAATAGAAGTTTTCTGTGCTTTCTCGTTCAAACCTATTTATGGTTCCAATTGGTATTCCTTCTGGAAAAATACTCGAATAACTATTGGTTACCAGGCTATCTCCAACAGAAATTTGCACGTACTTTTCTATCGATTGTAGTTGCGCAAAATCAGCAGATTTACCATCCCAATGTAATTCTCCAAAGTGGTTTGATTTACTAAATCGGGTGCTGATAACGGTGTTTTTATTAAGTATACTCATTACAGTTGCGTAATGTTCGCTCACATCTCTAATAATACCTACTACACCTTGTTGGGTGCAAACTCCCATCCCATTTTCTAAACCGTGTAAAGACCCTTTGTTTAGGCTTAAATAATTGTTTCGTTTGTTGTACGAGTTCTTTATTACTTTCGCGGAAATGTACTGGTATTGATTGTTTGTAAAAACAATAGAATCAGACTTAGTACTAGTTCTCATTGTTTTTAATCTCGCGTTTTCTTCTGCTAAAAGTTGATTTATTTCTTTTAGAGAAAAGTATTCTGTAGAATTATTGTAGCCTTCGAGCATCTGTCCGGACCAAGCAGATGATGAGCTGGCAAATCGAGAAGCTTGATAATAATGGCTTTGAATTAGCATCCCTACAGCGATAATTTCCAGAAGGAAAAACACGAAGAATACGTGATGCCTGATGAAAAATGCAATTAAATTACGCATGTTTAGTAATGGGCTATTTCATTAAGAAACTGAAAGATTCAATATTTTTAAGTGCTATACCTGTACCACGAACTACTGCTCTAAGTGGATCTTCGGCAACGTAAACAGGAAGTTCAGTTTTTTTAGATATTCTATCATCTAATCCTCTAAGCATTGATCCACCACCGGCTAAGTAAATACCCGTATTGTAAATATCGGCTGCTAATTCTGGAGGAGTTAATGCTAGTGCTTGCATAACAGCATCTTCTACCTGAATAATAGATTTGTTTAATGCCTTCGCTATTTCACCACTCGACACTGTAATTTGTTTTGGTTTTCCAGTCATTAAATCACGCCCTTGAACGGGGTAATCTTCTGGAGGGTTTTCCAAATCTTCTACTGCAGAACCCACATGAATTTTAACTTTCTCTGCGGTTCTTTCACCCACAAATAAATTGTGTTGGGTACGCATATAGTAAACAATATCGCTGGTAAATACATCTCCAGCAACTTTAATAGACTTGTCGCATACAATACCACCCAATGCTAATACAGCAATTTCTGTAGTACCACCGCCTATGTCAATAATCATGTTTCCTTTAGGTTCAAGAACATCAATTCCAATACCTATAGCTGCTGCCATAGGCTCGTGAATTAAGTAGACTTCTTTAGCGCCAACTTGTTCTGCAGAATCTTTTACAGCTCTTTCTTCTACTTGCGTAATTCCCGAAGGAATACAAATAACCATTCTCAAAGATGGAGAGAAGAATCTATTGCGAAGATTGGGAATGCTTTTCACCAATTCTCGAATCATTTGTTCTGAAGCACCAAAATCGGCAATAACGCCATCTTTAAGAGGTCTAACTATTTTAATACCATCATGAGATTTTCCATGCATCTGTTGTGCCCTTGTACCTACCGCAATTATTTTATCGGTTTTTCGGTCAATGGCAACAATGGATGGTTGATCTACAACAACTTTATCGTTATGAATGATAAGTGTATTTGCTGTTCCAAGATCTATTGCAATATCTTGAGTCATGAAGTCGAACAATCCCATGATTTATTCTTGTTTAGGGTATTAATAAGTATAAAAGGAATGCTCCAAAGAGTATTCCTTGTGAAATGTAAATTTAGTGTTTGAAGTGTCTAGTTCCGGTAAATACCATCGCCATTCCATTTTCATTACAGTAATCAATAGATAATTGATCTTTAATTGATCCACCTGGTTGAATAACTGCTTTTATTCCTTCATTGTCTGCAATTTCTACACAGTCTGGGAAAGGGAAAAATGCATCTGAAGCCATTACAGCACCGTTAAGATCAAAACCAAAAGCTTTTGCTTTTACAATTGCTTGTTTTAAAGCGTCTACACGAGAAGTTTGTCCTACACCACAAGAAATTAATTGCTTGTTTTTAGCAAAAATTATTGTGTTTGATTTAGTGTTTTTACAAAGTTTAGAAGCAAAGGCTAAATCAGATTTTTGATCTTCTGTAGCAAGTACATTACACACATCTTTCATGTCTGCAATGGCATCTGTTTTCGTGTCTTTGTCTTGTTCTAAAACACCGTTCAAAATAGTACGTACTGTTTTAGTAGGCATTACTACTTCTTTCTGTACAAGAACGACGCGATTTTTCTTTGTTTTAAATAAGTCTAAAGCAGCCTCGTCGTAAGCTGGAGCAATAATTACTTCGAAGAACAATTTATGAATTTCCTCCGCAGTTTTTGCGTCCACTTTTCTATTAGTTATCAACACACCACCAAAAGCAGAAACTGGATCTGCAGCAAGTGCATCTTTCCAAGCGTCTGTAAGGTTTTCGCGAGTAGCTAAACCACAAGCATTATTGTGTTTTAGTACCGCAAAAGTAGTGTCGGTAAATTCAGCCATTAAATTTACAGCTGCATCTACATCTAATAGATTGTTGTACGATAATTCTTTACCGTTCAATTTATCAAACATTTCGTCTAGCTTACCGTAGAAAGTACCTTCTTGGTGAGGGTTTTCTCCGTAGCGAAGTGTTTTAGATTCTTGTATACTCTGCTTTAATGCAGTAATAGAACCATCGTTAAAGTAGTTGAAAATTGCGGTGTCGTAATGCGAAGAAATATTGAATGCTTTAGAAGCAAATGCTTTCCGCTGCTCTAAGGTAGTTGCACCATCTTGACTTGATAAAATGTCTAAAGTCTCTTGGTAATTTTCTCTCGAAGGAACGATTAGAGTATCTCTAAAATTCTTTGCAGTCGCACGGATTAAAGAAATCCCACCGATGTCTATTTTTTCAATTATATCTTGCTCTGACGCACCCGAAGAAACGGTGTCTTCAAAAGGATAAAGATCTACAATCACTAAGTCAAGCTCAGGTATTTTGTATTCCTCTAATTGTTTTAAATCGTTGGCTTCATGTCTACGAGCTAAAATACCACCGAATACATTTGGGTGAAGTGTTTTTACACGACCACCTAAAATAGAAGGGTAGCTTGTAAGGTCTTCTACCGGTACAACGGAAACTCCAAGATCCTCAATAAATTTTTGAGTTCCTCCAGTAGAGTAAATAGTTACACCTAAACGGTTTAATTCTTCAATAATTGGTTCTAATCGGTCTTTGTGAAAAACCGAGATAAGGGCGTTTTGAATTTTTTTCAAAGCTTTAATTTTGAGATGCTTAATACTTATGCAAAAGTAGAAATTCGCTTTTAAAATATTGCTTAATAGTAGCTCAAATTTAAAACTATTTTAGGAAGAAAATGGAAGGAATGATTAAGCCTAAAAACGGATAAATTCACCCTTATTTATTTAGGTGTTTTAAAATCACTTCTTGCTGTTTTAGGATGCATTTTCGTTCGTATAATTCTGCAAGTCTTGTGTGTAATATTACAGATGCTGCTGCTGGAAGTAAAAGCCATTTTGAGAAGTTGATGTCGAAAAAATACAACAATGCAGCCATAATTATAATCACATCAAAAACATAGGTGATTGCTCTGGTCGCTTTTATCTTATTCCTATTCTTTTTAATACTCTTTAAAAGCTCAGGAAGATTTTCCTTTTTTAAGTTTTCTAAGTCCATCAGATTTAATAATTTGTGATTAAATTTAGACAATCTCTCTAAATATACAAATTATGCCTATTGAAAATTTAAGAAGCTATTGTTTAGCTAAAGCTACCGTAGCAGAAAGTTTCCCTTTCGATGAGCATACGTTGGTTGTTAAAGTAGCCGGAAAAATGTTTGCATTGTTCAGTTTAGAAAAACATCCATTGCAGGTAAATTTGAAGTGTGATCCAGAAAAAGCAATTGACCTAAGAGAGCGTTATCAGTCTGTAATTCCTGGCTATCATATGAATAAAAAGCATTGGAACACTCTAGTTATAGATGGGGAGCTTTCTAAAGAACTCGTTGAAGAATTAGTAGATCATTCGTACGAATTAGTTGTTTCTAAGTTGTCTAAAAAAGTGAAAAGTGAATTTTTGTTAGATTAATTTATTGTGTCCACTGTTTTTTTGTGAGCTCAAAAGTTTCATCATCACATTTGTATTCCTCACTGTAAAAGCAGCCTAAATAATTCATTTGCTTAGAAAGTATTTTAAGAGAGTTTTTGTTTTTTGGATCTGCAAAAGCTAACAATTTGGAATAATTAAAATGAGTAAATCCATATTTAATTAGGCCTTTGGCAATTTCTCCACCATAACCTTTTGACCAAAACTGTTCTCTTATACTGTAGGCTATTTCAGCAATGGCGGTAGATTGAATCTTTAATCCAGCGATGCCAATAAACTCTTTTGTGGTTTTTAATTCAACTGCCCAAAAATGGTGATTTGTATTCATTAATGATGCTAGTTTTAAATCGCTTTCTTTTCGATTTAAAACCGCACTAGGTGTGTAAATTACAACATTTTGATTGCTCATTAATTTGTAGAAGTCATCACCATCATTTTCCTGCAAGTGTCGGAGATTAAGTCTTTCTGTTTCAAAAACTACAGTCATGAATTTAGTTTTTGATAAAGGAAATAGATTTAGCTCCAGTGTTTTGATGAAAAAAGTACATCCCGGCATCCAAGCTTCTCAGATCAATTTGCATATTTTGTTTTGATGATTTTCCTTGAATAATAGTACGCCCATCAATAGAAATGATCTTATAATTCATTTCTACTTTTTTATCATTTTTGATGCTTAAGAAATCGGAAGTAGGGTTGGGGAATATTTTAATGTTTGATATTTCTTTTTCAATTAAGCCAATTGCGTTTTCAGGATAAAAACGGAATACTGAACCCTCTTGCGGTGGATTTATAAAAGTGTTAGGTTCGAAAAAATCATCTACATTTTGGAACCCAAATTGATAGCTTTCATCTGTTTCTTCTAACACATATCCGTTAGCAGTCTCCGTATCCCAATCCATTTCTAAGAGTGCGCATAAATCTTCTTCCCAAAGGTAAAAGATTGCTTCTACATTAGAAGCCCCGTGATGAATTTCAATCATATTAGAGCCCTCATATAACCACAATTGAAGGTTTGTATAATAATCCCCATTTTCATCTTCATAAAACCCTGCATTTTGCCATTCTATTTTGAGAATCTTTTTCCCGAGCTCACCATTAGTTTGATACGAAATGGGTGATAATGAAGTATTACTATTCATATTGTATGCTCTGTCTGCAAGGTCTGCACCGCTAGCATATATAATGTTATTCAGCGTTGTGTCCAATATTGAGCCACCAAGTCCACCTCCAAAAAAGAGTGAATCTGTGGTGTGGTTGAATATTGAAAAGTCAAATCCTATAGGTATACCATAGTCTGGATCATCCCAAACCTCACCATTATTTATGCTGATAGGATTGGATAGATTGCTATAAGTATGTGTGAACTGCTCAAAATAGTAATTTACACTTTGAGAAAAAATGTAGTTGCTCACAAATAGTAGGATTAGAAGAAATATATGTTTTTTCATTTCGAAATATTTATTGATTCTTTCAAAGATAGGAATTATTCTGTTTTTCCATTAGCTCAAATATTAATTAGAGTAGATTTGATATTCTGATTAATCAAATTCTATTTGCATGGAAAATTTAAAAATAGCCTTACTTCAATTTGATATAACTTGGGAGTATCCATTAAAAAACAGGAATAAAATAGAACTATATTTTGCCTCGGTTAAAACAGCCGACATCATTCTGCTACCCGAGATGTTTACAACCGGTTTTTCTGTAGAAGCAACTCATTTGGCAGAGTCTATGGATGGTGAGACTGTGGCATGGATGAAAGAAATGGCTATTAAACAACAGACTGTTATTTGTGGTTCTCTCATGATAAATGAAGCCGGAAATATTTACAATCGCTTAGTATGGGTAGAGCCTAGCGGACTAATTAAAACTTACGATAAAAGACATTTGTTTAGTTTAATAAACGAACAAAAACATTTTACTGCAGGAACAAAAAGATTAATTATAGAGTATAAAGGCTGGCGAATTTGCCCACTAATCTGTTACGATTTACGCTTTCCAGTTTTTTCTAGAAACGATGTGAACTACGATTTGTGTTTCTATATAGCCAATTGGCCTAGCAAAAGAATTGCCGCTTGGGATATATTATTACAAGCCAGAGCTGTAGAAAATCAGGCGTATACAATTGGGGTAAATAGAGTTGGTGTAGATGGTTATAAAGCTTCGTATTCTGGCCATTCTCAGGTCTTAGATCCGATGGGTGATGTAATAGCCACTGCTCCAGAAAATGAAGTGGGTTGGGTAGAATTTGCCCTGTCAAAAAAGCATTTAGATGATTTCCGAAAGCGTTTTCCCTTCGTAGAAGACCGCGATTTATTCGAATTAACATACTAATATGAAGCGGTTTTTATTTTTCACTTTATGTATCCTAATTTTTTCTTCTTGTGAAAAGTTTTCATTTCAAATCGAGAATTTAAACAATGATGAAATTCAGGTTTTAGGACATGCTGGAATGGGAATACATAGCTTGTTACCCATGAATTCTTTAGAATCTATAGAGAGATGTGTTGATACAGGTTCAGATGGAACCGAGTTAGATGTACAGCTTACAAAAGATGGATATCTGGTAGCTTATCACGATGAAAATCTTACTGAAAGTACTTGTGGTTCTGGTTTGATTAGAAGTGCTAATTGGGAGGATTTGGCAAATGTTTGTTATACAGATTACAATATAATATCAAATTATAGATTGATGTTAGTCTCTGAAATTATTGAAGCGTATAGTGAATTGATATTTAGTTTCGACTGCAAGCTTTATACAGATGAAGAAGATATGGAGGCCTATTTTGAGGAGTACTCAAGCGCTCTTAGTAATTTAACAGAAGACTTAGGATCCAATTGTTTTATAGAGTCTCAAGACGCTCAATTCCTAGCGCTTTTTAAAGATAAAAGCCCAAGTTCACAACTGTTATATTATCCCACTAATTTTGAGGCAGGCTTAGAGGTTGCTCTAGTGAATGGTTTTCATGGTTTAAGCATTGCTACGGATAAAATTACTGAAGACGAAGTGGAGCTTGCGCACAGTAATGGCTTATGGGTTAGCTTGTGGAATGTACATACACGCTCAAGAAATAAAGAGGCAATTCTAAAAAGTCCAGATTGTATTCAGGCAGATAAGTTGTCTCACTTGCTCAATTTGTTGGATTGAAATCTATTTCCAATTCCCAATTGGCTCTTAAGTTTATTTCTTTGTCGTAGTAAATTACTTGTTCGGGCTGTTTGTTTTCGAAATAACTTCCGGGAGTCCATTTTCCATCTAAATTACAATCTATCACCAGTCTTACTTGGTACTTGGTAGGTAATAGATTCGTAAATTTCAGTTCTTCTACAGATGTACGGGTTTCGAGTAATTTATCATCTTTAAGCAATTCTATATAAAAGTTTTTATAGCTTGAACTTACGTTTATATATAAGCCAGCTAAGGCGCTTTCAGCTTTCGTGTAGAAAGTAAAGTGTGTACTGTCGTTTAGATTGCTATATGTGCTTAAAACGGCTCCTTTTTGTAGGATTAAATTATAGTTGCTTGCTCCTACGTGTAGAAATTCAAGCTCTAGATTAAAGTCAGAATAAATAATAGAATAATCCACTTGAACGGAGTCTATAAATAAATCTATTTTCGTTGTGTCGATTCCAATAATTGGAGCGTCAGATTGTAGCACTAAATTAGATGTAGCTTTTAAGTATTTACTCTCTAAAGTTAAATTTAGTTGCTGTGTTTTTAGAGAATCGTTTTTTACTAAAACAGAGTCTAAACGCGAGTCAATTTCTGTCCATATATAAAATGAGTCTACACTGTACTTAGGCCAAATCAAAAGACTGTCTCCTTTAATTTTGGAGTAAAACTCAGTATTGGTGTTAGAATGAATTTTTAAAGAGTCAATTTCTTTGTTGTAAGTCCAGTGGATTCTACCGTTTTCTTTTGCTCTAGCTTCTAGAAGTTTTACTTCCATTTCTTCCTTAAACAGCCATATATCTACTACTGTACTATCTCCGATAGTAATTAGACTATCGCAAAAAGCAATTTGCTCTGAAGCTCCATCGTATAGGTAATTTGTATTTACATCTTCAAAAGCAATCAATTCATAATCGCCATTTTTAATGTTCTCAATTTTGTACTCACCCATTTCGTTTGTTAAACCAAAATAATTTGGTTTTTGCTGGTAAATAGTAGAGTCTTTGTTCAATCTGTTTTTTTGATAAATCCCAACAATTACATTCTCAGGCAAGTTATTATTCAGGCAAGCGTTAAGCTTCCCACTTATCGTAAGAGAATCCAATTCGTTTCCAGTACTAAATACTAAAGTAAAGTCTTTGAGTACGTTCCCTTCGTGAAAATCGGCAATACCTTTTCCGAAATTGAAGGTATAGGTGCTGTTTTCGTTAAGCGATTCTTGTAATTCTATGAATAGGCTTTTTCCCTTTTGAGAAATCAAAGGCTTTATTTCTAAGGGAGGTGAGATGAGTAACTCATTCTGAAGGTTATTTAATTTAAAGTACTCATCAAAATGAATTTCTATAATTGTAGGGCTAACATTTGTTGCGCCTTGATTTGGTATAGTACTCAGAACTGTCGGAGCAAAAACATCTTTCTCTCCGCCAGAAGGGCTATGCATTGTAGCACATTGCCATAGAAAACAGGCACTCATAAAAGTAAAAAAAAGGTATTTAAAAGGTGTCATTTTTCAGATTTCAATTTGGCTAATTTTTATCTAAAGCTCCAGTCGTATTGATCTAGGTTTTCTATACAGACTTGTAAAAGTTCAATCGACTGTTTTATGTCTTCCTTATGCGCCATTTCTATCACTTGATGAATGTGCCTTGTAGGAATAGAAACTGCTCCGGCTATTGAGCCTCCAGGAGTAGATCTTTGTACGCCCATAGTGTCGGTTCCGCCAGCGGGAAGAATTTCTACTTGTGTGGTAAGTTTCTTTTTAGCTGCAATTTCTTTCATATAACGAACCATGCGATAATCGCAGATTGTTTGAGAATCCATAATCTTTATGGCAGCTCCTTTTCCTAATTCTGTTATTCTTTCGTGTGCTGCTGCTCCCGGAACATCATAGGCAATGGTTGTGTCTAATCCAAAGCCAAAATCGGGTTGTATTTGCATTGCCGAAACTTGTGCGCCACGAATCCCTACTTCTTCTTGAACAGTAAATACGCCATATACATCGTAAGGGAAATCCTTCAACCTTTTAAGGGTTTCTATAAGGATGTAAACCGATACTCTATTGTCGATAGATTTGCAGTTTACACAGTCGCCCATTTCAATTAATTCACGCTGTCTAGTAATAGAATCTCCTACTGTGATGTGTTTTTCAACTTCCTCTTTCGACATTCCCATGTCTATAAAGTAGTCGGTAGTTTTAGGCACTTTAGTTCTTTCGGCTGCCGACATCACATGTATAGGTTTTGAACCCATTACACCGATTAGATCTTTAGTACCGTGAATAATTACTCTTTGGGCAGTGAGTGTTTTAGGGTCAAAACCTCCTAAGGTATGGAACCGTACAAATCCATTGTCGTCTATATGCGTAACAATGAATCCTATTTCATCCATATGAGCTGCAATCATCACTTTTTTAGCGGACGATTTCCCTCTTTTTAGGGCAGTAAGGTTTCCTAAATTATCGATGGAATATTCATCAACATAATTTTTTATTTCTTCAATTACCAATGTGCGAACTCTTTGTTCAAATCCTGGGGCTCCAGCAATTTCACATATTTTTTTGAGTAATGGGATATCTAAATTCTTCATTAGTCTACGGAGCTTAGCTTTAACATATTGGTCATTCCTTTTTCGGTAATAGGCATACTGGCAATATTTACCACTAAATCATCCTTTTGTATAATTCCCTTTGCTTTAATTATATTTTTAATCTCAGACATAGTATCGTCTGTACTTGCAAAACTGTCGTAATAGTATCCACGAACTCCCCATAGTAAACTTAGGGTATTCATAATTTTCCTATTGTTAGTGAATATGCAAATTTTACTAGGAGGTCTGAAACTGGCAATTTTAAATGCGTTATAACCCGAATGTGTCATGGTCATTACTGCTTTAGCTCCTACTTGTTCCGCAATTTTACAAGCGTTATAGCATATAGTGTCCGAAAGAAATCTACCATCATTTTTATCGATTGGCATAAATTCTTCCATTTCTAAATCCGCATAATTTTCCACATTTTTCACCACTTTACTCATGGCTTTAATTACTCGAATAGGATATTTACCCACCGAAGTTTCTCCACTCAACATTACACCATCTACTCGATCGTGTACTGCATTTGCAACGTCGTTTACATCCGATCTACTTGGACTCAAACTATCCATCATAGACTCCATCATTTGTGTAGCTATAATTACTGGAGTAGAGTACTTGATGCACTTTCGGGTAATCATTTTCTGTAAATTAGGGACTCTTTCCATTGGTACTTCTACCCCTAAATCTCCACGAGCTACCATTACAGCACCCGATTGTTTTATAATGGCATCTATTTGTCTAATAGCTTCAGGTTTTTCAATTTTAGCTATTACACGTGCGGGCGATTTACGCTCTTTAATTATTTTTTGAAGTAATTTTACGTCTTGTACATTTCGCACAAAAGATAAGCCTATCCATTCAATTCCAATTTCTAGAGCACATTCTAAATCGGCTAAATCTTTTGGGGTTAAACAAGGCAACGAAATTTTAGTATTCGGTAGGTTTACACCTTTTTTTGACTTTAATGGACCCCCTTGTACAACTTTTGCTCGTACTTCATTTTCGCCATTGGTAGCTTCGGCTTTCAAAATAAGTTTACCATCGTCGAGCATAATACGATCTCCAACTTTTACATCTTTGGGGAAATCTGGATAGGTAATGTATATTTTAGAAACATCACCAATACATTCATCAGTAGTAATAATTACTTCTTTACCTCTTTTTAAAATTTGATCAGGCTTAACATCTCCGAGTCTTAGTTTTGGCCCTTGTAAGTCGCCTAAAACGGCTACATTCCTATCTTCCTCAGTATTGAGTTCTTGTACCCAATTAAAAATCTGGATTGCTTGTTCGTGATTACTATGCGAAAAGTTTATACGTACTACATTGAGTCCTGCGGCAAACATTTCTTTTAAAATGGCCTTATCGTATGACGATGGACCTATGGTAGCGACTATTTTAGTGTTATTCATCGATGATTAGATTTTCTTTAGACCGTAAATTGTTAATGTCTATTTCGTGAACACTTACAATTCTGTCTATGTTTTTTATGTGTTTAATGAGCGCTTTTTTAGCCTTCTCATTGTAAATTCCATGTATTTGAATGTAGAAATCTACTTTTGGATTTTCGGGTACTAAGTGCTTTGTTTTTTTCCTATTTTGGTTTAATCCATCAAAAATAGTACCTTGATTTTGGTTCTCATCGCTACAAAGTATTTTGCATTTATTGGCTAGTAAATACCACTGATTTTGGTATTGTTCATCCCAGCATTCAAATTGCGCAAAATTAGCTTCTTCTACAGCGTCTGTAAAATTCATGAGAACATCTAGTTTACTCCTTTTAAAGCTTTTATTTAGAGTCTTATTTAGCTTATAACAAATAGTATAGTCTTTAAGCGGACTGCAAATTCCAATTAGTAGAAAATTGTAGTCGTACTCAAAATCTATGCTTAAACTCTTTTTTGCCATTTCGTGTGAATATCTATTCTCTAATGCCAAATATAGTTATATACTAAGAATTTAGCCATTGGATGATGAGGTATTATTAACCAAATATACTTTAAAATAAGAAGGGGTATTCTAGATATTTAGACTTTCGCAAGCAATTTTTGCGGTAGCTTCTTCTGCTTTTTTCTTTGAACTTGCTGTCGCTTTTGCTATTATTTCTTCTTCAAGAATTAAAGCCATTCCGAAGCTTTTATTATGCGATTCTCCAGTTTCACTTTGTAGTTCAAAAGTGAACTCTTTACCATTTTTTTGAGTCCAATGGATAAAGTGTTTTTTATAACTACTAATCTCTTTTTCTAATTTAGTTAAAGAGAAATGTGCTTTAATGATTTTCTCAATAATAAATTTTCTACAAAATGATTCTCCTTTATCTAGGTACACTGCCGCAATTAAAGCTTCAAAAGCATTTCCTAATACAGAAACGGGTATTTTTCCCCCTAGATTTGTTTGAACAAAAAGATCAATTTTAAATTCTTTTGCCAATCTATTAAGAGTTCTTCTGCTTACCATTTTTGAGCGTATGTCGGTAAGTATACCCTCGTCTTTGTTTGGTAATTTATGGTAGAGGTATTCTGTAATTACGGAGTCTAAAATGGAGTCGCCCAAAAACTCCAAACGCTCATTGTCGCCGTATTTAGGTTCTTCAATAGAACTATGGCAAAACGCTTGATGATAGAATTGTATGTTTTCAGGTGTAAATCCCAAAATAGAACTTAGCTCTATTGCTAAGGGGTCAGAAGAAGGTGTTGATAAAAGCTTATTAAGCCACTTCATCATTAAGCTTCGTAAGCTTTAAGGATAATAGATGCATTGTGACCACCAAATCCAAAAGTATTACTCATAATCGCTTTAACGTCTCTCTTTTGAGCTTTGTTAAGGGTGAAATTTAATTTAGCATCTAAATCCTCATCAAAATTTTGATTGTTGATGGTAGGAGGGATGATTCCCTTTTGAATAGCCAAAATAGAGGCAATTGCTTCTACAGCTCCAGCAGCACCTAATAAGTGACCTGTCATAGATTTAGTAGAGCTAATATTTAATTTGTAGGCATGCTCACCAAAAACATTTTTTATTGCTTTCGATTCTGCAATATCTCCAAGTGGAGTAGAGGTTCCGTGTACATTTATATAGTCAATGTCTTCGGGCTTCATTTCTGCATCTTCTAAAGCATTTAGCATCACTCTTATTGCACCTCTCCCTTCGGGATGTGGAGC
>TARA_B110000967_G_scaffold155007_1_pt1 | contig 27337 bp, 21 predicted proteins | sample TARA_B110000967 | Tara Oceans TARA_B110000967 (sample SAMEA4397903) | marine metagenome | biome: Polar Biome; feature: [DCM] deep chlorophyll maximum layer (ENVO:01000326); material: water (ENVO:00002006), including particulate matter (ENVO:01000060) such as... | depth 35 m
AACTTTAAAGGTTTAAGTCCTTTTAGTGAAGAACGCACCCCTAGTTTCATGGTATCCCCTGTGAAACAAATTTGGAAAGATTTTTCAACGGGTAAAGGCGGGACTTCGGTTTCATTTTTAATGGAGCATGAACATTTTACGTACCCAGAAGCCATCAAGTATTTAGCGCGAAAATATAATATTGAAATTGAGGAGACCGTGCAATCGGACTCCGATAAAGAAGCCGCTGGTGAACGCGAAAGCATGTATTTAGTTAGTGAATTTGCGAGTAAATACTATCAAAATACGCTTCTTAAAACCGACCCAGGTAAAGCAATCGGTCTTAGCTATTTTAAAGAACGGGGGTTTACAGAAAAAACAATCAAAGACTTTCAGTTGGGGTACTCCACCGATGCTTGGAGTGGATTGACTGATACCGCACTTAAAAAAGGCTACCAGCTTAAATATTTAGAAAGTACTGGGCTTTCAATTGTAAAGGAAACCAAACAGTTTGACCGTTTTAAAGGTCGCGTTATGTTTCCCATCCATAGTATGTCGGGGCGTGTGCTTGGTTTTGGTGGAAGAATTTTAGCCAAAAACGAAAAAGCAGCTAAATATCTCAACTCTCCTGAGAGCGATATTTATCATAAAAGTAAAGTATTGTATGGGATTTACTATGCCAAACAAACGGTTGCCAAAGAAGACAATTGTTATTTGGTAGAAGGCTATACCGATGTCATTCAATTTCATCAAAAAGGAATTAAAAACGTTGTCTCGTCGTCTGGGACTGCTTTAACCCCCGATCAAATTCGATTAATTAATCGACTGACGAAAAATATAACGGTATTATTTGATGGGGATCCTGCGGGAATTAGAGCCGCACTGCGAGGGATCGATTTGATATTGGAACAAGGAATGAATGTCAAAATTTGCACTTTTCCAGAAGGGGAAGACCCTGATAGTTTTGCCAAACAAAATACGCTTGAAGAATTACAAGCCTACCTAAAAGAAAATGCGAAGGATTTTATTGCTTACAAAGCCTCTTTACTCATGGAAGAGGCCCAAAATGATCCCGTCGCCAAGGCCAATTTGATTCGGGATATGGTTACAAGCATATCTAAAGTAACCGATAATATCCAACGCGAAATATATGTGCGCGAGTGCTCGCGTATCATGGATATAAGTGAGGAAGTCCTGTTTAGTACGCTGGCCCAAATGGGTAAAAAAGCGCAGAGTGACGCCAACAAATCGTACACTCAAAAACAAAAAGCATTTGAAGTTGTTAAATCCACTGCAGCTCCAATAAAAGTGGATATTCAGTACGAGTTAGAACAAAAAATCATCGAAATATTATTGCTCTATGGAAGTCGGACTGAAGATTTTGAAGATTTAATTTTAAAAGAAAATGATAAAGCAGAACTGGTTCTAGAACCCGTGATTCATCAGGTTAAAGTTTTTGAGAAAATATTTCTAGACTTGCAGGAGGACGAAATGCAGTTTACGAACGAAAATTTCAAAACCCTATTTTATACGATTATAGACAGCTTAAATCAAACCGAGGACTTTGTCATTGAATCGTTTGTGAATCATTTAGATCCTGTGTTAGCATCGGATGTGACCAATATTTTGATGAATGAAGAACGGTATAATCTTCATAACTGGGAGAAAAACAATATTTTTCCGAAACGAAAAGATGTTAGTATTGCGCAGTTAGTGAGTGAGACCATATTGACACTTCGTTGTTATTTAATTGACCGAAAAGTGGATGAAATTAAACAAGATACCCAAGACACCATTGATCATAGAACTCTTCTAGAAGATGTTTTGAATTACTCAAATTTAAAAATGTTACTTTCAAGAAAATTGAGTAGAGTCCTGTAGTTTTATTTTTTTTGTCGTCCGTGATCAATCAATTCTACAAGATTTGAAACGTTCAATTTTTTCATTAAACGAATTTTATAGGTACTCACCGTTTTTTCGTTAATGTTTAATTGACTCGCAATTTCATTATTTCTTTTCCCGGACGAAATTAGTTTTAAAACTTCCACTTCACGCGTCGAAAGTTTTTTGTAAAGATTCATCGTTCCTAGGCTATTTTTTTCAAAAGTAAGGGTCTCAGCAAGTTCCTTACTTACATAAATCCCCCCTTTAAAAACTTTTAAGATCGCCCTTTTTATAGTTGAAGTTTTCACTGTTTTTGATACATACCCCGAAGCACCAGCCTTTATGGCACTGATCGCATAAATATCTTCAGGATGCGTGCTAAAAATAATAACGCTGACATCGCTAAACTCCTTTTTAATAGTACGTAACATCGTGATTCCGTTGGTGTCAGGAAGATCTATGGACATGAGTACAACATCTGTATTCGATTTTTTGAGGTAGTCTAAAAGCTGCTTTGCGGAACTGGCAGTATTTACAATTTTTATGTCTGTTGAGTTTTCAAAATACATACGAATCCCATAACTTACAATTGGTTGATGATCTGCTACGAGGACTCGAATCATTAGATTTTAGTGTTTTAAGTTGTCTGGAATTTCACACACTGGAATTGGGTTCATCTTATGTTTATTAGCGGAGTTGTAGCGTTTATAAATTTCAAAAACAATCCGTTCTCTTCCTTCAAAATCATCTGGTGTTTTCCCAGCATCAACTGCATCCATAGCCCATTCCAATTCGGGATAAGAAGCTCCAATTTGGTCTTCATCGCTTCTGGCATCTCCAAATAAGCCATCACTTGGTGCAGCCTTCAAAATGCTTTCTGGAATTTCTAAAGCGTTTCCTAAAGCGTAAACCTCTGATTTCATTAAATCGGCAATTGGGCTGAGGTCCACGCCTCCATCCCCATATTTTGTATAAAATCCAACCCCAAAATCTTCAACCTTATTTCCCGTTCCAGCCACAAGTCGCCCCAAAAGTCCAGCATAGTAATAAAGTGTAGCCATTCGCAAACGCGCTCTCGAATTTGCCAAGGCCATATCGACCGTAGACGTATCGCCTTCAAGGGTTATCTCTGATTTAAAACTTTCAAAAACAGGAGTTAAGTCAACCCGACTCGATTGAACATTTGAATATTTTTCTTTAAGTTGATCGATGTGTTCTTGAGCCCTTGTCACATGACTTTCTGCTTGATGAATGGGCATTTCTAAACACATCACCTCAAGTCCAGTCATAGCACAAAGCGTAGAGGTGACGGCAGAATCGACCCCGCCAGATATGCCAATCACAAACCCACTTACTTGTGCGTTTTTAGCATACGTTTCTAACCATCCTACAATGAAAGGTATCACCGATTTTGTTTTCATAGCGTCCATTTTTTAATCGTTCTACAAAAGTAAACTATTCTTAATAATTTATTTTTATCCAAGTGAATATAATTTACTTTTAAGACAATTCATTTCTTTACTTTTATTAAATTAGTAATCTTCATGATTTAAACTAATTACAAAATAGCGGGTCTAATAGATTCCGACTCAAATTAAAACTAGTGGGATTAGGTTATAAAAAATTAGTTGTATTCATTTTAGTGCTCTTTTCTTGTGTCAAAGCTAGTTTTGCGCAACTAAGTCGTACGCATTATATCCCTCCGATAACAGTCTCAACGGGTTCAAATGCAACGCCAGAAAACCAGTATCTACACATTTCAACTCCGAGTGTAAGTGTGGTTAATTTAACACTGACTCAAATGGGTGGTGCTGTGACGTCGCACAGCGTTTCAAACGCTTCCCCGCTTGAGATTTCTATTGGATCAGGCGATAACACCCCATTTATTGCAGCAGCGTCAATCACTAGCTCAAAAATAAATAACAAAGGATATTCAATTCAAGCCGATGCGCCTGTTTATGCTTCAATACGCTTAGTTGCTGGCGCCCAAGCAGGGTCCATAGTTTCCAAAGGCCTAGCGGGTTTGGGAACTACATTTAGAGTCGGAACATTTACAAATTTAAAAACATTCACATCTAACAATGATTACTTGAACTTTGTAACTGTGCTGGCGACCGAAAACAACACTCAAGTTGATTTTTCAGATTTAAGCGCTGGCGTTGTCATTCGAAATAACACTCCTCTATCTGTGCTCTTAAACGCTGGAGAATCTTACGTTGTAGCACTTGACCCTGCTGTTGCCCCAGCAAATCGAGATGGTTTAATTGGGGCTTTGGTGCGTTCTACAAAGCCAATTGTGGTGAATTGCGGCTCTACCAATGGAAGTAATGCAACAGGAGGTGGCCGCGATTATGGTATTGATCAAATTGCCCCTTTTGAAACCATTCAAATCGATGGGCAATCCTACAGCGAATATATTTTTGTGAGGGCCAATGGATTTGATGCTATTGAACGTCCTCTGATTGTTGCTCATTTAGATAATACGGAAGTCTATGTGAATGGAGATAATACATTAGGTACTTTATTAGCGACGCTTTCAGCTGGAGAGTATATTAGTATTGAGGGTTCGAATTTTAGTACACAGTCTGTTTCTGGCTCAAATCCCGGCGGTAATATGTATGTGTGGACCTCTAAAACTGCTTTCGCCTACCAAGGGATTGGAGGTTCTAATAGTGAAGCAAATCAAGAGCTGTTTTTTGTGCCGCCATTAAACTGCGAAACCCCAAGAGTCATTGATAATATACCTCAAATTCAACATGCAGGTACTGGCAGTGCGACGTTTGCTGGTGGGATTACGATTGTGGCCGAAATGGGTGCTTCAGTCGAAGTGAATGGCGCTCCAATTACGGTAGCTCCAGCCAGTGTGACGGGTAATGCAAATTATATAACATATGTCTTAACTGGTTTATCAGGGAATGTAAGTTTGGTGTCTGATAAGCAACTTTATGTATCGTATTATGGTGCCAATGGACCAGCCTCTTTAGGGGGCTTTTATTCAGGGTTTATTTTTAAACCAGAAATTAGTTCCTCGTCATTAGATATTGCAGTCACAGAACTTTGTATTCCTAATATTGAACTCAATATAAATGGATTTGAAACCTACGACTCCTATCAGTGGTATTTTAACGGAACCCCAATTAGCGGTGCGACTTCGAATGCGTATACGCCTACAGATTCGGGATATTACCAGTTGGAAGGAATTTTGACAGATTGTAAAATGGTATTGTCAGACAATATTCCAGTGAGTAGCTGTGCAGGAGACACGGATGGAGATGGCGTCAATGACGATGTAGATTTAGATGTGGATAATGACGGAAACCCTAATACAGCAGAATCTAATTGTAGCCTAAATTTTGACTTATCGAAAGTCTCAGATCCAAATTTCACATCCAATATCCAAACCAGTTTAAATAATACGGCCGTAACCCCTTTTGAAGGCTTTAGCAATCAATCGATGGTCTTTCGGGCGGAAGACAGTACTACCTTCAATTTTAGTACCACCACTTATGAGCTCAATTTTAATGTCCCCACCAGTTTTAAAATAGAACAAGCCACTGTGATTTCGGGAGTTGTGGGGGATCTTGACGATCAGGAACTGTATGTAATCAGTGTTCCTTACGATCAAACGATTACAGTACTAAATCCAGATAATCAGCTTTTAATTGATGTGAATTATGATGGAATTTATGACAGTAATATTACTGAATTTACGGCTTTTGAAATTAGATTTAAAGTAAATTCAGCATCGCTTTCAGTGGGATCAGGAACGTTTTCATTTCAAAGTAATTTAGCAGATCGTTTTAGTATTCAGTATACAAATACTTTAGAAACGGATCTAAACGCAGCAGCTTTTCAACTGACTCTAGCCTGTAGGCCGATCGATAGTGACGGCGACTTATTATCCGATGCTTTAGATTTAGACAGCGATAATGATGGGATTTATGACGTCACTGAAAATGGAAATTCGTTGTTAGATCAAAATCAAGATGGGGTTGTGGATGCTATAACATCAAATGATTCAAACGGAGATGGCTGGCATGATGCCGCTGTTGTGGCCATTGATACCGATGCCGATTCCGTATTTGATTATTTAGATTTAGATGCTGATAACGATGGGCTTTATGATTTGTTTGAAGCCGGAGTTGAGTTTGGCACTTTGGATCTTGATGCAGATGGGCAAATAGATATAGGATTTATAGATGCTAATTTGAACGGCATGTCCGATGCTGCGGAATCTAATATTCCAATTGATTCTGATGCCAATTTGATTCCAGATTTTGTGCAATTAGATTCAGATGTCGATGGCTGTTTTGATGTCGATGAAGCAGGTTTTAAGGGCACTTTAGGAATTTTGGATGGAACAGGCATAGACTCAAAAGGTCTCATAATAGGAGGTAATGGATACACAGCAGCCAAAGACACCAATGGGGATGGAGTTTTTGACTACCAAGAAAATACGTTAATAATTCCTAGTTCTATAAGCACGCCATTAGCTGTTTGTGAGTTGGGGGATACCGCGATAAAAGTGAGCCTGGAAACGGATTCCGCTACCTATGACCGTATTGAGTGGGAGTGGAGTTCTGATGCAGGCGTTAGTTGGGCCAATGTCCCAGAAACCCCAAGCAGTTTTGAAGGAGTTAAGACCAATACCATTGAGATTTTACAGACACCACTTTCTCTTTCAAACACTATTTTTAGAGCTCGAATGGAACGTTTGGACTATGCGTGTGGCCCTATTTTCACAAATGAAATTGAGTTGATTGTAAATCCACTACCAACAGTTCAATCCATCGTGCAACTCTTTCAATGTGATGTGGATACGGATGGTATTACAGCGTTTAACTTGAATGAAGCAAACGAATTAATTTCAACAAATCATACGAATGAAACGTTTACATTTTACCATACCAATGCGGAAGCTGTTTTAGGAGATTTGGAAGTCGCAATCCCAAATCCTTTATCCTATGTAAATGCCTCAACAGACCCCGCCATAGACCCAAACACATTGTTTGTGAGAGTTGAAACACTTTTTGGTTGTACGCGTATTTCTGAATTAAAATTAGTGGTCTCAACAACAACCATTCCATCAACCTATAAAACATCGAGTTCGCCCTACGAAGAATGTTATGATAAATCTGATGGTAAAACAACATTTGATTTTAGTGACTCTGAAGCAGATATTCGTGGGATGTTTCCTACCAGTCAATCCCTGACGATAACCTATTACGAAACAGAGGCGACCGCATTGTCTGAAACGGCCATGATCACAGACCCCTCTAATTATGACAATACAACAGGATCGAATCAATCCATATGGGTACGAATTGATTCAGATGTCGATAATTCTTGTATAGGCTTAGGAACCTATGTCGATCTCATTGTTAATCCGTTGCCAGCGATTACTATTCCAGTTGCCAACCCCTATTATTGCGTAGATGTTGGTACGTCCCTTACAAAAAACTTAGAAACAGAATTTAACGCGACTCTTTTGGGACCTCAATCTCCAATACAGTACTCAGTGCGCTATTACGAAACTAAAAACAATGCTGAAACATTACTATCGCCTCTAACCACGGTTTCAAATACGTCTGCGACTCAAAAGGTGTTCGTTAGAATTGAAAATAATACGACCAATTGTTTCGATATCGATCCATTTATAATCGATTTTATAGACAACCCTCAAGCATTTTTTGTAGCCCCTTTTGAGGCCTGTGATTTGGATAACGATGGTGTTTTTGAATTTGATGCTTCAGGTTTGGAAGCCGCTGTTTTTAACGGTCAAACCACTATGGTAGTTGATTATTTTGACAGTTCAGGACTGCCACTTAAGGACTCAAATGGCATCAAAATTCAGAGCCCCTTTCCTTCCACTTTTTCTACGTCAACTCAAACGATTAGAGCCATAGTGTCCAACGCATTTTGTGCGGATGCTTTTGTAGATATTGATTTTGTGGTGCACCCGAATACGGATTTTTTAGTGGATGATGTTGTGATTTGTGATGGTGCCTCCGAACGTATTGAGTTGGATCTAGAATATCCATCAAACACATATCTCTATCGTTGGGTCCTTCCAGATCTGAGTATTGTAATGTCTGTGAACCCAGAACTTTTAGCCTCTCAAATTGGGGCCTATTCGGTGACGGTCTCAAACCTCGATGGAAGCTGTTTAACAACTCAAAACTTTGAAGTTTTTGCTTCTGAAGGTCCTACGATATCAATGGAAGATATTACCGTAGTAGAAGCGACCTCCGTTAATTCTATTACGATATTTGAATCCAATTTAGGATCTGCAAATTATGAATTTAAGCTTGTTGATGAGAGTGGAGTTTTGGTATCTGGCTATCAGGACGAAGGGTATTTTGGTAATTTGACAGGCGGATTTTATACGCTTTATGTACGCGATGATCTTCGTTGTGAAGAAGTGTCAATAACGATACCAGTATTATATTTCCCAAAATTTATCACCCCAAATGGCGATGGATATAATGATGAATGGAAAATTAAAGGAATTCAATCTTCAAAATATCAAAAAGGTCAAATATTTATTTTTAATCGGTATGGAAAGTTGTTAAAATCTATGTCCATACATAATAATTCATGGAATGGTACGTTTAACGGAACTAAATTAACAGCGAGTGATTACTGGTTTCGAATCGAGTTTTTGAAGTTAGATGGTACGTTTTTTAGCTCGCAAGGGCATTTTTCACTTAAATACTAATGATTTATTTTTGATAGAACACAACTTTAAAAAAATAGATTAATTACTTTTGTCATTCAACATACTTTAAACGCATCATTTGAAATTTAATAGCACTCGTTTAGTAATCTTTTTTTACCTGAAAGCCATCGTTTTTTTGTTGATTAGTTGTGTTTTTTCATGCCAAGACGCCTCCAGAATTGAGAAAGAAATAGCGAGCATAAAAATAGATCTGGACATAGAACGTTTTGATCAAATGTTTGGGGCTTCCAAACCTTCTGACCTTCCCGAATTAAAACAAAACTATCCATTTTTGTTTTCTAAAAAATTTAAAGATTCGGTTTGGATTCGTCGAATGGACGATCCGATCCAACAGCTTTTAAATAGAGCAGTTGATAGCGTTTTTGAAGATTTTTCGAGTACTGAAGCTGAAATCCATGCCTTTTATCAGCATCTTAAATACTATAATAAAGCCCTCAAAACACCGCGACTTGTGACGGTGCATTCGGATGTTGATTATCGAAATAAAGTAATTGTCACCGACTCTATTGTACTTATTGCACTGGACACCTATCTAGGAAAAGATCATGAATTTTATGCCAGTTTTTATGATTATATAAAACAAAATTTAGATCGATCACAAATCGTGTCAGATTTAGCAACTTCTTATGCAGAACAACTAATTTATCCATCCAAACGGGCTATCTTTTTAGATGAATTAATATACTTTGGTAAACAATTGTATTTGAAAGATTTATGGATTCCTTTCAAAGATAACAACGAAAAAATCGGATACTCTCCAGCACACTATCAATGGGCAGAAGCGAATGAGTTTTATATATGGCAGTACTTTGTTGAAAAAGAACTCTTGTACGAAACGGATAAAAAATTAAGCTCTCGTTTTATATTGCCTGCTCCGTTTTCTAGATTTAATTTAGAACTCGATAGTGAATCTCCTGGACGTGTTGGTCAATATATCGGTTGGCAAATTGTTAAGTCGTACATGAAAAACAATCCAACTTCTTTGTCTAAAATGCTTCAAATGGAAGCAGTAGAAATTTTTAATAACGCAAAATTTAAACCAAAAAAATAATGGCTCAAACGCATACTTCAAAAATAGAAATGACCGTAGAATTAGATGACAATCGAATTCCAGAAAACTTATTCTGGACTGCCGAAGATGGGGGGGTTGCCAATGAAGAAGCCAAAGCAATGATGCTTTCTGTATGGGATCAAAAAAAGCAGGAAACCCTTCGGATCGATTTGTGGACTAAGGACATGCCTGTTGACGAAATGAAATTATTTTTTCACCAAACATTAGTGACGATGAGTGACACCTATTTGCGTGCTACTCAGGATGAGAAAATGACCGCAACAATGAAAGATTTTTGCGATTATTTTGCTGAAAAATTAGAGCTTGTCAAGAAGTAGATCACCATTCATTTAAACGGTTTGAATCGAGTTTTAAAAAGATAAACACCAATATTGTAAAGGCCCAGAGCCCCGATCCTCCATAGCTAAAAAATGGCAACGGAATTCCAATGGTAGGAATGAGCCCCATAACCATTCCAATATTAATCAAAAAATGTACAAATAAGATACTGGCCACTCCATAGCCATACACTCTACTAAATTGTGATTTTTGCTGTTCTGATAGAAACAGAATTCGTAAAATTAATAATACAAACAGAATCACAACCATACTACTCCCAAAGAAGCCCCACTCTTCGCCGACCGTGCTAAAGATATAATCGGTATGTTGTTCAGGTACAAATTTTCCTTTGGTACGCGTGCCATCCATAAACCCTTTTCCAAAAGTACCTCCTGAACGTATTGCTTTTTCAGACTCATTCAAGTTGTATGAAATATTACGCTTCATAGCTTCCAACTTTACAGGATCTTTTTCTAAACGTAGCCATAACTCAATACGATCTTGCTGGTGTTTTTGGAGTACATTGTTATAGGCCCACTGAACACTAAAACTTAATCCAATACTAAAAATTAAAATGGTTAAGACTCCACCAATTTTTTTCTTTTTACGTTTAAAAAAAAAATGATATATTAAAAGCAATGTGGCGATTGATACACATACAATTGTGGCTGAAAACTTTAAAGTAGCAATTCCTAAAATCGCTACAAACATTCCAAATAATAGATAATATTGAGGAATCCCTTCCCTGTAAAAAACAAAAAACAAACTGCCAAACACAAGGGTACTTCCTGCATCATTTTGTAATAATATTAAAAATGCGGGAATACTGACTAAGATTGCTGCCTTAACCTGATCTTTTTTGTCTCTAATGTTAGTTTGTAAATCGCTAATATATTTAGCTAATGCGAGTGTGGTTGCAAATTTAGCAAACTCACTTGGTTGCAGTGTAATTCCTCCAAAGTCATACCAAGAGGTGGCCCCGTTTATTTGTTTTCCAGCAATAAATAGACCCGCCAAAGACAGTAATGAACCAATATATATAATACTCGCAAAGCGTTCGTAAAACTTCGCATCCACCGATAAAATTAGTATGATTAGTATAATGGAGCATAAGATGAAAATTAGTTGCTTCCCATAGGGTTTAGTGATGTCAAAGTAGGAAGTAAATTCCCCTGCTGCAGACGCAGACAAAATATTAAAATATCCAAAAACAACCAGTGCCATAAAGATAATTACAGTCACCCAATCCAATTGAAAACTATTGCTTCGGTTCAGTTTCATTCTTCATTAATTTTAAACGGTTTGCCGCTATACGGTTTTAAGTATTCGTCTTCTAAACTTTTCTCGATAACCAACCGTTCCATTCTTTTTAAGCTAATCGCTCCTCTTATATACTTTTCGATCATTAAACTTGCGATACGCCCCGCCCAACGCGCTCCATAGCGTCCGTTTTCTACTAAAATTGCGATTGCGATTTTAGGATCTTTTTTTGGTGCAAAGGCTATAAATATTGAGTGGTCGGTGAGTTGTTGTCTTACACCATCAATTTTGGTAAAATTTTCAGCAGTCCCAGTTTTACCACAAATCTCTATTCCAGGGACGTTTAAAAAGCTAGCAGTTCCTTTTTTGTATACATTATGCATACCTTCAATAACAGGCTCAAAATAGTCTGGATTAATTGACACTTGTTTAGGGGTTGTGAAATTAGTATTCATCGTCTCACCTTCAATATATTTGATGATATGAGGCGTGTAATAATAACCCTTATTTGCAATGGCGGCCGTCATATTTGCTAATTGAATGGGCGTCACTAAAATTTCTCCCTGACCAATGGCATTAGAAATGATCGTGGTAGCGCCCCACTGAAAATCCGGATACCATGTGTCATAATAGTTTCCATTTGGAATATTCCCTTTTTTACCGACTGATAAATCATTTCCTAAAAAACTCCCCAAACCAAAACTTTTAATATGATGACTCCAGCGGTCCATAGACTGGGAGGCATTACCATACTTTTCAATGGTACTTCTAAAAGCCATCGCAAAATACGAATTACAAGAATAGGTGATGCCTAGATTTAAATTTCGAAACCCACCCCCGCAGTGACACATCATGGTTCGTTTCTTTTTACCGTAGATGTATTTACCAGAACAAATAATATTTGTTTTTGTATCGATGACTTGCTCTTCGAGTGCTGTGAGCGCGACCAACACTTTAAAGGGGGACCCCGGCTCATGCATTCGTATTAGCCCCTTATCTATCAATGGACGATGAATGGAATCTTGGTACAACTTAGTATAATTTTTGGAACGCTGGCGTCCTACTAATAAGTTTGGATTATAAGAGGGGGCAGAGACCAAACTTAAGATTTCACCAGTACTTGGCTCGATCGCTACAATTCCACCAATTTTGTTTTGCATTAATAATTCTCCATAGGCTTGAAGCTCAGAGTCTATCGTAATTTTAATATTTTTACCTGGAATTGGAAGTGTGTCAAAGACGCCGTCTTTGTAAGCCCCGATATCTTTATTGTAAATATCTTTTTGAATATACTTTATCCCTTTAACGCCTCTTAATGTATTTTCATAGGAAATTTCAACCCCTTGTTTTCCCGTCAAATCACCAAGCTTATAGTAAGGGTCCGCTTCAATTTCTTTTGTATTTGCCTCGGCGATGAATCCTAAGACATTGGCACCAATAGAAGTCTGATAATCTCTAACAGATCTTTTTTGAATATAAAACCCTTTAAATTTTCTTAATTTTTCAGATAGAAATGCATAGTTTTCTTTAGAAAGATGAGATAAAAAAACAGACGGTAATCGTGGGGAATAGCGATACGCTCGATTATAAGATTTAAGGAAATCGAGTTTCTTAATTTTTAATAGACTACAAAATAAAATCGTATCTAATGGTTCTACGTCTCTTGGAATCACCATTACATCATAACTTGGTTGATTGGCAACTAACAGGCTATCATTTCGATCGTATATATAGCCTCTTTTTGGGTAGTGAAACACTTTTCTAATTGCATTGTCAGTATTGATGTCATAGGCGTCGGAGCTGTAAATTTGCAAATAAAATAAGCGGCCAACAAAGCAAATTCCTGTCAGTATAACCAGTCCAAAAAGCAACACCTTTCTCATGTCTTTTTATTGCTAAATAATGTTGTAAGGAGTAAGCAAAGAAGTAATGTAAATATCCCTGAGTAAAAGGTTTGCTTTATAATTAATAACAGTTCATTTTGATCAAATACAACTAGGGAAAACAAAATGAAATGATGAATAAAAATGAGCATTAAAAAATAAACAAGACGTTGGCTAAAATCGGTATTACTAAATTTAACAGCGTGATATTCATAAACCGCTCCAAAAGAAAATTTTAAAAAAAGAGGTCTGATGTACGCAATTGCGATACTTGCTGCCGCATGGGTTCCTCCAGAATCCAAAAAAACATCCACAGATAAACCTAGTAAAAAACTTATAAAAATAAACAACAATCGATTGTTTGTAATGGGGTATAGCAATATAAAAAGCACATATATGTAAGGGTTTATGTACCCCAAAAAATTAATATTACTACAGACAATCGTCTGAAACAAAACCAGAAACAAAAAACGTAAAATATGTATAAATACAATGTTATTCATCGGAAATATTTAAGGCTTTTAACTCGTTGATATCTATATTTTTTATAATATAAACATGCTCCAAACTTGTCATATCATTAAACAATTTAACGTCAATAATGTATAAATCTTCGGTATCATTTAGTCGGTAGGATTGGATGCTTCCAACAGGGATATTGGGAGGAAACGTGGAAGAGTACCCACTGGTAACAACCGTGTCTCCAACAGCTATTTTCACAAGATCTTGTACATCTTTTAATTGAGTAATTTCGGGGGATTTACCATCCCAACTCAAGATTCCAAAATGATTTGTTTTTTTTAATTTCACATTAACCCGACTGTTGGTGTTTAAAATTGACAATACTCTAGAATAGTTGGCAGACGTTTTATCAATGATTCCTACAATTCCTTTAGATGTAATCACGCCATCTTCCTCTTTGATAAAGTCATTAGAGCCCATGTTAAGGGTTAAATAGTTATTAGGAAGGGTAAAACTATTCTTATAAACCAGACTTGGAAGTATGTTGTAGGTGCTTTCTAAAACACGGTCTACTTGCGCTAAATTCTTATGATTGAAGACTACTGTTTTCAATTGGCTATTTTCTTCTAAAAGTAATTTATTTTCATTTTTTAAATTATAATATTGAGAAATTCCATGAAAAGTTCCATAAATACTTCCCGTTACTTGATTGGAAGAATGGATAAATTTACTGCGGTGATATTCATGCGACTGTATGGTGAGTGAAAGCGCACAAGTAAACAACACCAAAAACAATACAAACGTTTTGTTTCTGATGAAAAAATTAAAAAGTTGTTGCATTACTTAAGATCTATTTTAGCAAGACACTTTTGTATTTTGCAAGGTTTTTTAGAACGATTCCAGTTCCTCTAACAACGGCTCTTAATGGATCTTCAGCAATATATACAGGCAAGTCTGTTTTTTGAGACAATCGTTTGTCTAAGCCTCTTAGCATAGAGCCTCCTCCAGCAAGATATATACCCGTATTGTAAATGTCTGCAGCAAGTTCTGGCGGCGTTTGTGAGAGTGTTTCCATCACAGAATCTTCAATTCGAAGAATGGATTTATCCAATGCTTTCGAAATTTCACGATGCGTAATTTGAACTTGCTTTGGTTTTCCAGTTAACAAATCTCTTCCTTGAACATTCATTTCATCCGGCGGAACTTCTAAATCTTCAGTGGCTGCTCCAATTTGAATTTTTATTTTTTCTGCCGTTCGGTCACCAACGTACAAATTGTGCTGAGTTCGCATATAGTAAATGATATCATTCGTAAATACATCTCCTGCAACTTTCACGGATTTGTCACAAACAATACCTCCCAGAGCAATGACGGCAATTTCGGTGGTTCCACCTCCGATGTCAACGATCATATTTCCTTTAGGTTGCATAATATCTACGCCAATTCCAATCGCTGCTGCCATGGGCTCATGAATTAGGTAAACTTCTTTTCCATTAACGCGTTCAGCGGATTCTTTTACCGCACGCATTTCCACTTCTGTAATTCCCGAAGGAATACAAATCACCATTCTTAAAGAAGGTGCAAATAATTTATTTTTTAATGCAGGGATGCTTTTGATAAACATGCTGATCATTTGTTCAGAGGCATCAAAATCTGCAATGACACCGTCTTTTAAGGGACGGATCGTTTTGATGTTTTCATGCGTTTTACCTTGCATCAAATTGGCTTCTTTTCCAACGGCAATAATTTTTCCAGAGATGCGATCTCTAGCCACAATGGATGGGCTGTCAATTACAACTTTGTCATTGTGAATTATTAATGTGTTGGCGGTACCTAAATCGATGGCTATTTCCTCAGTTAAGAAGTCAAAAAATCCCATATGCTATAAAAAATTACTGGGGGGTGTTAAAGTAAAAATGCTGTTTTGTAAATGTACTAAAATAAATTTTAGTTTGGAAATGCGTTTTACTTAAATTAATTAGTGCTTAAAATGACGTGTTTTTGTGAAAACCATCGCAACATTGTTTGCGTTACAATAGTCAATACTCAATTGATCTTTTATTGAACCGCCTGGTTGAATTACCGCCGTAATCCCTGCATTTTTAGCGATTTCTACACAGTCAGGAAACGGAAAAAAGGCATCACTAGCCATTACAGCACCACTCAAATTAAAGTTAAAGGAGTTCGCCTTATGAATTGCTTGGCTCAAGGCGTCTACACGACTTGTTTGTCCAGTTCCACTCGCAAATAATTGTTTGTTTTTAGCCAAAACGATTGTATTTGATTTCGTGTTTTTACATATTTTTGAAGCAAATAATAAATCTTCAATCTCACTGTCAATAGGCGTGGAGGTCGTTGCGTTCTCTAGCATATTTCGGTCATCTGTGATCGAGTCTTTTTGCTGAACCAACACACCATTCAAGCAACTTCGCACGCTCGTTTCAGGTAATTTGACGGTATTTTGAATCAATAGAATTCTGTTTTTCTTCCCTTTTAAAAGGGCTTCTGCCTCTGCGTTAAATGAAGGCGCGATCACAACCTCACAAAATAAAGTATGAATTTTTTCGGCGGTCGCTAAGTCAATTTCGCAGTTTGCAATTAAGACGCCACCAAATGCCGAGACTGGATCTCCTGCCAATGCATCAACATACGCTTGGTGTAAGGTGTCTCTTTGGGCAACGCCACAAGCATTGTTGTGTTTTAAAATAGCAAACGTTGGTGCTTCATCATGAAATTCGTTCATTAAGTTAACAGCAGCATCGACATCTAAAAGATTGTTATAGCTTAATTCTTTTCCATGAAGTTTTGTAAACATCGCTTCAAAATCTCCAAAGAAATAGCCTTTTTGGTGTGGGTTTTCCCCGTAACGAAGTGCAGTGCCTTGAGTTTCACTGATTTTTAAGACAACTTCTTCTTTTTTACTATTGAAATAATTAAAAATAGCACTATCATAATGCGATGAAACATTAAATGATTTGGTCGCAAAACGTTTACGATCTTCAATAGATACACGGCCTTCGGATTCAGAAATGAGCGCTAAAAATTCTGAATAATCATCTACAGACGACACACATATCACATCTTTGTAGTTTTTGGCAGCTGCACGTATCAGAGAAATTCCACCAATATCAATCTTTTCGATAATGTCTTCGTTACTTGCTCCAGAAACTACCGTTTTTTCAAATGGATAGAGATCCACGATCACCGCATCGATTTGTGGAATTGAAAAGGCGCCCATTTCTTCCACATCTTGGGCATTGTCTTGCCGATTTAAAATGCCACCAAATATTTTTGGATGTAATGTTTTGACACGGCCACCAAGAATAGCTGGGTAATCCGTTATATCTTCTGCGGGAACGACTTTAATTCCTAAGTCATTAATAAATTTTTGAGTTCCTCCTGTGGAGTATATAGTAACGCCTTGTTCGTTCAGTTTTTTTACGATTGGCTCTAGACCGTCTTTACTGAATACGGAAATTAAGGCAGATTTGATTGTTTTATTTTGGCTCATGGTGATGTCTGAATTTATCCCTCAAAAATAGTCAATTATCCTATAAACATTGAATTGAATTTCCTCAAAAAAAATTTTATTTTTTAACGAAACAAGGGAGTTATTAACAACTACATGAGTGTAGCAACCGATCGACATACAAATTCTAAGAAACGTTCATCATCTTCTGTAAATGGATCAATAGCATTTGAGTCAATATCAATTTGCCCAATATTTTTACCGTTGACAAATAATGGGACTACAATTTCAGACTTGACGCTCATACTGCAAGCGATGTAATTGTCCTGAGCTTTTACATCCGGCACTACAAAATTTTCATTACTAAGAGCCACTTGTCCACAAATTCCCTTTCCAAACGGAATGGTGGTGTGATCGGTTGGCGTTCCTGCGTAGGGACCGAGCTTCAGCTCCTCTTTGTCTCCATTTCTGAAATAAAAACCAACCCAATCATAATGTGGCACGGATGTTTTTAATAATTCACATATCAAATGGAGTGTTTGATCTTGTGTTATTGAGTGGCGTATTAAGTCAGTAATTTTGGATTGTAATGCCTCGAAAATCATTATAAATATTTTTACAAAAATACCATATATCTGATAAAAGTGATAGCTAAGAGGTCTTATTTTATGTTAATTTTCTGGTAACCAATGCCGCAAGTTGGATGAGTTTTGTTAAATTTGGATTATGCAAAAAACGATAGCGCATAAATTTTTCTCATTGACTCTAGCATTTTTAGTGCTTGTGTCAGCTTTTTCATTCAAAATAGAAACCCATTTTTGTGGGTCTAAAATAGTAGATGTAGCAGTTTTTTCAAGCGTTAAATCTTGTTGCAGTGCAACACCATCTTTGGGGTCTGAATTTCAATTCACCAAAAATAGCTGTTGCAAAAACAAGGTGCTATCTGTTAAAGGTTTAAAACACTATAAAATTGTTTCACTCTCGATCGAACTTCCCGTTGTGAACGTTTTTTTAGAACCGTCTAAATTTTATATCGAACCGCTATTCTTTGATTTTTCGGATTCAGATTATTACTCTAGCTATTCCCCTCCAGATTTGGTGATTGACTTTCTGGTTGATCATCAAATTTTCTTAATTTGATTTAGTACTATACAAGCATGTTCATTAAAAAAGTGAATTTTGTCTCCTCCCTTATTATAGTATTAATTATAAATTAAATCACAATGAAATCTACAGTATATCTAATTTTATTCATTCCATTTTTCATGAGTTCACAAACGGAACTTAAAGGAATGGTTATGGAACTAAATCCCCAAAACAAACACGTTCCCCTGTTTGGTGCCAATGTATTTTGGTTGAACTCTTCTATTGGAACGACCACTACGCTAGATGGGACTTTTGTATTGCCATATAAATCCTCCTACAAAAAACTTGTCATTAGCTACATCGGGTTTAAAACAGACACCTTAACCATCGCTTCTCCAAAAATGATTCATCATTTGTTAGAGGCTTCTAGCGACCTTGGTGAAGTAACCGTGTCTGTGCGTAAAAAAGCCACAGCAACCTCTTACCTTTCATCCCGAAATATTTCTACAATAAGTAGTAAAGAATTGTTGAAAGCGGCTTGTTGTAATTTGTCCGAAAGTTTTGAAACGAACCCTTCTATAGATGTCAATTTTACGGATGCCATTTCTGGGACAAAGCAAATTAAAATGCTAGGACTCACAAGTCCCTATATTTTAATTACTACTGAAAACATACCTTCGATTCGGGGTGCCTCGCAAGCCTACGGCTTGAGTTTTATTCCAGGAACTTGGGTCGAAAGCATTCAGGTTACTAAAGGGGCTGGAAGTGTAGTTAATGGTTTTGAAAGTATTGCGGGACAAATCAATGCAGAACTTGTAAAGCCATCTACTGACAGTCGTGTATTTTTTAATGCCTATGGATCTTTGAATGGACGAACGGAGGTAAACACACATCTAAATTCAAATATTTCTGAAAGATGGAGTACTGGATTGTACCTCCACGCGAATAATCGATCTAAAAAATTTGACAGAAACAACGACTCCTTTTTAGATATGCCGTTGGCCAAACAAATTAATGTTATGAATCGTTGGCAGTATTCCAATCTTGAAAAAGGGCTCATTAGTTTTTTGAGTGCGCGGTATTTGAATGATGAAAAACAATCAGGTCAACTGAGTTTCGATCCTGATAAAAATAGACTCTCAAGTTCTATCTGGGGGAGTGAAGTAGCGACGAAGCGTTTTGAAGTGTCTGGTAAATTTGGGTATGTCAACCCGGAGATCCCCTACCAAAGCTTAGGACTTCAACTCGCTTACAGCGATCATGATCAAGAGTCCTACTTTGGGTTAAATCAATATGATATCCGCCATAAAAGTTTGTACACAAATTTCGTTTACAATTCTATTATTAGCGATTCCCGACACAAAATCAAGACGGGTCTAACCGTGACCTATGATCGGTATGATGAGGCCGTGAATTCGAAACTTTATGGCAGAAAAGAGCAGTCTGTCGGTGGGTTTTTTGAATACAGTTTTGATAATTTAGAAGCCCTTAATTTAACAGCGGGGATTCGTGTAGATCACCATAATTTATTAGGAACTTTTATAACCCCACGATTGCATGCACGTTATACGCCTTGGGAAAAATCAGCGTTAAGATTTTCAGTTGGACGGGGAAAACGAGCGGCTAATATTTTTGCCGAAAACCAAAGACTTTTTGCAACTTCAAGAACCATTAACATCCAAAGCTCAGGTGGAGAGTTCTATGGATTAGAGCCTGAAATTGCATGGAATTATGGAGTGTCTTTTTTACAAGGCTTTAAGTTTTTCGACCGAAAAGCGGAGCTGACCTTGGACTTTTATCGCACTGATTTTCAAAACCAAGCCGTTGTAGATTATGAAAATCCTTATGAGGTAAACTTTTATAATTTGGAAGGGTCTAGTTATGCCAATAGTTTTCAAGTAGAATTTAGTTTAAATATTCTGAAGTATTTAGATTTAAAAACAGCCTATAAGTTTTACGATGTTAAAACACAGTATAAATCTGGAAAACTAAAAAAACCTTTAACCTCCCAGCATCGCGTATTCGCAAATTTATCCTACGAAATTCGTGAAACAGAAAATGATGGTATATGGAAATTTGACACCACATTTAACTGGTTTGGGAAACAGCGTTTTTCATCGACTGCTTTCAGTCCTGAGGCCTATCAATTACCGTCTTATTCCCCAACTATCTCTACATTGAATGCACAAGTTACCAAGGTTTTTTCAAACTCTTTTGAGGTTTATCTTGGTGCCGAAAACATGACCAACTCAACTCAAAAAAATCCAATAATTAGCTCAGAAAACCCTTTTGGGTCAAATTTTGATACTACATTTGTTTATGGCCCCATATTTGGGAGTACTTATTACGCGGGCTTACGTTATAAACTAAATTAATATTTATGAAAAAAATAATTATATCACTCACAATGCTTTGTTTTAGTGTCTTAAGTTTTGGTCAAAACAAAAATGCCAAAGCCTCCTTTGAAGTAGATGGGGTCTGCATGATGTGTAAAAGTCGTATTGAAAAAGCGTGTGTTAAAACGAAGGGTGTTAAATCGGCTGTTTGGAATGTTAAAAGCCACGAATTAAAACTTATTTTTAATGAACATAAAACGGACCTCAGTACCATCCAAAAAAATATTTTGGCTGTTGGTCATGATACTGAAAACCTAAAAGCTACTAAGGAAGCTTATGAGACCGTTCATCCATGTTGTAAGTATCGCGAAGAAGAAGTTGTAAAAGATCACAATTAATATCATATCAAAAAAAAGCTCCTGAATTTCAGGAGCTTTTTTTTGTAATTAGTTTGTGTTAGATTACATCATTCCTGGCATCCCGCCGCCCATTGGAGGCATTGCAGGTGCATCTTCTTTAATGTCTATCAAAGCACATTCGGTGGTTAGAATCATGCCTGCTACAGAAGCCGCATTTTCTAAAGCAACCCGTGTTACTTTTTTAGGATCAATAATTCCTGCTTTAAGCATATCTACATACGCATCGTTTTTGGCATCATACCCAAAATCGCCTTTGCCCTCTAATACTTTATTAATGACCACACTTCCTTCGCCACCAGCGTTTTCAACGATGGTACGTAAAGGCGCTTCAATGGCTTTTGACACAATTTGAATACCAGTTACTTCATCCAAATTGGCTGCGGTTAGTTTCTCAAGTGTTTTTTGAGCTCTTACAAGCGCTACTCCTCCACCAGCAACAATCCCTTCTTCAACGGCTGCACGTGTAGCGTGTAGCGCATCATCGACACGGTCTTTCTTTTCTTTCATTTCGATTTCACTCGCTGCTCCAACATATAAAACGGCAACACCGCCCGCTAATTTAGCCAAACGTTCCTGTAGTTTTTCTTTGTCATAGTCACTCGTCGTCGTTTCAATTTGTGCTTTGATTTGGTTCACGCGCGCTTTGATGTCATTTGCATTTCCAGATCCGTTGACAATGGTTGTATTGTCTTTGTCAATCGTTACTGTTTCGGCAGTCCCTAGCATGGTTAAATCGGCATTCTCTAAAGAAAACCCGCGTTCTTCCGAAATCACGGTACCACCTGTTAGGATGGCGATGTCTTCAAGCATTGCTTTTCGACGGTCTCCAAAGCCTGGTGCTTTTACGGCAGCAATTTTAAGACCCCCTCTTAATTTGTTAACCACTAAAGTTGCTAAGGCTTGACCATCAACATCTTCTGCAATAATTAATAAGGGACGTCCCGATTGCGCTACAGGTTCCAAGATTGGAAGTACTTCTTGAAGATTTGATATTTTTTTGTCAAATAATAAAATATAAGGATTTTCTAAATCGGCAATCATTTTATCGGCATCGGTCACAAAATAAGGACTTAAATACCCTCTATCAAATTGCATCCCTTCAACCACATCCACATAAGTGTCCATTCCTTTGGCTTCCTCAACAGTGATCACACCTTCTTTACCTACTTTTCCAAATGCTAAGGCAATAAGTTCTCCGATAGTATTATCGTTATTGGCTGATACAGAGGCAATTTGTTGAATTTTCTCAGAAGAGTTTCCAACTTTCTTTGCTTGTTTTTCTAAATCAGTGATGATTGATGTTACTGCTTTGTCAATCCCACGTTTTAAATCCATTGGATTGGCGCCTGCGGCAACATTCTTCAATCCTTCTTTCACAATTGCTTGTGCTAAGACGGTTGCTGTGGTGGTACCATCTCCAGCTAAGTCATTGGTTTTAGAAGCCACTTCTTTCACCATTTGAGCGCCCATATTTTCCAAAGGATCTTCTAATTCAACTTCTTTTGCAACTGAGACCCCATCTTTAGTGACCTGTGGAGCACCAAAACTTTTACTAATAATTACATTACGACCTTTTGGGCCTAAGGTTACTTTTACTGCATTTGCTAACGCATCAACGCCACGTTTTAATCCGTCACGTGCATCAATATCAAATTTTATGTCTTTTGCCATTTTTTAGTTTTTTAAAAATTAAACAATTGCAAGAATATCACTTTCTCGCATGATTAAATAATCAGTTCCTTCTAGTTTAAGCTCTGTACCTGCATATTTCCCGTAAAGTACAGAGTCGCCAACCTTTACAGTTGTAGGCTCATCTTTTGTGCCTTTACCAACAGCAACGACCGTTCCTTTTTGAGGTTTTTCTTTCGCATTATCAGGAATGATAATTCCAGAAGCGGTTTTTGTTTCAGCCTGCAATGGTTCTACAAGAACTCTGTCTGCTAATGGTTTGATGTTTAAAGCCATATGATTCAATTTTTAGTGTTGTTTTTATATAATATGATCCAGTCTAAAAGTGTGCCAACCCTTCTAAACTGACAAACTTTCAGAAACAAAAAATGTCAACGTGTTGGCGTTGACATTTTGTAATTTTTATGAAGCATTTCTATTACTCTGAATCCGTTGCTTCTGGTGTTGAGTTCTCTTCTGTAGGTGTGTCTTGAACAGGCACTGCTATTGGCTGAGACGTTGCTGGTGCAGCATCTAAATCAAGTGCTTTTGACTCTTGACTGTTATCAGTGCCTCCTATAGCAACATTAGACAATAAAATTAAAGCTAGTAATAAGGTTGCAAGTGCCCAAGTACTTTTGTCCAAAAAGTCAGATGTTTTTTTAACACCACCAACCTGCTGGGTTCCACCGCCACCAAAAGAAGAAGATAATCCTCCGCCTTTAGGATTTTGAACCATTATAACAACGACAAGTAGAAAGGCTACTATGACGATAAGAACTAGAAATATAGAAAATGTACTCATTAGATATTATTTTTTTCTTTTAAGACTTTTATTGATTGAATTTGGTCTGCAAATAAACTACTTTTTTCTGGATATTTCAAACTTAAAATACGGTAAGACTGTATTGCTTTGTCATAGTTTTTTTGTTCCACATAAATTCTGGCTAGAGTTTCGGTCATTAAATCTTCAGTTTCAACGGGAACGACTTCAGCAATATTGATTAATTTTGAGTTTTTGTCGACGGGTTTTAATTTTGGTTTATTAGAAATAAAGGCGTCAATAAGCGCAAATTTTTTATTACGAGACGCGTCATTCGTTGGTTCAGACGCTTCGGAACGGACGATGGCTTTTTTCTGTGTTAAACGAAGCCATTCCGAAAATGAAAAAGTTTCGTTTTTTTCAAAACTTAAGGGTTTCCCAAGTTCTAATATTGATTCAGAAGAGCCTTCATTTAAAGTTTTTGACGTGATCGCTGCGGTCTCTAAACCTAAATCAGATTCTAAAAAAGTTTGTGAAGAGATGTCCTGAAACTCCGAAACTTTAATTGTTTTGATTTGATCAAAATTTTGTTTGATATGCGTCGAAATATCATTTTGTACAAATATTTCAGAAGTAATAAAATCAAATAACACACTTCGGTCGGTGGTAAAGGCGGCGGTAGTTTTTAGTTCCTGATTATACTTAAAACTCCCGAGATCCTTTAGTCCTTTTAGGTAAATTGCTCTGGCCGATTGAAAGTAGGGAAATTCCTCAATAATAGCAGCGACATGACCAACTTGGTCTTTGTCTAAAGCCGAAGGGTTGTGTAATAGATATGTGAATTCAGAGGTGTTCATATTGTTACCAATTGGCTAGCGAGGCATTTACGACATCTTGAGTAATTCGTTCAAAAACTTCTTCAATGGCTGTTGTTTTTTGGGCGCCAATAAGTTGCGCACTTCCTTCGTAGTTATAAAAAAACGAGAAGCGTTTTTCAAATTCTGCATCCTCATCATTTTTATCAAAAAACCGCACATTTATACTGATTGTTAGTTGATTCTGGGCGGCTGTATTGCTCGAAGTAGCCGTTGTGGGGGATATTCTGTACTCCACTATTTCACCTTCGTAAACGATGTCTCCATTTGATTTAACAAGATCTAAACTCGTTTGATTTAAAATTAAATCCTGAAGCGATAAAGTAAAGTCCCGTTCAATTCCAGGTTCAATCAGTGCTGCTGTATTTTGAAAGTAATTTACCTGAAAGGTTTTCGTGTCTGCACTTAACGAAATCCCTGTAAAGGAGTAAGCCCCACACCCCAAAATAAGGGTAAAAGCACTCACCGCCAAGCTGTATTTTAAAACGTTAAAGGTCATATTGTTTTATTTTTCGATATAAAGTACGTTCGCTAATTCCCAATTCATCTGCTGCTAATTTACGCTTTCCTTGGTGACGTTCAAGCGATTTTTTAATAAGTTCTAATTCTTTATCGTGTAGTGACAGCGTCTCTTCTTCCTCTTCAATCGCTTCTGTGTAGGTGTATTTTTCGTCGTTATCACTAATGATTTCAACAGGATTTTCTTCTTGTGTTTTCGCAGGAAGTGACAGAAGTTCGGGTTTTTCTTCAGGCTCTAGGGTGTCGTCTTTATTATAAATTTTTTGAATTAAACCTTCATTATTTTTTTGAACATCACTGTGATTTTCATGTTTCATCAATTCCATCGTTAGTTTTTTGAGATCATTCAAATCGCTTTTCATGTCAAATAAAACTTTATATAAAATTTCTCTTTCGGTACTAAAATCACTTTGCCCTTTTTCTTTTCCTTGAACCGCTGGTAAGTTGCTACCCATATTTGGTAAATATGTTTTTAACGTCAACACATCAATCATTCTAGAGGATTCTAAAACCGATATTTGTTCGGCTACATTTCTGAGCTGTCTAATATTGCCGCTCCATCGGTATTTTATAAGTGCATCTATCGCATTATCATCGAGTCGAATCGTGGGCATTTTGTATTTTAAAGCAAAATCACTTGCAAATTTTCTAAACAACAAATGAATATCGTCTTTTCGATTTCGAAGAGACGGCAATAAAATTTCAACGGTGCTTAATCGGTAATACAGATCTTCTCGAAATTTTTCTTTTTCAATGGCTTCAAACATATTAACGTTGGTAGCCGCCACAATTCTAACATCTGTTTTTAAAACGGTGCTTGAGCCAACCTTAATAAATTCTCCATTTTCTAAAACTCTTAATAATCGAACTTGGGTTGTTAATGGGAGCTCGCCGACTTCATCTAAAAAGATGGTGCCCCCATTGGCGACTTCAAAGTAGCCAGAACGGGTTTGAGTGGCTCCTGTAAAAGCCCCTTTTTCATGCCCAAAAAGCTCACTATCAATAGTCCCCTCCGGAATGGCGCCACAATTGACAGCGATGTATTTGCCGTGTTTTCGGTGCGAGAGTTGATGAATGATTTTAGGAATACTTTCTTTTCCAACGCCACTTTCTCCAGTGACTAACACCGAAATATCTGTAGGTGCCACCTGAACAGCTTTTTCTATGGCACGATTAAGACCCGTGTCATTTCCAATAATTCCAAACCGTTGTTTTATAGATTGAACTGTTTCCATAATTAATTATTTTCAGATAAACCAATGGCATTCCCAATCAGAGTCGCACTTGTACAATTATGTATTTTAACCAGCACAAAATCTCCAATTTTATAGTCTTCTTTCGGAAATACAGCCACGGTGTTATGCGCACTTCTTCCAGACCATTCAGAAGCAGATTTTTTTGATTCTTTTTCAATTAAGATTTCCACCGTTTGATTCAGAAATTGTTCTGTTCTGTACAAGCCATGCGCACGTTGCAGTTCGACGACTTCAGCCAAACGTCTTTTTTTAGTTTCAAAAGACACATCATCTTCGAGTTTTCTTTCTGCCATGGTGCCAGGGCGCTCGGAATAGGCATACATATATCCAAAACTATACTTAATCACCTTCATTAAGCTCAAGGTATCTTGGTGGTCGTCCTCCGTTTCGGTTGGAAAGCCACAAATCATATCTTGAGAAATGGTACAGTCTGGAATAATGCCTTTAATGTTTTTCACTAATTCAATATATTCTTCACGGGTATGTTGACGGTTCATTTCATCCAAAATTCGATTGCTCCCACTTTGAACTGGAAGGTGAACATGATTACAAATATTTTGATGTTTAGCCATCGTTTTAATGACGTCTAATGACATGTCTTGTGGATTAGAAGTCGAAAATCGGATCCTCACTTTTGGTTGTGCTTTGGCACACATATCTAAAAGTAACGCAAAGTCAACAGCGGTCGCTTTTTGCATGTCTGTAGCCTTCGAAAACTCTTTTTTTAATCCGCCGCCGTACCAAAGATAGCTATCAACGTTTTGTCCTAAAAGCGTCACTTCTTTGTAACCTTTGTTCCATAAATCATTAATTTCTTCAAGGATACTTTGAGGTTCTCTACTGCGCTCGCGCCCTCTTGTAAAAGGCACCACACAAAACGTACACATATTGTCGCAGCCTCTAGTGATAGATACAAAAGCAGTGACGCCGTTAGTATGGAGTCTTACCGGTGAGATATCACCATAAGTTTCGTCTTTAGAAAGAATTACATTTACGGCACTTCGGCCTTCTTCAACTTCCGATATAAGGTTAGGGAGATCTTTGTAAGCATCTGGCCCCACCACTAAATCAACGATTTTTTCTTCTTCTAAAAATTTACTTTTAAGACGTTCCGCCATGCAGCCCAAAACGCCGACTTTCATTTTTGGATTGATGCGTTTAACAGCATTGTATTTTTCGAGTCTTTTACGAACGGTTTGCTCTGCTTTATCACGAATAGAACAGGTGTTTACCAATACGAGATCCGCTTCTTCCAAAACTTGAGTGGTGTTAAAACCTTCTTTTGAAAGGATGGAAGCTACAATTTCACTATCACTAAAATTCATAGCGCATCCATAGCTTTCTATAAA
>TARA_B110000967_G_scaffold200160_1_pt1 | contig 27322 bp, 20 predicted proteins | sample TARA_B110000967 | Tara Oceans TARA_B110000967 (sample SAMEA4397903) | marine metagenome | biome: Polar Biome; feature: [DCM] deep chlorophyll maximum layer (ENVO:01000326); material: water (ENVO:00002006), including particulate matter (ENVO:01000060) such as... | depth 35 m
TTATACAATAAATTGGGTATATTTAACTTATTGTGTAAAAATATTAACAATTAGTTAACACATTTTTACAGATTTAATTGTGGGTTCAAAATTATTTCATAACCTTTGGCGTAATTAATTCAAAACTAATAAACAATGAAAACAAAGTTTAAGGGCGTTTTAACGCTACTATTAGCGTTTGCTGTGCAAATTACCTTTGCACAAGAGAAAACAGTTTCTGGTACTGTATCAGAATCATCTGGAGTATTACCAGGCGTTAGTGTATCTATAAAAGATACAGCTAAAGGAACAGAAACTGATTTCGATGGTAAATATTCTATAAAAGCCAAGTCAGGAGATGTTCTGATTTTCAGCTATTTAGGATACAAAACCATTGAAAAGACAGTTGGCAGTTCAAATACTATTGACGCAACAATGGCGGAAGATGCTAATGTTTTAGATGAAATTATTATAACTGGTTTAGGTATTTCTAAAAAGGAGAAAGCAATTGGTTATGCAGTCCAGAAAGTTTCAGGAGAAAGCATTGAACAAGCAAAAGAACCAAACATTGTAAACTCTTTACAGGGTAGAATTGCAGGTGTACAAATTCAGGGAAGTCCTTCTACTTTAGGTGGATCTTCTAGAATTACCATTCGTGGTTCAAACTCTTTTCTTGGAAACAACCAACCTTTATTTGTGGTTGATGGTGTTCCAATTAACAACTCAAGCTATTCAGGATCTAGCCAACAATCTGGTTTTGGTGGTGGATCTTATGATTATGGTAATTCTGCTTCAGAAATTGATCCGTCAAGTGTTGCATCTATGTCTGTTCTTAAAGGAGCTGCAGCAACAGCTATATATGGTTCTAGAGGTGCAAATGGTGTAATTCTTATTACGACCAAAAAAGGAAAAAGTGCTAAAGGAGTTGGAGTAAGCTTTGATACAAGTGTTACTTTTGATGAGGTAAGAAATTTGATACCAATACAATCAATGTATGGTGGAGGTTCTACATATCCAACTGCAAGTGGCTTTAATGAATTTACACAGGATGGAACAAGTTATTTAGCTCCAAACTACGCGAAGGATGGTTCTTGGGGACCTAAATTTAATTCAAGCACAATGGTTAGGCATTGGGATTCTTGGGATCCTGGAGCTGCTAATTATAAAGAAACTAGACCTTGGGTTGCACCTGAAAACTCTTATGAGTCTTTCTTTGACACAGGAGTAACACTGATGAATACAATAGCTTTCACAGGAAATAATGAAAAGGGTGGATTTAGAGTTTCCTACAGCAATTTAGATCAAAAAGGTGTAATGCCAGAAGGTCAATTAGTGAGAAATACTATAACTGTAAATAGCAATTACAACTTAAGCGATAAACTTAAGTCTAATGTTTCTTTTTCTTACATCAACACAGAGGCAAAAAACAGAAACGTTACTGGTTATGCAAATGCTAATCCACTTCAAGGATTTACACAATGGTGGCAATCACAGTTGGATGTAGATAGATTAAAAAATCAACAAACAACTACGGAAGGAAATCAGTATACTTGGAATACAAAAGGAATAAGTACCGATGCTAATGGAGTGTTACAATCTTACAATCCTACTATTAATTACTTTGACAATCCTTCTTGGGTTCGAAATAACCATTTACAAAATGATGTAAAAAATAGACTTTTTGGAAATGCAAATCTTTCTTATGAGTTAAATGAAAATTTTACTATTGCAACGCAATTTGGTACTGACTTATTTCAGTTTAGTATTGTAGAGGGTATTCCTTTAGGTTCTGTTGATGGTTCTAGATACGAAGAGACGGAAAGAAGATTCCAAGAAACTAATATGGAAGCTCGCTTACAGTACAACAAAGAAATTAATGAAGATTTCGCTGTAAATGGTTTTATTGGTATAAACAGAATGAGACAGAGTTCTAAAAGATTGACTGCTCAAACAATAGGTGGATTAGTTAGTGATGGATTTTTTAACATTAGCAACTCCGCAGATTCTCCACTTGTCGATACATATGAATCACAAAGAGGAATTAACAGTTTATTTGGATCTGCTTCTGTTGCATGGAAAGACATGTTATTTTTAGATATGTCTGCAAGAAATGACGTTTCTTCTACACTTCCAGAAGACAATAATAGCTACTTCTATCCAGCGGCATCTTTAAGTTTTGCAATTTCAGAACTAGAATCTGTGAAAGAAAGTGGCGTTATTAATTTCGCAAAAGTAAGAGCAAGTATTGCTCAAGCTGGAAACGACTCTGCACCATATAGACTTTCAGACGTATACAACCCAAGTACACCAAACTTTGGAAATAATCCAATGTATTCTGTACCAAACTCTCAACAAAATCCAAACTTAGTAAACGAATTAACAACTGAAGTTGAATTCGGATTTTTAGTGAAGTTATTTGGCAATAGGTTAAGTATTGATGCTGCATATTATGATAGGAGCACAAAAGATCAAATCTTTAACGTACCTGTTTCTTCAACTACAGGATATACTAGTAGATTGTTGAATGCAGGAGAAATGAGAAATTATGGTTTTGAATTTGAAATAAATGCAACGCCTATAGAAACAGAAGATTTCAGATGGGACGTTGGACTAAACCTAACGAGAATAAATAATGAAGTGGTTGAACTTCTAAAAGATGAAAATGGTGAAAGTATCGTAAACAGTATTGCTCAAGGTAGTACTTGGGCTGCAGATGTTAGAATTGAAGAAGGATTGCCATATATGGCTTTATTTGGACAAGATCACATCTATGATGACAGCGGTAATAAAGTTGTGGGTGCTGATGGAATCTATGAGTTTACCGACGAAAGAGTTTATCTAGGATCAGCAATCGCAGATTGGACTGGTGGATTTAACACTAGCTTCAAATACAAGAACTTTACATTATCCGCATTATTTGATTTTCAAGTTGGTGGAATACTGCATTCAACTTCATTACAGTGGTCTAAATACTCTGGAATGCATCCTGAAACTGTTGCATTTAATGGAGAAAGTGATACAAGAGCAAACGGTATGATTTTACCCGGCGTGACTGCAAGCGGAGCACCGAATACAGTAAGAGTTGATCCTCAAACATATTTTCAAACTAAATGGAGAGTTGCAGCACCAAATACGTATGATGCTGGCTACCTAAAGTTTAGAGATGTTAGGTTAAGCTATGCTGTAAGCCAAAACACTTTGGAAAAAACTCCTTTCACCAGTCTTAACTTAAGTCTTTTCGGTAGAAACTTAGCTATTCTTAGCTCTGACGTTCCTTACATAGATCCTCAAGTAATTACTGGATCTGGAAATATTCAAGGATTAGAGAATGCTCAAGTACCTCCAACTAGATCATTTGGTATTAACTTATCTGCTAAATTTTAAACATGAAAAAAATGAAAAAATTAAAAATATTTACGCTCATAACATTATCAGTAATGTTATTTGCGCAGTGTAATGACAATTTTGACGAATTGAACATAGATCCAAATGCTGCAGTCAGTGTAGATCCTTCTACACTTCTTACTAATGCACAATATAATTTTTATAATACGCTACAAGGTGCTGGTATAAATGCAGGTTGGGGTTTATTAATGGTTCAACAGTGGTCTGAAACTGAATATACTGAAGATAGCAGATACAATCAGGATATCACTTCTTTTAACGGAACGTGGTCTGCAATGTATGCTAATGTATTGAAAGAATTAGATGCTGCTAAAGGCTTAGTTGCAAACCAAGAGGTTTCTGCTGGTATTAAAGCAAACAGGACTGCAATTTTAGATGTAATGTCTACGCAAGCATACTGTTTTTTAACAGATGCTTTTGGTGCAGTACCATATACTGAAGCAGTAGATGGCGTAACTAATTTACCCAAATATGATGACCAAGAGGTAATTTATAAAGGAATTTTAGAAACTTTAAAGAATGCTTCTGCTTCATTTAACACTGCAGCGCCTTCATTTGCTTCAGGAGAAATAATTTATGGAGGTGATATAGCGCATTGGATTAAATTTACAAATTCATTAATGTTGCGTTATGCTATGCGTATTGCTGATGCTGATGCTTCAACTGCACAGCAATATATTGATTTAGCTGCTACCAATTTAATTTCAAGTAATGGTGAAAATGCATTATTTAATTTTCCTGAAAGCTTGGCAAGAGCAAATCCTTTATTCCAAAACGTTTCTCCATTAAGTGGAAATAGAGATGATTATGCCGTTTCTGAATATTTAGTAACGACATTAACAGATCTAGGAGACCCAAGGTTAGATGCTTTTGCAAAGAAGTACAATGGAGAATATGTTGGAATGCCTTACGGAATATCTGATAACGATGCAACCGTTTTAAAACCTACTACCTCAAGACCAAATGATAATGTAAGATCAGCTACAACTCCTCACGTAATTATTTCTTTTGCGGAAGTTCAATTTCTTTTAGCTGAAGCATACCAGCGTGGTATGTTAAGTGGAGACGCTGCTGCTGCATATGGAGTAGCTGTAAAAGCTTCTATGAATTACTGGGGAATATCAGATGATACTGCAATTGATTCTTATGTGGCATCTAATGCATATAATTCTGCAAATTGGAAAATGTCAATAGGTAATCAGAAATGGATTGCACTTTACATGAATGGTTTTGAAGGATGGAATGAGTGGAGAAGATTAGATTATCCTATATTGGCAGTGCCAGCGGCAGCTCAATTGAGCTCTATTCCAGTGCGCATGCCTTATGTTTTATCTGAAACACAATCAAATTCAGATCAACTAACGTTGATAACTTCATCACCCGCAGATATGACTACTAAAGTATGGTGGGATAAAAATTAATTTTTACAACCAATAACTACTATAAAGGCTGCCTGTTAGGCAGTCTTTTTTTGTTTATGTATTAAAACCTTTTACACTTTAAAGTTATATTCAATATTTATCTACCAAATAAATTCAAATAATTATCTCTTCATCAAGATTATTAATTTTTGCCACAAGTTCCAATTTTTAATAGGCTCTTGGCACTCCACTTATGACTTATAGTTGCCATCATAAAAATATGTAGGGACAACTTTTGCCCAAAGAGGTATAGACCAATATGCCTTTCCAAACTTTATGCTCTTCATTAAGTTTAAATATAAAATAAAAACAACATTTAATTAGATTTTAAAGCTTTTGTTGGCTTTTCCGTGCATTTTGACTTTGCATAGAAAAACTGTTTCATATTCTTCAAAAATTGAAAGTGATCTAGCTCTTATAGACGTTGTAAGAGCTCATCAACAAGCAGGTTTACCTACTGCTAATCTCAAGGTTTAACACGGACTCAAACATTAGAAGAATTAAGAAAAGAAAGAAGAATAGGCTTATTTTTAAGAGGTGTTTCTTTTTATAATGATAGACGATGGGATGTTACTAGAACTCCAAAACTTAACTTAACTTAACTTAACTGTTTTGGATGGGGCAATAAATGTGAATGCTAACGCTACTTTTAACTACAATTATTTAGATTACTGGAGTGTACCATACCAATAATTGCTATTTAATCAACCAAATTTTGGATCTGCTGGAGTAGTTTCTTAAAACAAAATAAAATAATTAAAATTTTTCATAACTCACAAGATATATAAATCGTTAAATACTTATTTAGTAGTTTATCTATTTTATATGCTAAGTCAAATTTGTAATGTCCGTAACTTAAGAACCATCACAAGAACTTCAGAATTTATAAAAATCGCTGAAGTTATCGTTAAAAAGTGGAAAAATTTTGGCGCTAGAAGTTATTCAATTATAGAAAACTTCAGAGCAGCTATTTCTGCAAAAAATAAGTCTATTAACAACCAATTCAAGTTTGTTAAAAAAAACTATAAAATCAGTAAGAAATGATTGGTTTATTTAATTTAAATAAAAATTATCTATCTTTGTTTAACTCTCACGGAAACACCTTAAACAGAGGATTTTACTTGATTTGAATCTTTTAAAAAATTTTTTTTAGGCGAATTAGTGTTAAAAAATTGTTTTTTTAAGTTTAATTTAAGACTTTTGGGAGATATTAATTCAAATAATTATACAATGAAAACTAAGTTTAATGTGATTTTAACGCTTTTACTGGCGTTTGTAGTGCAGATTACCTTCGCACAAGAGAAGACTATTACTGGTATTGTCTCCGATAGTTCGGGCAGTTTACCAGGGGTAAGTATTACAGTTAAAGGAAGTACTACAGGTACAGAAACAGATTTTGATGGTAAATATTCTATTAAAGCAAAAACAGGAGATGTTTTAGTCTTTAGATATTTAGGCTATAAAGCTGTTGAGAAAGCTTTAGGTTCTTCTAATATTATTAATGTTAAATTAGTAGAAGATGCTAATGTTTTAGATGAAATTGTTGTTGTAGGTTATGGTACAACTACAAAAGAAGCTTTTGTTGGTTCAGCAGCCGTTGTAACACAAGAACAGCTAGAAGTTAAGAACTTTTCAAACGTTTCTCAAGCATTAGCTGGTGAAGTTGCTGGGGTTACTGTAATTAACGGTTCTGGTCAACCAGGTTCTGTAGGTACTATTAGAATTAGAGGCTTTGGATCTGTAAACGGAAACAGAGACCCACTATATGTAGTAGATGGTGTTCCTTTTAATGGAAGTTTAAACTCCATTAACCCATCAGATATTGCTAGTACAACAGTTTTAAAAGATGCAACCGCTACCGCCATTTATGGTTCTAGAGGAGCAAATGGTGTAGTTTTAATTACGACCAAACAGGGTAAAAATGGTAATTCTTACATAGAAGTCGATTTTAAAACAGGGATCAATGATCAAATTTTAGATAGATATGATGTTGTCACTTCTCCAGAAGAATATATTGGTTATGTATGGGAAGGAATTAAAAATAGAGGAATAATAGAAGGAAACCCTGATCCTGCAGGCTTTGCAAACGACAGATTATTTACAGGAAACTATGTAGCTCCGGGCTATAATATGTGGAATGCTGCTACCGCTGCAGAATTAATAGACCCAGCAACTGGTTTAGTTCGTGCAGGTATTGGAAGAAAATACACACCATTAAGATATGCAGATGTTGCTCTAGATGCAGCATTTAGAACAGAAACCAGTATCAGAATGGGTGGTGGTAATGATGATACTAAATACTTTGCGTCTTTTGGTTATTTAGATGATAACGGTGTTTCTATCAATACAGGATTTAAAAGATATACTACGCGTTTAAATTTAACAAGCAATATTAAACCTTGGTTAACAATAAATTCTAATATTGGATATGCGTATTCTGAATCTATTCAAAACGGTCAAATAGCGGGTTCTGAAAATGTTTTTGAATTTGCAGATAAAATGGCTCCTATTTTCCCTGTATTTTTAAGAGACGATAATGGTGACTTGGTACCTGATCTTAATTATGGTGGTAACCAATATGACTACGGTTCTTTATCAGGATTTAGAGATAGACCAAATGCTAACGGTTTAAACCCTATGGGATCTGCTAATTATGATTTTAATGGAACCAATCGTCATGAGGTAAATGGTAACTTTTCTGCTACTTTTAAACTTTCTGATAACTTAACTGCAGAATTCCGTTATGGAGCGCAATATTTGACGCAAAGAAATAGAGATTATACCAACAAATTTTACGGAGGTGGTGTATCTACTGGTGGAGATTTATCGGTCAATGATTTTTCTAGACTAACGCAAAACATATTACAAATTGTAAATTATGATAAATCTTGGGGTAACCATTCTATTGAAGCTTTAGTTGCACACGAGAGTAACGAACAATTAGATCAAACATCTTCTGTTTCAAAAGGATTACAAATAAGTCCATTCTTGTATGATCTAGATAATTTTCAGTCTGCTTTAGGTTTGGCTTCAGGTTCTTCAAGTGGTTTTACTATTGAATCTTATTTTAGTCAACTTAACTATAACTATGACAGTAAATATTACTTCTCTGCTTCTGTTAGAACAGATGGATCTTCTAGATTTGTAAATGAAAAATGGGGGACTTTCGGCTCAGTAGGTGCCGGTTGGATCGCTTCAAAGGAAGCTTTTTTACAGGATAACAAAATTTTAACTTATTTAAAGCTTAACACTTCTTATGGTATTGTAGGAGATCAAGCAGGAGTTGGTTTATTCTCTGGTTTTAACCGTTATAATGGTGGTAACTTAGGGGGTAGTATTTCTTTAGCTCCAGGATTAAATGGTAACCCAGATCTTACTTGGGAAACTTCGAATATGTTCAATTTTGGTACAGAAATGCGTTTTGGAAAATTCGTAGACGTAAATTTAAACTATTACAATAAACTTACGAACAATCTAATCTTTAATCGTTTTGTAGGACCTTCTCAAGGTATCTCTTCTGTTACGGTAAATGATGGAGAATTGATCAATGCTGGTTTAGAATTTGACATTACAGGGCATATCATTAACAAGCAAGGTTTTAGATTAGACTTAGCTGTAAACGGAGCTATGATAAATAATGAAATTAAAACAATGCCAATAGATCCTGCAACTGGATTACCACAGGTGTTAACTCCTAGTGGAAACTATGGATGGTCTGAAGGTAGATCTATATTTGACTTCTACATGCGTGAATGGGCTGGTGTAGATCCAACTGATGGAGCGCCAATGTGGTATCAATACTATGATGATGAAAACAACAACGGTATTTTCGATACTGGTGAACCAACTTCTGGTAGTTCACCATGGGTTCCTACCGATGAAACAATAAATAATAATACGGGCTCTATTGTAGAATACCGAACAAGAGTACCAGGAGCAAACATTCAAAAGACTGTTACCAAAACGTATTCTGATGCTTCAGAAGTTTATAATGAGCTATCTGCCATTCCAACCGTAAGTGGAGCATTCCGTTTATCAGGAGAGGTCGGTGACTTTAATTTTGGCACTCAATTTACATATAGTTTGGGAGGTCATGCATATGACGGTCAATATGCTGAATTAATGTCAGATCGTTTCGGTGCCGTGGGTAATAACTTTCATAGAGATATCGCAAATAGATGGCAAAATCCCGGAGACATTACAAATGTTCCTGTATTATCCGATAATGCGATTGTAAATGGTACTTCTGGTTCAACCAGATTTATTACTTCTACAGATTTCTTAGCTTTAAATAACGTAAACATTGGTTATACGGTACCTAAGAAATATACAGATAAAATATCTATGCAAACTTTAAATATATGGTTTTCAGCAGATAATTTGTTTCAAGCTACTGCACGAAGTGGATATTTTCCAGGAACTAGTGAAGCTGGAAATTCAGGTCGAAGATTATACGCACCGATGACTACAATGACATTAGGTGTACGCGTAAAATTTTAATAATAAAAATTAAAAACATAAAAAAATGAAAAAATTAATTAAACTCGGATTATTTTCTGCATTGGTAATTACAATGATAAGCTGTGGAGATGATTTTTTAGAAGATCCAGCTCTTGAGGGCTCGGCGTCACTTACATCTGCACAATTAGAAGCAGCTTCGGCAGTAGACCCTGAAGTTGGGGGAGCCTTAATGGGCGGAGTATATTCACTTACATTTACAACAGGAACTGGTGGTACAAGTGGCCATGATGATTTTGGACATAAATCTTATGACGTTTTTAGTGATATGTTATCGAGTGATTTAGCCTTAAGCCAAAGTGTGTACGGTTGGTATAGAGCTTCAATTACAGAATACCAAGCAACACAAGATTTTACATTTGGTGATAACAGACAAGTATGGAGATATTACTATAGAATTGTAAGGGGTTGTAATGAGGTTATAGATGGTTTAGGAGGTGATGAGTTTACACCAGAAACTGCGGCTAATAAAGCAGTAATGGGGCAAGCAAAAGCTTTACGTGCTCACTCATACTTCTATTTGACTCAATTTTATCAAAAGTCTTATGACGCATCAGAACCTATACTTCCAATGTACAGAACTTCTTTAGAGGTTAATGGACCCAAGGTTACTGCCGCTGAAATATATGACTTAATAGAATCTGATTTAACAGCTGCTATTGCACTATTAGATGGTTTCTCAAGAGATAACAAAACACAGATTAATCAATCTGTTGCTCAAGGAATCTATGCTTATGTTTTAGGAGCTAGAGGTACCGATTACGCAAAAGCTTACGACATGGCAAAAGCTGCCATTACTGGTGGTTATGCATTGATGTCTAGTACTGAAATTACAGGTGGTTTTAACGAGGTAAGCACACCAGGATGGATGTGGGGCGTTGACTTAAATGATGAAATTGGCTTAGGTTTAGTTTCATGGTGGGGTCAAATGGATTACTTTAGTTACGCTTACCCAGCATTTGGTGATTCAAAATCCATTGATCAAGGTCTTTTCGATGCAATACCTGCAAATGACTTTAGAAAAGAACAGTTTAATGTGAATCCTGGATCTGCAACGCACTTAATGCCTTTAAACAAGTTTTACGATAGTGATAGAACTAGATACGGTTCATCTAGAATTGTAAAAGCAGATTACGTATACATGAGAGTTGCAGAAATGCACCTTTTGGCAGCTGAATATGCAGCATTTAATAATAATGATGCGCAGGCAAGAACTGAATTAAAAGCGTTAGTGAGTCAAAGAGTGCCAGACGCATCTTACATTGATGGTTTATCTGGACAACAGTTAAAGAATGAAATTTACTTACAAACTAGAATGGAATTATGGGGAGAAGGTAAAAGTTACTTAGCTATGAAACGTAATAAAGCAACCACAGTTAGAGGTTCTAATCACTTAACTTTTGTTGGGGATCTAATTCCTTACAATGATGAGCGTATGACTTTTGAGATTCCAGAGGGTGAAATTCAGTTTAATTCTTTTATTTCTACTCAAAACAACTAATAAAAACTGTTTGCATAGGAGATTTTAAATCTCCTATGCAAACTTAATAAAATATAAAGATGAAAAAAATAAAATTATACTCATTACTTTTTATCGCTCTTGCTGCATTCAGTAGTTGTGAAGAAGAAGTAGAAGCTCCTGGAACGGCATATGCTTCTTTTGAAGCATATTTAGGAAAAGATATTACGGTTTCACCGAATACAGATTTTCCCCAAGCAGTAAAAGTGTATTCAGCGAATATTACGGGTTCAGCTAGAACAATCGATTTAACGTTATCAGGAAATTTAGATGCTTCGTCTTTCGAAGCACCTACTTCTGTTGTCATTCCTGCTAATTCTAATGAAGGCACTTTAAACGTTGTCTTTAAGGATCAAAATTTAGACATTATCACCGACAAAACATTAACGATTTCAATGAATGAATCAGCAGAATTATCCGTTGGTGAGGACATTACGTTTAATGTAGCTAAAGGTTGTAATGCAGGTTCTAGTAAATTTAAAATTTCTGTATCTTTAGATGACTGGCCAGAAGAAGTATACTGGAGAGTTGTTGATACAGATGCAGGAGCAATTGTTATAGCCAATAACGCTACACCTGGTTATGGTGGTTATGCAGGTTTAACTGGAACACAAAGAGATGCTACCTGTTTGCCAACAGGTAACTATGTATTTGAGATATTTGATGGCTATGAAGACGGTGCTGGCGCTTTAAGCTTTACACTGGATGGTGTTCAAGTATTTAGTTCTAACGGTGGTTACGGCGCAGGAACAAGCTTTGAATTTAGTATTTAACGAAAATATTAAAAATAATTAAATAAAAATCGTAATCTTTTGATTGCGATTTTTTTTTTTCAAAAAGAAAAACATTGACAGAAACTACAAATATATTTGGTATTAGAGCAATTATTGAAGCTATAGAAAGTGGCTCTACAATAAATAAAGTATACTTACAAAAAGGATTAAGGGGAGAATTATTTTACGAACTTAATAGACTAATCAAAACTGAAAACCTTACCACGAGTATAGTACCTATTGAAAAGTTGGATAGATTATCTAAAAACAGTAATCATCAAGGTGCTGTTGCCCAAATATCTCCTATCGAGTTCTATGATTTAGAAGAGTTGATCGAGAAAACCATAGAGAGTGAAAAAACACCTCTTTTCATTTTATTAGACCAACTTTCTGATGTTCGGAATTTTGGAGCTATTATTAGAACTGCAGAATGTTCTGGTGTAAACGGTATCATTATTCAGAATAATGGTAGTGCCCCTGTGAATGCAGAAACGATAAAGACCTCAGCCGGAGCAGCATTTAAAATACCTATTTGCAAAGTAGATCACTTAAAAGATGCTTTATTTTTATTGCAAGCATCAGATATTAAAATAGTGGCCGCAACTGAAAAAACAGAAAATTCTATTTACGATATCAACTTTACGCAACCCATAGCAATCATCATGGGATCTGAACACCGAGGAATAAATCCCTCCATTCTTAAAATGGTTGATTATAAAGCCAAATTACCTTTGTTAGGCGAAATAGCTTCCTTAAATGTTTCTGTAGCGTGTGGTATTTTTTTATATGAAACTGTGCGACAAAGAATATCGACTAATAGCTAGACAAGCTAAATTCTTATTTGTTATTGGGCTCCTTTTCTTCGCTAATATCTATTTTCTCCGCTTCTTCTATTTTTGGTGGAGAGAAATTACCATTTTCATCAAAAAGTAAATCAAATTCTGTTACTTTAAATTGATGCTCTTCTTTTACCGTTCCTCTTTTTCTGTAAATACCTGCAAAAAACAATCCTATTAAAAAGCCAGATAAATGTCCTTCCCAAGAAATCCCTTCTTTTATGGGTAAAACATACCAAATCATACTTCCATACAAGAAAATAACAATTAACGACAAAGCGACTAATCTAAAATGTTTTCTAATAATACCGCTAAAAAAAACAAAACTAAAGAGTAAATAAACAATTCCACTTGCGCCAATATGATAAGATTCTCTAGCAATAATCCAAGTTAAAACCCCTGTGAGAAAACCACCAAGAAGTAAAACCTTGTATGCAACTTCTTTGTAAAAATAGAAAAGACCGCTTAAAAGCACGAATAACGGAATCGAATTATTAAAAATATGACCAGTGTTGCTATGTATAAAATGCGTAAAAAACACACCTCTAAATCCTTTTAATGTTCTTGGATATACTCCGTACTTGTTAAAATTAAAACTGAATTGTATTTCAATCCAATAAATAATCCAAATACTTAAAATATATAGTATTGGTATTAAAAATATTGACCTCTTTAATTTTAATTTTTGCGCTTCCTTCATTTACACAAAAATAACAAAAACAGAACCAAAAGGATTTTTTACAATATCTGTCAGAAATCTTTATTATTTTTACTGCATGAATGAACCTTTGGCAGAGAGAATTAGACCTAAAACCCTTGATGATTATATAAGTCAACAACATTTGGTTGGCAAGCATGGTATTTTAACTAACTTAATACAAAAAGGAATTATTCCTTCTTTAATTTTATGGGGACCTCCAGGAATTGGAAAAACAACTCTGGCTAATATTATTGCTACCACATCTAAAAGACCGTTTTATACTTTAAGTGCTATTAGTTCTGGCGTAAAAGATGTGAGAGAAGTTATAGAGAAAGCTAAAAACAGTGGAGGCTTGTTCACTGCGAAAAACCCCATTTTATTCATTGACGAAATTCATCGCTTTAGTAAATCTCAACAAGATTCATTATTAGGAGCAGTAGAAAAAGGCTGGGTTACTTTAATTGGCGCTACGACAGAGAACCCTAGTTTTGAGGTGATACCTGCCCTACTTTCTCGCTGTCAGGTATATATTTTAAATTCTTTTGATAAAAATGATTTAGTGGCCCTCTTGCACAGAGCAATGGAAAAAGACGCAATCTTATCGACCAAAAAAATAACTTTAAAAGAAACAGATGCTCTTTTACAAGTTTCTAGCGGTGATGCCAGAAAATTGTTAAATATTTTTGAATTGCTCGTTTCTGCGGATGATGAAATTGAAATTACAAATGATTTAGTTTTAGAAAAAATTCAAAAAAATACAGTTCGATACGATAAAACTGGAGAGCAACATTATGATATTGTTTCTGCATTTATAAAATCGATTAGAGGTAGTGACCCGAATGGAGCTGTTTATTGGTTGGCAAGAATGATTGAGGGCGGTGAAGATGTTAAGTTTATTGCTCGAAGATTACTTATTGCAGCTTCAGAAGATATTGGCAACGCAAATCCAACTGCTTTAATATTGGCAACCAACACGTTTCAAGCAGTTTCAGTAATTGGTTATCCAGAATCTAGAATTATATTAAGTCAGTGTGCTATCTATTTGGCCAATTCACCTAAAAGTAATGCTTCTTATCTGGCTATTAAAAATGCACAAAATTTAGTGCAAAAAACTGGCGATTTATCGGTTCCACTTCATTTAAGAAATGCTCCAACTACATTAATGAAAGATTTAGATTATGGTAAAAATTATAAATATTCGCACGATTATGCGAACAGTTTTGTAAATCAAGAATTTTTACCCGATGAAATATCTGGAACAAAATTGTATAAACCAGGCAAGAACACAAGAGAAAATCAATTTAAAGAAACCTTAAAAAATAAATGGAAAGATAAGTACAAGTACTAAAATTTTACTTGATACTCTTTCTTAACCAATCTATCTCCTTCATAGAACTCTGCCAGCCAGTTATCTCCGTTTTTATAAAAATTTCCGTTTTTATTTTTGATCATAAATACATCTTTTCTAGAAGTTCTCAAAATTAAAAACACAACTTCTGGCTTCTTATTTACTAATTGAAAACCACTTTGTATGGCTTGGGCATATAAAACAGGAAGGGCACTCGAAATTATATTTTCTAGTTTTACTGCGTTTACTTTTAATTCGGGAATCAATAAGGAATTTGAAATCGGTTTTACCAGAATTTCTGCCATATCCTCACTCCTATTATCAGTATAGGCTTCTTGTTTACTTTCTAAATTTACCAATAAAGATGAATCATAATTGTACTCAAAATCATCCATAGATACAAAAGCATTTCTTATCGCCTCCTGATATCCTTTCTTATAATCTTTTGACTTACTTTTTCCTTTTTTTGATTTATATAGAACCTTACCAAAACAATCTTTGATCTCTATTGAAGTTCTAATAGTTAAGATAGAAGATTCATCAACTACCGATGCGCTCAGCGCCAAACATCGATCATCATTTAGCGCAGTTGGTAATTTTTCATTGCTCAAAAAAACTTTAAAACCCTTTTTCTTAAATAAGAATTTAGTTAATGAACTTGTTTGATATTTATCAGTGTCTTTAAAAAAATCAAATTTTACTGGTACAAGTATATATTGATATTTATGAGAGCTATTTTTTTGACTATAAATAGAAATACTCATTAAAAGAGTCAGAAAATAAACTGCTTTTTTTATCATTTTAGTTAAATATTAAATTTACTCCTATTTGTAAAGATAAGTTATTTGCCTTTGAAAGATTTCTGTAAGACAAAATATTGTCTATCAAACCATAAACATTAACCTTATTAAATTGAGCTGATATGCCTGCACCAATATTAGAATAGGATAAGTCGTCAATAGTGTAAGTTACTTTTGTTTGAAGATTATTTGTAAATGCTTTCTGATAAAAAGCGGTTAGTGCTACTTGCGGACTTAAAGGCCTAAAGACACTATGCAATTGAACACCTGCAGCATCTGTATAGAAGTCTTTGATAAAATATTTATCAATTCTTTTTCGAACTATTTCTCCAAAACTGTATTTGAGAGCCGCATTCACTTTTATCGGTCTTAAAGATATATAGGATCTTTCATTTTCAGAAATCAAAGTTGCTCTATCAAACCTCGTTTCGAGATCATTGATATAATTCCCATTATTATCAAACTGAAATTGAATTCCCTCAAAAGTAAAATTTCCTTCGGCTGTATTATTTAATATATCTGCAGTGTGATGGATAAAACCCATATCTAAAATGCTGCCAGAAAACTCTAAATTTTCACTAATTTGATACGTAATTCCCAAATCAAATCCAGCTCCTAAATTACTTACTAAAAAAACATTCTGAAGATAATCTTCAGCAGTATCTAACAATTCATCATCTCTTATTAAACCAGAACTATTCGATGTAAAGTTTATATCACTCAAAATTTGTTTATAATAATCATCATTGCCAGCGACAGTTACAAAACTTCCTGTATTATTTTTAGATTGTATATTTATGGCAGAGGAATACACTTTAAATCTAGCCCCAAGCGTTAATTTTTCTGTAAATTGATGAGATGCACCGAAGTGAAGCACTCCTAAAACATCTAGTTTATACGAAATCGCTGAAAATAAAAAATTTTTGTTCAAATATGCTGAATTACCCTCATTCAGTATCGTAAAAACATCTTTCGGGTAGTATACGAAAGCATCTATTTCTGTGTAGAAACCAACACTAAAATACGTTCTATTATCTAATCTAAAACCCCCGTTTAAAACCTCTACTTGAGAATTAACTTTTATGTAATCTCTAGCAGTCAATCTATTTGAAACATTAATTATTTTGTCATTTATATCAATACCATCATTCGCAAAAAGATCTGATAATACAAATCCTGAAAATCCTCCTTCAAAGGATAAAGCTGATAAAAAAGGAACTCCTATATGTCCATTATAATTGGTTTTTGAAGCTGGATTGAGCAGAAGTGTTTGTGGTAACTCTGCAAAGTTATACAATACTTGTTTATTTTGTGTTGTAGCTTTGTTGAAGAATAAAATCAATAAAAAAAACAAGAGATTCTTCATTTCTATAAATTTGATTCTAAAAATAATGTAATTACTGATTTGAACTCAAATTCACTAATATCATTTGGATTCATTTGAATACCGATATTTTCTAACGTTACAGTTACTCTAATTTGGGTAGTATTTAAAACATTAGAATTTGAAGCTATTATAATTTCTTCTTCAAAAGGCAAGAATTTTCTATGATTGTTTGCAACAATTATTGGTCTAAATGAATAAATTACTGCGTTTTCATCTAAAAACTCTATTTGAACAATGACGTCTCTATCAAATGCGTTTCTTAATTCTGCATTAAGAACTATTTTGACAATCCTACCCCTAATCAAATTACCTTGAAAATCATCAAAATCTGAAATAATTGCACTATCTGAAATACTATTTTGCTGTATCGTTCTTGTTGAGTCAAAAAATTGTGCAGGAAAGGCTGTAAAATAAATTAATGGAGTCGTGTATTTAGATTTAGGAACATAATCTTCTAATTGATTAAAATCTAAGCTGCCTGAACAAGAAACAATAAGAAACAAGCTGATGAAAAAACTTATTTTTTTAGGGGATTTCATAGGCAATAAATTATTTAATAAAAAGATTTTATTCCTAAAGATATTGCTTTAAATCTAAAAGAGATGTTATCGTATTAAAATTAACATTATTCACTTTTTCTTTTTCAAAATTTACATGAATAGCTTTCATTCCTACACTCAAGGCACCTTCTATATCTGCTTCAATACTATCTCCAATCATTATGGAATTATTACTTTGAGCATTGGCTTTTTCAATAGCATAATTGAAAACTTTTGGATTTGGTTTCTTAACACCAACGGATTCAGAAGTAACAATGATCTTAAAGTAATCTAAAATCCTTGAGGATTCCATTTTTTTTGTTTGTATTTCTTCAAAACCATTGGTAATAATATGTAATTCATACTTACCCTTTAGATACTCCAATATTTCAAAAGTCCCTTCAAATAAATGATTATAATCTGGTAAACATTCAATATAATCAATTGCCAAAATATCAATTAAATCGTCTGATATTTCATAATTTATGGCATCAAAAGCTGTTTTTAATCTTTGATATCTTAACTCTTCCTTGTTTATTTTTTCTTCTCTATATAATTTCCAATATTCTATATTTAAAGGTTTATAAATTTTCAGAAAACTTGATAGATCCGTTTTAATTGTATGTTTAAAAAATATTTTTTCGAAGGTTAAATCAGAGTTTTTTTCAAAATCCCAAAGGGTGTGATCTAAGTCAAAAAATACGTGTTTTATTCCTTCCATTTAAGTTATATTTGAATCATATTTTTAAATTTGTAAGATGCAACTATTTTCTTTTTTAAAAAAGGAGTTTGTAAAAAATGTATTAACATTAATTACAGGTTCTGCTTTAAGCCAAATTATCATATACGGCTCTATTTTGTTGCTTACAAGACTTTTTTCTACAGAACTTTTTGGTATTTATATGTTGTTTACATCGGCTACTTTAATCTTAAAACCTTTAGCAACCATGCAATATGAATTTGCAATAGTTTTACCAAAAAAAGATGAAGACGCTGCTAATTTATTAAGTTTTTCAGTGTTAGTTTTATGCCTTTACTGTGTATTACTGCTTATAATTATCTTTTTCTTTAAAGATAGCATCTCAAGTTTCTTTTCGATTAAAGAACTTTCAGGTTTCATATATTTAATCCCTGTAAGTGTGTTTCTGTTTGGGGGAGTCTCAATTTTAGATTATTGGAATAACAGAAAAAGTGAGTTTAGAAACATAAGTAAAGGCTTATTGGTTAAAGCATCTGTAATGAGTTCTTCTCAAATTGCAGTTGGTTTTAGCTCTTTTAATTCTTTGGGTTTAATCCCCGGAATGCTTCTAGGAAATTTATTTCAGTTACTCTTTTTAATTAAAACTTCTTTAAAATCAGTAAAAGATTTATTCCAAGAAATATCTTTTAAAAAAATGTTTTTTTTAGCTAAAAAATACAAAGACATCCCTGTTTTTAATACCATTATTAATGTAACAAATAATCTTTCGAATGAATTACCCGTACTATTAATTACCAAGTATTTTGGTTTAGCAAATTCAGGGATTTACGGTCTTGCAATAAAATTTACTAGAGCTCCTATTGGTATTATGCAAAACTCTGTGAATCAAGTGTTTTTTAATAGAGCTAGTAAGGTTTATAATGAGCATGGTAACCTATACGATTTAGTTTTAAAAACTACCAAAAATTTATTAAAAATTAGCGCTTTTATATTTACTCCGCTAATCATTAGTTCCTTTCATTTAGATCTTCTTTTTGGTGAAGATTGGGTAGATGTTGGTTTGTACTCCAGAATTTTACTTCCTTGGTTATTCTTCGCTTTTTTAAGCAATCCAATAACTTCATTAATTATCATTTTGAACAAACAAAAAACCATTGTCATTTATGATATATTTTTATTAATCTTTAGATTTCTTGCCTTATTTTTAGGATACTATTTTTATAAAAGCCTCGTTATTTCTTTGATGCTTTTTTCTGGAGTAGGAATGTTATTTAATATTCTTATTTTTATCTTCCTTTTAAAAACAGCTAAAGAGAATAAAATAGCTTACACCTAATATGAATATTACTCTAAAAAATAATAGCAGCTTTAAATGGTTTAAAAATGATACACTGTTTTTTAAAGGATATTTTTATGTAGATACTCTTTTTTATGAAAAAGAAAATGCGCTCAATTTCCTTCATAAACCTGAAACAAAAGCAGCTTTTTTTAAAACAATCAATCAGTTAAATGGTGTTTATACAATAATCGTTTCTTTTGAGAACACTACTTTTATTATCACAGACACTACAAGGGCTTTTCCTCTATTTTATACTTCTTTTAAAGATCAGTTCTATGTAAGTGATGATATTACACATCTTAAAGAAACTTTACCCTTATATGAATTTGACGCACTTTCTGAAATAGAGTTAAAATCTTCTTTACACACCTATGGCAAAAGAACATTGCTCAAAAATGTTTATCAAGTGCAATCTGATGAATGTTTATGTATTGAAAATAATACAATTATAAACAACCATTTTTTATTTTCTTATGCTATTAAAACTGAAAACAGTTTAACCTATAAGAAGTTAACCACCAAAGCAATTACTGTTTTTGACAATAGTTTTAAAAGACTTGTAACTTCTTTACAAAATAGAACCGCAGTTATTCCTCTAAGCGCTGGGTTTGATTCTAGATTAATTGCAACTCAATTAAAGAAACTCAACTATAAAAATGTAATCTGCTATACCTACGGAAAAAAAGATAGTCTTGAAATAGAAAACTCAAAGAAGGTTGCGAAAACACTTGGTTTTAAATGGTACTTTATTGAATACACAAAAGACTTAATTGCTGATTTTATCAATCAAGAAGAATTTAAAAACTATGCACATTTTGCCGGAAAATTATCTTCCACGCCAAATATGCAAGAGTTCTTTGCCGTTAAATACCTAAAAGAAAACAAATTAATTCCTGAAGACTCAATTTTCATACCTGGTTATGCAGGCGATGTATTAGGTGGAAGTCAATTTTTAAAAGTAATTCCTGAAAACTTAAAACATAAAAATCTTATCGATTTAATTATTACCAAAAAATTCACTAATTATTCTATTTCGACATCAGAAAGAAAAATAATAGCTAAAGAGGTTGAAAGCTGTTTGCTAAATTTTGATGCAAATTATATAAATAAAATTCCATCTTCTGTTTTTGAAGATTTTGATTTGAAAGAAAAATTTGCCAAGTATATTTTTAATTCCGCTAACTTTTATACTTTTTTCGGCTTTGAACACCGTTTTCCTTTTTGGGATAAAGAAACTTTAAACTTCTTTAAAAGTGTTCCTGTACAATATAAAAAAATGAAAATTCTGTTTGATGATGTTTTAATCAGTCAGTATTTTAAACCTGAAAATGTATATTTTAAAAGTGAAATGCAACCATCAAAAGAAGAAGTTTTTACTCAAAAAATAAAAAATACGATAAAACCAATTTTACCTACTTTTATAAAACAAAAATTCTTAAAAAAGAATGACTGGAATAACTATGAAATTATCACCAATAAAATGCTGAATTCGCTAGAAAAAAATAATATTAAAAGCGTTTTTAAGTCTAAAAGTTATAATGAAATTATAGTAGCATGGTATTTACAGTATTCAAAAAACAAGATAAATTAAATGATTAAAAAAATAGATTTTCTTTTCTTTGGATGGATTGTTCATTTGTTTTATCCTGAATATTACAGACCTAAATATGGCTATCAACGTTATTATATTTTATTTTTCCACTATTTAATTCCGCAAAAATTATGTAGATTGAATCCTAGAGTGCGATGGCCTGTTCATTTTACATCCAAAGTTTTAGCACCAGAGAGGATTCAAAAAGGTGTTTTGTGTGATCCAGGTGATAATCACAATAATTACATTCAGGCTAATAACGGAATTATTTTCGGTTCCAATATAGAACTCGGCCCAGGGGTTTCTATTATTTCATCGAATCATAAAAGCGATAATTTAAGAGCACACACAAAAGGAAAACCCATTGTTATTGGCAACCATGTTTGGATTGGCGCAAACAGCACTATTTTGCCCGAAGTTTCTATTGGTAATAATGTAATCATCGGTGCAAATTCTTTGGTGAATAAAGATATACCGAGTAATTCTGTTGCGGTTGGTAATCCCTGTAAAGTAATTAAACAAAAAGAGGCGTACACAGAAGATTTATCACAAATAATCTTTAGTAAAAAAATTCCTAAAAAGTTTTCTGATTTCCTGAATTTTAACGTTTAAATAACTTTACTAAAAATGATAAATTGTTGCATTTTATCTGCTTGTAATCATTGGTTATAGCGCCAAAACTTGAGAAGTAACTTGCAATAGATTTCATGGAGGAACCCCCAAAATTAAAAACTTCATAATTTTTCTGAAACTTAAAAATAGCACGATCAATTAAGAAGGTGTTTTCGCCATTTTTTCTGTAATTAAAATCTGTTGATGACATTAAAATTGTAATACTAGTTTTATGCTTTAAGAAAAAACCAGAAGCCACTAATTTATGGTCTTTGTTATAAATTGAAAGAATCTCCCCTACCCTTTTTTCAATACAAATTTGCATCAAACTTCTTAAAACATCGTAATCTTTTTCTACAATAAATGGCGTTCTTTTGCCGACGTTATCTCTAAATAATTGAATTAATATATCCGGATTATCATTCCATTTCTCACTTAAATCTGCTTTATTCGCTTTCCGTAAATCTTTTCTTCTGTCTTTTCTGTAGCTATTAAAAACCGCTTGGTATTCTTCTTTTATCGATATAAGTTGCATTCTTTTATCGACCAAAAAAGAAGTTGATTTTTGAATAAGATTATCTGTATTTAATCTCGTTTCAACAGATTTAAAATGAGTAAACAGTATTTTAAAAAAAGAGGTATAATCCACCTTTTCATCCAAAGAAAAAACACCCAATTCTAGCAACCAAAAAGGAGGATACACGTATTTAATTCCAAATTTTTTACGCCAAGGAATTGGCATAACAGCTTTATAATCATCTAAAACCAGCACATCCCAATTGTCTGCAACAATATCTAAATACCAAGAAAAAGCATAGATTCTGCTTTGTATTGAATTTTCAATACAAGCATCATATTTTTGCAGGTCTAAATGGGTTCGTTTTATATGCTGAATCATTTTAAGAAGTCGCAATTTTTAGCATCGATTCATACAAACGTTTCCAACCTTTCCAGCGCAAATAATCGCTCAAACTTTCATTATGAAATAATGTGATAAATGTTCCGTTTACAGCTTTTACTTGATTTTTTAAATCTCTAATTCTGCCTAAAGATTGTTTAGGGGTTAACTGCATATAATCATTCAAAGTAGTATCCATTAAAGCAAAAGGAAATATTTTTAAAGGAGTTTGAATTTCAAAATCTAAATCATAAAAATAGAAAGGAGTGCAAGTACTCGCCCTAAAACCAACATTACTAGCATAGCCCATAGAATAATCTTCTTCTATTTCTAAATCTATTAAATGTTGATAGGTATCTGGTAAACTAAAACGCAGATAATGTTGTCTAGATCGTTTTACTGGCGTATTGGTAATACTTTCTAAGCGCTCTTTCTCTTTCTTTAAAAGTAGTGCATTTTGCATGGAAAAGTAAGAAGGATGCAAACCAACTCTTGCATAATCTACCATTTCTTTAATAAGCAATCTATATTTGTTTTTTGAAGCCGAAACGTTGGTATCAAAAGTGGTGTAGTCTCCTATTAAAAAGAAGAAAATAATTTTAACATTATACTCCTTTTTTAATCTCAAAATCTTCTTAAAAGTATCAAAAGGATCCTTCTTAATATTAAAAGTTACTGCAAAACGATTCCAAACATCAAAGATTCTAAATTTAACTAAATCCTTAAAAAAACCGCCGATATTTCTAATTAAACTCTTGTATTTGTAGGCAAAAGCATTGTCTATGTCTATTGTAGAAATATATTCATACGATCTTGACTTGTATTCATAATCAGGGAATTTCTCTTGTAAAAGTTTTAAAAATTTATAAGCCCAAATATCTACAACTGGTATTTCTAAAAATCCTTTTTTAAATGCCAAACTTTGTTCTGCTGTATACCGTCCATGAAGGTCTTTTACGTGAGGTAAATACTCTTCATAACGTGTAATAAGGTAAAAACTGGCGGCAAAAATATCAAAAGGAATCGCAGATTTTAAATTGGTTGCAAAAAAACAAGGCACTTCTTCCCAATTATTGAGTGTAAGTTCTAAATCATTCACTCCTTGTTCAAACAATAAATCATTGCTCTTTATAAAAAACTCACTTCCTAAAACTGTATTTGTATACGATAATTTAGGACCGTTATACGCAACAAATTCTTCTATTTTCGATGTAAAATCAACAGGAATTAATAAGATTCTAGTAACTATATGCTTAAAAATATAGCGAACTCTTGGTGTAATTTTATGTGTGTAAACTAGTATCATTTTATTGTTTAGTTGGCAGTTTTCAGCAAACTACATAATTCCCTCATCAGCAAAGCTAAAATAAGACTTTTCAGTTACTATTAAATGATCTAGCAGTTTAATATCTAGAGTTACGCCTGCTAGTTTTATTTTTTGTGTAATTTGTTTATCGGCAGTACTCGGTTGTAATTTTCCTGAAGGATGATTATGACAAACAATTATCCCTAAAGAGGCCAACTCTAAAGCTCTTTTAAACAGCAACCTAACATCAACAACAGTCGCTGTTAAACCACCTTTACTAATTTGAGTTTTCCCCAATACTTTATTCGAATTGTTTAAGAAAAGCACCCAAAATTCCTCGTGTTCCAAATCGCCAATTACGGGTTGCATCAAATTAAAAACTTCTTTACTGCTTGTTATTTTAGGCTTTTCTAAAGCAATTTCTAATTGTCTTCTCTTTCCCAATTCTAAAGCCGTTATGATGGTAACTGCTTTGGCTTCTCCAATGCCTTTAAATTCAATTAATTTTTCTACGGATAATTTTGCTAGCCTATTAATATTACCGTCTACAGATTTTAAGATTCTTTTAGATAAACCCACAGCACTTTCTTCTCTATTACCAGAGCCAATAAGAATTGCAATCAATTCGGCATCAGATAATGTTGATTTCCCTTTAGCTACCAATTTTTCTCTAGGCCTATCATCTAAAGCCCAAGATTTAATCGTCAGTTTTTCCATACTTCAATTTTTATAAAAGTACAAAAAACAGCTAAAAAGATTGAAAAAACAGTTTTATTTATTTTACCTCCTTAAGTCTTTATATCTTTGCACTTTATTCTATTTTTAAAAATATGAAAATAATAATCGCAGGTGCGGGAGATGTTGGTTTTCATTTAGCAAAACTACTTTCTTACGAATCACAAGACACTTATATCATTGACTTTGACGGTGAAAAATTAGAATACCTTAATAATCACCTGGATGTTATTACTAAAAAGGGTGATGCAACTTCCATAAAATTATTAAAGGAAATTGGTATTGATTCTGCAGATTTATTAATAGCGGTTACAGATAGTCAAAACACAAATTTTACAATTTCTGTAATTGGTAAATCTTTAGGAGCAAAGAAGACAATTGCAAGAATAGACAATCCTGAATTTTTAAACGACTGTGAAGTTGATTTTAAAAAATTTGGAGTCGATTTTATGATTTCTCCGCAAGAATTAGCAGCGAATGAAATAAAAATGCTTTTGCATCAATCTTCCTTTAATGATACGGTTGCCTTTGAAAGTGGTTTATTTAATGTTATGGGAACTGAACTTACCTACAAATCGCCTTTGGTAGATTTAACGGTAAAAGAAGCAAAGCAGAAATTTGCTAACGTAGATTTCATAACGATTGCCATCAAAAGAGAAAACGTTTCTCAAACGATTATCCCTAGAGGAAACACCACTTATAAATTGCACGACCAAGTTTATTTTTCAGTGCCAAATTATAGTATTGAAGACTTGTACCCGATCATAGGTAAAGAACAATTTAATATTAAAAATGTAATGATTCTTGGCGGAAGTAGTATCGGCCAAAAAACAGCAAGACATCTTTGTGAGGATAATTTCAAAGTAAAACTGATTGAAAAAGATAGAGAAAAAGCGGAAATGCTTGCCGAAACTTTATGCGATACTTTAATCATTAATGGCGACGGAAGAGATTTAGAACTTTTAGAAGAGGAAAATATTAGAGAAACTGATGCTTTTATTGCGGTTACAGGAAATTCTGAAACCAACATTATGTCTTGTTTGGTGGCAAAATCTAAAGGTGTTAAAAAGACGATTGCCTTGGTGGAGAATATGGATTATATTGATATATCTCAAACGATCGGAATACAATCTTTAATTAATAAAAAACTAATTGCAGCCAGTAATATTTTTAAACATATAAGACAAGGTGAAATTTTAGAACTTGCCAATCTTCATAATATTGATGCTGAAGTCTTTGAATTTGAAGTACAACCAAATGCAAGAGTTACAAAAAAACCAATTAAAGAGTTAAGAGTGCCAAAAGAAGCTGTTTTTGGTGGAATTATTAGGGACGGGAAAGCACTAATGACTTTTGGTGATATGCAAATGCAAAGTGGAGATAAAGTAATTGTGTTCTGTTTACCAGAAGCCATTTCTTTAGTAGAGAGTTTATTTAAATAAAATGGGATTTTTAAACTTAAAAATAATTTATCGGTTTTTGGGCATCACAGCAATCTTAAACAGTTGTTTTATGTTTATTGCTTTTCCTTTTAGTTTTTTTAACGATGAACCTGAAGCTTCAGGTATTTTAAATGCCGGTGTTATTACTGCTTTTATAGGGATATTACTCTTTTTACTGAACAAACCTACCAACACGAATATTCAGAAAAAAGAAGGTTACTTAATTGTTACTCTAGGATGGTTAACACTCTCTATTACAGGAATGTTGCCCTATTTATTATCTGGTGCAATACCCAATATTTCTAATGCTTTTTTTGAAACTATATCTGGGTATTCTACAACAGGTTCGTCTATTTTAACTGACATCGAATCCATGCCTAAAGGAATTCTTTTCTGGAGAAGTGCCACACATTGGATTGGCGGGATGGGAATTATTGTTTTAACAATAGCAATTTTACCCTTATTAGGAATTGGTGGCATGCAACTTTTTATGGCAGAAGCTCCAGGACCCTCGGCAGATAAATTACATCCAAGAATTACAGACACTGCAAAACGATTGTATTTAATTTATGTACTCTTAACTTTTGCGGAATTCTTCTTATTAAAAGTTGCAGGTATGACATGGTTTGATGCCATAAACCATGCAATGGCAACCGTCAGTACAGGTGGTTTTTCTACAAAAAACAGTAATATTGCTTTTTACAACAATCTACCATTTGTACAATATATCATTATCTTTTTTATGCTGATCGCAGGTACGAACTTTGTATTAACTTATTTTGCATTAAAAGGAAAAATTCAGAAAGTATTTCAAAGTGAAGAGTTTAAATATTATTTATTCGGAATTATTGGCATTTCATCAATTATAACGTTCTTAATTTACTTTTATCAAGATCCAAATTTACACACTACCATTGCGCATCCCAAAGTTTTTGGTGAAGCAGAAAGTGCCATAAGACATGGGTTATTTATGGTAACCTCGGTAATTACGACAACAGGTTTTGTAACTGCCGATTTTACCATGTGGAGCTTTTTTGCCACTGGTATTTTCTTTGCACTTTTCTTTACAGGGGGTTCGGCAGGTTCTACAAGTGGAGGCGTAAAAGTAGTAAGACACATTGTTATGTTAAAGAATAGCTTTTTAGAATTTAAAAAAGCATTGCATCCAAATGCCATAATACCTTTAAGATATGATGGTAAATCTATAAGTTCTACTATTGTTTCTAACATTCTTTCTTTCTTTATTATTTACATGCTTATTTTCATGATTTCGTCTGTAATATTAACCTTTTTAGGCTTAGATTTTATGTCAGCTTTAGGAGCAGCAGCTTCTTCTCTAGGTAATATCGGCCCTGCTTTAGGCTCTGTAAGTCCTGTAGATAATTTCGCTCATTTATCTTCTGCAGCAAAATGGTTTTGTGCTTTTTTAATGTTAATCGGACGTTTAGAATTGTTTACCGTTCTAATTTTATTT
>TARA_B110000967_G_scaffold54507_1_pt1 | contig 26681 bp, 11 predicted proteins | sample TARA_B110000967 | Tara Oceans TARA_B110000967 (sample SAMEA4397903) | marine metagenome | biome: Polar Biome; feature: [DCM] deep chlorophyll maximum layer (ENVO:01000326); material: water (ENVO:00002006), including particulate matter (ENVO:01000060) such as... | depth 35 m
CGAAATGATGCGCGGCGCACAGAAGATCCATAATCGCAGACGGGCGGGTAGACCGACCCCAAACCTCCGTCTCGGCATTCATCTCCCGTGTATATGCGGTTCGTCACGCAGCCGTCGGTCGCCCCCGAGAACTGGAACTCCGATTGCGGGGGGCTCGGGGACGGAGGCGGTCTCGGGGGCAGCGGCGGCGACGCGGGTGGCGGGGGGCTAGGCGGCAGCGAGGTGGCCGTGACTTGAAAGGCGCGAAGCTTGCTCATCAGGTCGGCTGAGCACATACGCGCGCACTGGGACGCTCCGCTGTCACTGCCACGGCACGTGATCTCGTGCATCGACCCCTGCACAAACTCCGAAGGAAGCTTGCTGTCTACGGCGACCGGCTTGTAAAACCCGCTCGGCTGCGCCTCCATGCTTCCGCTCACAGGCTGACCGGCGTACACGTAGTCTCTGGACAGTATCGTGACCGCGTCGTACCCGGGAGGGGGAGGCGGCGGCGGAGTGGCGCACAAGCAGAACGGGTGCTCGGCGTTGTCTATGCAGCGTCGCGACATGTACTGCGCAAACTCTTTGGCGACGCTTGCGCGCTGGAACGTGAACAGTGCCGGCACTCCGATCTCGTTACCTAGGGCGCACCCAAGGAAGCAGCTCGCCGTCTCCGCCTCCACGCCCTCGCAAGCCGCTTGCGACAAGTCGACGTTGGGAGAGATGGAAGGGAAGCCGGCGTGCATTTCCTCCGCCGCCCGCACGCACGCGGAGTAGCTCACCGGCAGGCAGTCCGGGTCGGAGGGCTGCTCGGCGGAGGCCATCCGCAGCGCTCCGTGATCGGAAAGGGGAGGAGGGGGTGGCGACGGAGGACTCGGAAGGTGGGGCGGGAGGGGTGGCGGCGACGGAGGACTGGGAGGCGACGGCGTCGCGTACGTGCAGGAGGCTTCGCGGATGCGCGAGATCGCGGCATGGGTCTGTGGAGGACACTCCCGAATCAGGAACTCGCTGCACGGCGTGTCTGCACACTCCGCTCCGCGGCACGTCTCAAAGCTGTCGACGTCCACGCGCGACGCGGAGCTGCACGAGTGCCAGCACATATCTTCGCAATATCTGCGCACAACAGCGCTAAGCGTCAGTTGTATGCACAATGCAACAGTGCAGCGGAATGAAAGCATGGGGAGATGTGTGCATGAAGATGCCAATGGACAGTGTATGAAAGGTGCCAGACATCGTCGTGCGTGAGTTCGAGGCGGGCAGTGTGGCTTACGGCATGAAGGCGCCGATCACGCCGGCGCGGCTGGACTTGGACAGCGCCGTGGCAAACTCGGTGCACAACTTTGCGAGGTCGCTGTCCACGAGGCCGGAGAGGCAGATGGCCTCGGTCCGGGGACGCACCTCCTTCTTGATGAAGTCCCTCATGCTGGCCACCACCGCGATCGGAGGCGGCGGAGGCGTTGGCGGCGGCGTCACCGAGACGCCTCCGTCCGGAGGGGGAGGCGGCGCGGCAGACCCGCTCTCGCAGATCACGCCGTCTGCCATCCTGCCGGGGCAAGGCTCCATGCGCGCGTACCTGCGACACAGTGCACAGGCGCGTTAGCACAGACGAGTTTGTCGGTCGTATTCTCGAACTTCCATTGTCTGAAATAGGCTGGCCGCTTGTTGTACTCCAAATGTCCACAGTGTATTCCAGATCGGGATACCAGGACCGCATGTCGTCTCATGGTATTGTGTATGTTCTTGGGATTGTGTAGCATGTGTGTGTGGCGGGATAGGATGGCAAAACTTACATGTACCCATGCACGTTCTCGCTCTCGGTTGAGATCAGGATGCAGCGCTTGTCGTTGTTTCCGGGATAGTAGAACGGCTTGCCGTCGAGGCCCGACCAGTGCGTGAGCTGGCGGTCGGGGTGGGGGATGGGCTTCTCCGCCCAGAACGAGTAGACTCCCCGCTCGCGCGCGTAGCCAACCATAGAGAACGCCTGCCGTAGGGAAGGTATGCGTGCATGTGAGACTATAATGATGCATGGTTCGATACGCGTGGCAACGCACCTCGAGAGAAGACCTTGGGCGGGGGAGTCGGGGAGAGCCCTTGCCCTGGCGACAGGACGACTTGGCAGCGGCATGGTCGAGGATGCGCATGTCGGCACGATCGGGCGCGAGCTGGATGCAGGCGGGGTTGTCGCGCGAGTTGGGGGTGCGACAGCCAGAGGTGTCGCGGCGAGAGAAGATGGAGGCGGCAAAGTCCATGGGTTGACAGCCGCCCGTGTTCTGCGCACGAAAGGGAGCATTGCAATTGAGATGACAGGTACAGTTGTATCAAGTGCCATCAGTGATGTTACATGTACATGCACATGTACATGTTGTTGTTGTCATGTAGCTGCAGTGTGCGTGTGTGCGTGCTGTGGGTTCTAAATGCTAGGCAGCGCACCTTGAGGAGGTAGCAGTACGCCGTCTCCAGGTTGGACGCGCTTTCTGGCTCCGAAAACCGGTACATGATGCCGTTGCAAGAGTGCAGCGCGTCGGTATCGTTCTTGAGTGCCGTGCACAAGGTGGAGCACTGCGCGACAGTGAGGCCGAGCAGGGCGCCATTTCCCACGCTCAGCTCCGACGTCTTGATGCTCTGCTCCAGCGAGTGCGTGCCCGTGCCTGCCAGGCGCTCGAAGAGGCGACGACCCGACGTGGCGGTCGTGTCGCTGAGCTTGGGGCGGATCTCCTTGAGGGCGTCGCGCAGCTGGAAGTTCTCGGCGCTCAGGCGATCCAACAGCGCGTTCACTGCCTGGTTTTGATCGATGTGCTGCTGGATGTACTCCTCCTCGTCCGTGCGGGGCGGCGTTGGGTCCGCGCCGCTCGTGCCGCCTCGCCGCAGCTTTGCGCGCCGCAGTGCGGTCTGGATAGCTGCGAGCGTGCTCTGTGGCGTTGGCGGAGGGGGTGGCGGAAAGGGCGACAGCGTTGAGAAGCACCGCGTGGCCGGGACGCGCTCGTCCGTCAGGGCTCGGACGTAGAGGCAGAGCGCGCGCTCCTCGTCGGTCTGGGTCAGACTCGTGTCGATCCCCGCCTCCGCGGCGGTGATGGTCGGCTGTGCAGACAAAAAACAGTTCGCGGTCAATCCAGGGAATGCATGAAATGGGCTAAAGGGGGCGCGTACCACGCATTGCTCAAAACGCTCGTACCACGGAGGAGGAGGCGCGGGCGGAGGCGGGGGCGGCCGGGACGACTCGAGGTTGTATTGCACCAGACGCGGTGGAGGGTTGGGCGGGGGAGGCGGCATGGGCGGCGTCAGGCTGTAGGCGTGGCGGAAGCGACCGGTGGCGGTATCGAAGGTTAAGGATGGTTCCTTCTCCAGCACGCGCTGGATGGCGGCGCACGCCAGCGGCTCCCTCGCGCACGCCCTCGGATCGATTGCTGCGAGCACGCAAAGAGCAAGTGGTCAGAATGTGAGTGTGTGTTCTAATGTTGTGTGTTGGGAAGCGCTTACCGTTAAAGCCTCCGCGCACCCGGAGCCTTGCGGCGTAGAGGGCGAAGTTCTCGCCGGGGTCGAACAGTGGCACGTGGATAATCCTGCTCTGTGTGATGCAGTTCGCCCTGCCGTTCTCGATGGCGGTCGACCCGATGGACCGCACCGAGAGCTCTTGCTTGACAAATGTGGTGGCAAAGTCTTGTGTGAGGAGGCCGCCACCCGCCCCGTCACAGCGCCCCAAGCACAGATCGCGGTTCCGAAGGCACTGGGGCTGGCTCTTCATGCAGCTCTTGACCTCGTAGCTAAAGTCGACCGCCGACTGTGCAAACCCGACCTTGCACGTCTCCATTCCCACTGCGAATTTGCACCTGTGGCACGGGGTTGCGCGTTACGAGTGCAGGCATGCAGCCGGCGAAGACGAAGACATCCATGGCGAACAATGGAAGATCGTGTATTCAAAAGACTGGTGTGCGGGCGGGCGGTATGCGGGGCTGTGTTAGAGTGGTGCGTAACTTACGTCTCGTATGCAAATCCCATGGTGAGCTCCTGCATCGACCCGGGCTGGTACAGCGTGTGATTCGGCCCTCCGTCTTCGTCGCTGATCTGCCGCATCTGCTTGCACACGCCGCGGAAGAAGGATGCCGCCTGGTCGTCGCCTAGGCCCACGTCTCTGTCAAACCACAGCGCTGAAAGCCGGTGTGCCGGGTTGCCGAGGCCGCCCTGTCCGCCCTCTTCGATCGACAGCTGCTCAAACTTGCCTGCGTAGTGCTGCAGCATGGTGTCTTTGTAGCGACGGTGGAGCGTGTACGTGGTCCGCCACTCCGAGTCCGACATGAGGTCCGGCATGTAGCCTCGGGGCCCGCACATGTCTATGTAGCCTTGTCCTCCCATGAGACACACGTGCTCCACGCGCCCGGGGTACTTCTCCCCGTCGAGCACACACCCGTAGATGGTGCCCAGTAACATGAAGATGGCACGCAGCTCTGGTATCTGCGGTGGGAGTAGGTTGAACCGTAGAATATTCCACCATTTGAAGCAGATGTGTGTGTGGCGGGTTGGGGGGGTCGGGGCGGGGGCTGGGCGCGCACCTGGCAGTTGAAGCACTGGCCGCACACGTGAGTGCGAGGCGTTTCCGTCGACCCCGCGTCCACCTCCGGGGCGTCGATGCCACCCGACGCACTGGACCCGTACCGCTGGCCGGTGTTCTGGTTGGTAAGCTTCATGAACACACCCTGAATCGCGTAGGCAATGCGCGGAATGCTGCTGAAGGTGTGGAAGACCTCTCCGAACACGTCGGACCCCTCCTGGAAGCACGTGCGCTCGACTGCCAAGCGCACACACGCGGTGGTCAGATGTACTACAGATAATGGGGTGTGAAGGGCAAGGCAGGGCGAAAACTTACTGCAGTCCATCTGCGTCATCCACCCCGCCACCTGGGTGTAGTCTATGATGCACATGATCGCCTGGATGAAGGCGACCCAGTACGGGATGACGATGTCGGTGAGCAGGACGATGAGAAGGTCCATTCCCAGCTTGATCACGGTGGTTAGCACGCCGCTTCGGACTAGCATCATCACCGCCCCCGCCAGAGACTTGATCGCCATAATGAAGAGGTTGAACAGGGTTTCGAACACCTCCGAGAGCACCGTCCACGCCACGTGGAACACCACGTCGGAGAGCGTCCCGACAAGCACAATGCCTGCTCCCAGGAGCGACTGGATGGCGTCCACCAGCATGGACAGGTCCAGCACTCCCACAACTGGGTTTCCGGTGACTTCGGAGAGGCGGCGGGCGGTTTGCGTCGACAATGTGACGGAGGAGTTTCCCACAAAGCTGCTCGTGGAACCGGAGGCTACTCCGAGCTGCGAGCTGTAGAAGGACAATTTGCCACACCACTCACTCGCCTTGTCCAGCGAGCCGTCCTGTGGGCACACGAACCCCTCGAAAGGCACCTGCTCCTCCGTGATCACACCGCCGTACGGCTGGTGGGTGAACGCGATGCTGAGCACGTCCAGAGCGCTGAACACCAGCGGCTGCACCACATACTCGACACCCGCGTTCCACCCGGGTATTGCTATGAGGAGCACCTCCGAAAAGGCGTTCCAAATGTTGGCGGTGGTGTCGTACCCGGAGGCGTAGACCCCCACAAGTCTTTTGGCTCCGTGGAACGCGCGCTCCGGATCGAGGCTTATCCACAGAGAAACTTGGTGGACAATGAAGAGTGTCACGAAGCCTATGGCCAGTGCGATCACAACGAGACCTCCAAAGCTTACGAGCCCCAGGAACCGCCCCGGGACCTTGGAAAGGTCGTCGAAGACCGACATGGCCCGACGGCTCTTCCAAACTTTGCCCTACTTGGTACACGCAGTGGTCATGATATGTTTTAGCGAAACAACATTTACATTTCCAGAAACACTCCTACTATCTCTTCCGGTCGGTGGCAAGTGAGAGGCGGAAGATCGCCCAGCCCGGTCTCCTCTTCTGCTTCCGCGGTCTCCAGAGAGTCTAGGGAGTGTGGCGACAGCGCGAGAGTGTCTACCATCCACCAGAGACTGGATTCGAACTCATCTCCCCTCGCGGGGGCAGGGGCAAGTCCGCAGACGTGCCCCTTCTTGCGCATGCCGCATCTATGACACAAGTTTCCCTTTCCAGGGTGCTCGCAGGCGCGCTTCATACGGTTGTACTTGTTCCGCACGCTGCTTGGGCTCCTGTGAAACCTGTCGCCGATCCTCTCCCACCGGTTACCCATCTCCATGCGGAGCTTCAGCAACAACAGGATCTCATCCCGCTCCCACAGCCTCGTGCTCTCGTGGTACCCTCCCCCCATGAACAACTGGCTTGTTTTTGATACGAAACTGGGCGTCGTAATGATTGGAAGAGCTAGCGAACCTATACGGCACCGTGGACGCATTTGTCCGACCGATACTTGACGAGTACTCCCGCCACGCAAAAGACGTCCATGGACCACTGCGCGCAGACCACCGGTGATCGCCGACAGCAACGCGGTGCATAGAAACGGCATTTTTCCCAGTACAGCAACGCACATGCACGCGAGCACGTACGAAAGACAACCATGACCACACAAACGACCTCTTCATGTACCCTCATACGGGTCTACGTCTTAGCGCGCGCCCTTATGTGTTCGGTGTCTGGCTACGCTCTGTTTCCCATGGGCTGCCGGAGATCCGCATAGCCCTATTACTCCTCGAGCGGAGGCGCAGGAGAACCAGGGGGTGGGTATGCTTCTTTACACCGCGAACCCCCGAATCGGCCTTCCCAGACGTTGTAGCAGGAGTCCGTGAACATCTCCGCCGCCTCGCCACGCGACCCCATGCGCGACGTTCCCGACGGGGTGGGAAGCGGAAACACATTCGCGTCCGACAGATTCAGTTTATGGTTATCCCACAACTCATTGACGAGCTCGACCACGAACGCGACGTAAACGCCGAAAGAGTACTCGGACTTCTCTGGCGCGCTCATTTCTGCCATCTTGCCCTCCACCTTTTTTTTTGCCGCATCGTATTCCACAGTGGACAACCGCATGAGCTGCTCGAAGATGATCTGCTTGCCGTCGCCCCTGACCCATGCCGGAAAGTTCCCACGCCCGGTCTGCGCGTTCCAGGCGCCGGTGAGTACATCATCGGCGCTCATTTGCGCCGCCCTCTCTGTCTGGATCTTGTAGTAAGACGCGTTCACCGGACCGTGGTCGCCCGAAATCATGCCGACCTTCAGCGAAGGCGGTCGGACCTCTAGCTGTGGCGTCGACCATCTTGACAGGTCCGGTTTGTGTCCCGCAGAGCCAGATGTTGGCATGCCCGGTGGGAGCAGGCTCTGCTGGATCGGAAGAATCCCCACCATGGCAATGTCCGCATTAGTTCCGTAAGTCGTCCAGTTTTCTTGAGTCGCCAAGAGACTCTGTCCCGCCTCCGAGAGCGCCTTGTAGTTGTTCTCGTGCACCGCCGCGGAGTTGCCCGACATCCTGGCGAAAGCCAGCGTCCAATGCTTCTCAATATATCCTTTCCACGTCGAGTCGGTCCGCACCCCCCCGTTCGATTCCTCGTATGCATCTGCGGTGGCTTTCTCAACATCTTTGATGAACTCCTCAGGGTTACCTCGCGCCACCGCAAGCATCCCACCTAACTTGGTGGCCGTCGACAAGTAGAATTGTATTTGAGCATGGAGCCTATCCCGCTGCTCCGCGTGCAGCAATGCGGCTGTGGGGTCCTGAATCATATTGTCGTCCAGCGTTAACTTCAGGACAAGCGCCTTTTTGATCGTCTGTGGTATGTTCTCTCTGGAGATAATGTGCACGCTGATGCCGAGCTCGTCGGCTTGCTGATAAATGTTAAGAGTGTGTGTGAGCCAGCCGTATGCGGCACCTCCTGCGGCACCTCCAACCTGCTTAATCGTGTCGAATGCGGCACCTCCACGCTCGACAAAGTTGTTCACCAAGTTGTTCACCAAGGGTACTAGGCATTTAATGACTCCGTTGTTGAAGTCTCTGCAGCCGTCGAACTCCTTGTCCCTGGGTGCCGTTATGGAGGTTTCCCTGTTTACACAGTATGCCGTGTATGGCGAGTCCCAGTTGAGGGTGGCGTTGTTGATGGCACGTTTGTGATCTTCTGTCAGCTTACCGGGCGCATAGTAGCTTTGTTGTACAGTATTCCAGGAATCGACCCGTTCTTGGAGCTTATCAACGGCCTGCTGCACCTCCTTCTTGTGAGGGTCGTTATCGGGTCGACTTTTCACAAACTTCTGGGCCGCACTCAGGCGCATGCGGGTGTTGTTCACCATGACCTCGGCCTCGGTAACAAACATTCCGGTCTGGCACTTCTTCATTGATGTATCTAGACTGACGCTGGGCGTGTCGAAAAGGTATTGCGCACTCTTCAAGAAGTTATAGCTGCTCTGATCCCTACGGCCTTGGAAATAATCCACCATCGAGCAACCGAGCCTTAACAAGTCACGCATAGCCTCCGTTTGGCGTGACGTAACATCCCTCGCCCGCGGAGTATCGGTATTGTTCGGGTCGTCATAGAAGTTGAACGCCCGCGACTCACCCGCGAACGTGTCGCCCTCCGGGGTGCCCAGGTCGTCTCCGGGCATCAGCACGGCGTCGGTGAGGTACCTCGCCATCAAAGTCGCTCCGACCATCGACATCGCGGTCAAGGCGAGCAGGCGGTGGGTGTACATCAGGTGTTGTACCAACCACCATGCTTTCGTACCTCCTAGAGCAAGGTCTGTGTCCCTGGCGTCGTATGGCTTGATCCACACGTTGTGCAGCGTGTGTTCTACAGGACCGGAGAGGTCAAGGAAGCCGGGGTGAGGTCTCCACGGACGGTCAGTCGCGGTAACGTCCATCATGAAGATCGTGTTGAGCTCCAGGTCGATCTCTTCTCCTACCCACGCTTTATTCACGTGGTCGTTACCTTTCAGGTTTTGCCACGTGTTGGGCGGCTTGGTGACTGTGTTCTTGCCCGTTATGTCGATGCGCACAACGTGGCACTGCGTCTCCTTGCTGTCGATCGTAACGTCCATGGTCTCGCCCATATCGAACGGCTGTTTCAGGTAGATTCCATTGGAAGAGAGCTCGTATTGGCGTAGACGGACTACGCTTTTATGTTCCGGATCGAGAAGCTGCTCACACAACGACTTTCCCAAGGCCCGATCGGTGGAGAATCCTTCGACGCGCTTAGGATCCGTTAACGCGCACATAGCCACGGGAGAGGTGGCTAACCATGTGGCGAGCATGTAAAGACCCGCCAACGTCGAGAGCTTTTCCGCATTTGGCATAAGGATAACCTGCTGATCGACGTGGGCAATGGACATCCGCATGCTGTCGCCCCTCGTCGCCCCGAACTCCGAGACAAACTTTTGGGGGGCATCCAAGTAGTCCAGCATGTCCTTGAGGCTGTACCCCTGGAGAGGACCAGGCCTCCCCTCCATGATCGAGCGCCGCATCTCGTTTCGACGTGCACGCGCCACCTGAAGCATGCGGTTCAGGACATCGCGGCGGATGATCGGCTTCGGCACCCTGGGAGCCTTGTCGGGGCGGTCGAACCGGTCGTCACCATCGTCGCCTCCAAAGTCTGCCCCGGCGTCGTAGGTCTTCTGGCGCTTCGTCTCGCGTTTCTCCATCTCGGGGGTGATGTGCTTCTTCGGCGTGCCGCCAAAGTAGTACGTGCGCCCGTCCTGGTAGAGCCACATCGGCATGTCCATCTGCGTGTGGAGGTAGTAGCATACCTGCGTTCGTAGGCGCTGGATCTGCATGCGGATGTTGTGGCCGTTTGCGATCAGCTGCGGCGTGCCCACGTACGCCGCGAAGCTGCCCGAGCGCATCCTCGTGTTCTGGAGCATGAGCCCCACGAGCTCGGCGAAGCGAGTGGACATGACCCAGTCCTTGCCCTCCACGAACTCCCAGAGGTTGATTGGCCGGTGGTAGCCACCGCAGTGCCGCATCTCGCTCACGATGTAGTCGTACGCCTTCTGGATGGCAGCGAGCGTGTCGGGCTTGAGGTGCAGCATGAACGAGTTGCGTGGCTCGGTGATGCGAGCATACGACGCTCCGGAGAACGGGGCCATCGACGCGGCGACTTGGTTGTGAAAGGCATGGCTCACGTTCTGGAGGTTGGCGACGATCTCTTGGATCGTCATCGGCCGAGCGGACCGCCCAAGCGCCTCGTTGATCTCCACCGATGCCTCGAAGAACCCGTGGCCGGCCTCGCCGTCGGTGATTTGCCGGATGCTATCCTTGACGTCGGCGGACAGCACGACGAGCTGCTGGTCGTCTGGCGTCTTGCCGCGCATGTCGAGCTGCAGCTTGGACCCCTTGAGTGTGGAGCTCACCACAGACTCCACGAGCTTGGTCTGGAACCGCGACACTCGCTCGGAAAGCGCCTTCTGCCTGGTGGCCGCGTCCTTGGAGAGCTGCTTCAGGTCCTCGTCCTCCCACGAGATGGCCGAGTCCGCCGACTCGCCGATGGCTCCAGTGACGGCGGTGACGAAACGATAGAGCCGGTCCCCCGAGACCGCCACCTCGCGCATCGCGTCCGACCAGACGTCCGCCCTGCGGCTGCGCGACGCGTCCTCCACGGTCTTGTCGGTGTTGAGACCGAAGACACCCTGCCGCTCGGGAGAACCATCGGTTTCGAGGCGAGTGATGTACTCCTCCTCTTGCATAAGCTGCAGCACTTCGATGGATGCCTTGATCGCATGCGCCGCCACCTTGTGAATGTTCTCAAAGGTGAAGTCCGCAGGGGCGAGCCACCCGAACTTCTGCATCTCAGGGATCCATTCGCTGAGCGCCTCTGGGGTGGGCGTGAAAGGTTGAGTATCCGCGCTCAGTCCGAGCCGCAAGCCAAAGCGATCGGGAAGACCACGCACCTCCGCGGCGGCGGGCTGTTGGGTATACTCCCGCCACCCCTTCTCCACACCCCTGCGAAGCCAGGACGACAGCGTCTCGCATTGGACGAGCACTTCTATGCCGTCGTTATTGATCACGTAGGTGTCCTCCGTCGAGCCGAGCGCGCGCTCGGGTATCGTCGGTCCAACGACAGGTGCGGCGGCACCGGAAGCGTGCACGAAACGCGCGATTCCAGCATCGACGGGGATCAGAAGCTTTTCGACCACGTGGTTGTGTTGTGGCGCAGCGCATTGCTGTGAGGGCCTTGTGACCATCCGTTCGGGCAAGGTGTTGGCTGGCTTCTTGATCATCCCCTGATACTGCCCTGCCTCGGTGGCAATGTACGCCATGCACTGAAGCTGGCGAATCTTTGCAGCCGCTGCACCGGCGCGCAGGGTGCGTATCTGAGCATCCATCACTGGCGGTGTAGTGGGCCCCGCGACAGTTTTAATCGCATCGGCGCGTTTGATGAGTGCTTTCGCCATCATCTCGTACATAGACGCCTCGCAGATGTTCAGTGACGTCGGGGAGTAGTCGACGTCGTTGTTCTCGTCTGCGGAAGCCGCCCCCGCCGCCCCTTGACCCGCGGCTGCGTCGGTCTTGATGGGGGCCCAGTTCACCTCCTTTGCTGTCTCTATGCCAGAGGTATTTGTGGACCCTCTCCAGGCGTACCCGAAGTAGTCGGTGTCCAGCTCGATGCCCTTGACGACCGCGTTGGTTCGCTGATCCACCCGACGCTCCACGCTCGCGTAGTTCGCGTTCATCATCACCGCAATCTCGGCCCTTGCCTCCGCTCCGAGTGTGATTTCGGGCATGCGCACAGGGTTGCTGTACAGCCCTGCGCTGTAGTAGGATCGCATCTCCGTTGTAGGGTAGTTGTACGGAAGCCGTTCGGCATATGAAGATGGAAGGGTCTGGTGCGGTCCTTGGTATCCACAGAGACCGCGCAGAATGCAGAAGTCGATCATCCACGGGTCGGTGGACTGCGTGCTGACGATCTCTGGCGGGGTCCTTGGAAGTCCACCCCGAAGCGTTGCCCGTGCTGCTCCAGTGTCGTTGACAAGACTGATTTGCGTCCTCATGAGCGTGCTGAGGGTCTCATTGGCAGATTGTACATTCGAACCACCAATGGCTCCATCTCCGAGACCCGTGTAGAACGCGCCCTTGTCCGTTGGACTGTAAGGGTACACCCGAGGGCCTTGGTTCCACAGCGGCGTCAGCACGCGCTCCAAGTACCACTGCTTGCCCAAGGGAAACTCCGAGTTGCCGGTGTCCCACTTCTTCCAGCCGTGCGCATCATCATAGAGGTCGTTGACCGCCACGTTCCCGCGCTCCACGTCGAAGTACTTGACTTTCTGCGTCGCGCCAATGCGAGAGCAAGCAGCGGCCACCGCCGTCTGAAACTCCCTCTGGAGCGGCTTTCCTCCGTCCATATCAGGCGTCCGGAGACCGTTGGCGTCGTACGTCGGACAGAATCCGGCTGTGTTGTCTTCGTTGATATGTGCAGGGTCGAAAGACGCCCAAGCTTTAATCTCCTTGCCGATTTCCTTGCCCAGCAACGCCACAAGTGCCGTGTCGTCGTAGGCCTTCTTCACGACCGCCTCGCTGGCGTCGAGGAGCCGGGTCACCACTTGCATCGGGTACGAACCGGTGTCGGAGAGGGCGTAGACGGCCTCGACGATCGCCTTTGCGATCGAGTAGTTGGCAGCGATGTCCTCGCTGTGCTTGAGCGTGTTCATCACCCACTCCATGCCATCTCCTGCCGTGTACCTTGCTTCGATCGTGTCAGCGGCTCTCGCCACCTCATTGAACGCCGTCTGGCGCATGTAGTCGAGGACTCCGTTGCGGATCTCGTCCACTTGCATCATCCATCCAGCCAGCTCGAGGCCCGTGTTGATCTTGGTCATGCTCTGAGCCTGTCTGGTCACCATCACGCTGCGCATGGCTCTGATGATGCCCTCGGAAGAAGCGTGCCTCATGATCTGGGGCATCATCGAAGGCGGCACGATCCGGAGACGCTCGCCGCCGTCTCCGGCCCACAGCATGGCGACGGCCTGTGACATGTACTGACCGTTGTCGCCTCCGAGCGCGAAACGTGCCTCGACGACCGCTCTCCCGGCAGACTTTTGGGGAAGTCCGGTAGAGAGGTCATCCTTTGTCATCTGCTCCGCCAGGTCTTCCACCCTGTCGCGAATCTGGTTCGCGCTGTTGTTGCCAAACTCCGAATCGCTGGCCAGTGCGTTGGCGGTCTGGCGCAGCATGTTCTCCACGAACGTCTCCTTGTTGACTCGGTCGAACTCAGTGCGGATACGCGCGCGTGACGGCCCCGCGCTAGTGGGCGGCCCCGCGCTAGTGGGGACCACGCCGAGCATTGGAGCGAGCATTGGAGCCGGCGAGGCCGCCACCGACAACGAAGGGGCAGGAGGATCCGTCATGCCGCCCCGCCTCTGTCAATTGCCGGGACGTCGTTAGATATCTCACAGGCTCCTACCCTATTGACAAAGAAGGGCACGGTGGGTAGTGTGGGCGGGATGAACCAGCTTCTGGATGATCCTCCACGTCCACTTTCAGTGTGGGCCGTGAATAGCGACGAGGACACGTACATGTCTGGACTCCGAGAGGCGGAAACCGTGTCCGAGCCGCTTGTGACGACATCCGGGCCGCTTATCGACCCACCCCGACAGTTCGATGACATACTCAAGCAGATCGATCCGCGCAAGATCGCGGAGATGGAGGAAGAAGTCGCGCGTCAAAACGAGAAGAAGGAGCTGCTCCAGGAGGTCGACCGGTTTTGCCGGCCTGACAACCGCAAGGAAGTGGAGACGTCGCGCCTTGCTCCTTCCATAGACTGCGAGAGCCAGCAAGTCAATACAGTGGAGATTGTGAAAAAGGACGGCATGTACTCCGTGGTGTTAGACGGCGTGTCGCAGGGCGTCATCGGATCGTCCTACGACCCCCAGACTAATAAGACATCGTTCGACGATGCGGACTACTGGCTTCCCAGGTTCAGGGAGACCAAGGCCCTCAACAGCCAAGGGGGGTTGGTGCGCACGACTCAGCCCGTGCTCTTTTCCATGAGGCTCGAAGACTACGAGGGTGTGCCGGAGTCGTGCCACGTACACGTGCTTCAACGGGTGGTCAACGACGGCACTGTCATCATGGACAACAAGGAGGTCAAGAAGGAGACGATCACGCCCTACTCGACGGGGTCGGTCGCCTCCGAGGTTATCGTCCTTCCCTACCCTCTCATCAGCACACAGGAGCCCCACTTCCACATCAACGACTACAGCAGGATGAGAGAGGCCGAGATCACGGTCAAGGTCTCACTGGATGATAGCCTGCTCGGCGCGACCAAAAAATTCCTTGCGCGAGTACGAGGCGCCAAGCGCGATGGCCCTCCGGTGAAAATGCTCGATAATTGGGCCGACTTTGCGAATTGGGCAACGGCGGTTAAGCAGGCGGCCGTAAAGTATGCAAACGCCGCCCCGAGAGCCGCTGGAGCAGCGGATCCAGCGGATCCAGCGGATCCAGCGGATCCTGATGCCGTCGCACCTGTCGTGGCCGGTGGGGCAATCTGGGGACTCGGCGTCTTTATGGTGTGGGCGATGCTCTCCTCCTCCTTGAAGCTGGAGAAGTGGACGGTGACGGCCCAGGACAGGGAGCGTCTGCTCGGAATGCACGAGCAAGAGTGCACCAAAAACCCCGAGCAGCACCGCATCACCATCTCCGAGCTGCCTAAGATTCTTCGAAGGATATCGGAGACGCGCGCCAACGGGTCCGTGGTCAGTGGCACAGACCAAACCATTGGCATGTCTGTTCACGATCTCAACGACATCAACTGGCGCAAGGAGGCGGCGTTCCTGCAATGGCTCCAGTACGGAGAGGGACCGCGCTTCGACGGAAGCAGCCAAACGGCGCGATCGACTGCCATGGTGGTAGCAGCCAGTGTCGCTGCTGCCGTCGCTGGCGTCGCTGGCGCCGCCGCTGCCGCCGCCGCCGAGTCCTCCTTGGCAGCAGCGGCGGCGACGGCAGCGATGGTGTCAGCCAGCACGTGGACTGTGCAACAATTGAAGAGCAAACTCTCGTCTTACCAAACGCCACCAGACCCCATCACGGGTCGGTACGACCTGCAGCAGAACATCCAGCAGAACAACGACCTGCGGGAACGGCCGAAGCTGACACCGTTGACTGGAAACACCATAAGCCGTGTCGGAATGGACCCCCTCACGCTGTCGAACACTCGAACACAGTTCTCGTTCACGATCAAGATAGTGGAGAGCGACGGACGGCCTGGGCCGACGATCAACCTGGAAGCCACGCGCATGAACGGAATCGACGCCGGGTGGGTGTCTGCGGGCTACGAAGATCTCATCACCACCATCCGACAGGAGGTGGACTGCCTCGAGTTCAAGCTCATGTCCATGACCAGCGTCACGAGCTGGATGAGCAGGCACTCCACCCTGGTGGCGGACAGCAACAACGGGGCAATCGTCGGCGACGAGTTCGACATGCAGGTCAACCAGGTGATCGACCGGGAGCTGGGGGACCGTACGGCCGCCAGCACTCCGCAGAAGATTGCGCAAGTTACAGAAAGAGAAAATAAGCGGTCCGAGAAGGTGGAGAAAGAACTCGAAGCGTCGCGACAGGCCCTCGCCAAAGCAAACAAGAACGTTGCCACCGGCAAGAGCGACCAGCGCAAGTTGAACGAGAAGTACAACGAGAAGGTGCAGGGCATCAACAACGATCCCAACCTGAACGCCGCGCGCAGGCAGAGCAAGCTCGACGCGACGAGGAAAACATACGACAAGCTAAAAGAGCGACTCTCGAAGAACGTGCGCAAGAGGGAAACCACCGCGATGAAGAAGGACGACTATGCTCGAAACGCTGCTCGCGTCTTTGCCGCTCAGACCATACGCGCGAAGAGGGCAGGAATTCCGAGGAGGTTTGCCAACATCTTTGACTACGAAGCGCTCCTCAAACGACTGCGCGTCGATGTGCTTGGGGATGAGTACGACGTGTACACCGTAGACGATGCGGCGGCCGACATAGAGCGGATGCGAGAGCAACGCGTCTCGCAGCGCTCGTACTGGACCAGGATCAAAGACGCGTTGCTACCGATGTTCCTGCGCTCCAGAGACGCCGAAAACATAGGCTACGTGCGCGATGCCATCGAGCAGCACAAGCAATACTGCATCGGCGCGTTGAGTAGCTCTTTGGGCGTTCGAAGCTCCGAGATCCAGGCGGACAGCGTTCTTCATCTGAGGTTCACCGAGATCTTCTCGCCGGTGGTAACTAAGCGCAGACAACAGGTGATGCGCTTTGCCTCGTTCATAGTGCCTGGGGTCGGCGTCTGGCTTCGTCCACCCACACGCGACCCGGAGAGCATCGTGCGCATGCTTCCGCAGATCATAGTGTTCTCCACGAGCCTCGTGTCTGCATTCGGCAACGTCAAGATACTTCAACCCCTTTCTCTAGCCAGCTCGGAGCTGGTTGAGGAGCAGACGCTCGGGAAGAACACCGTGCGTGTGATGGACCTGACGCTCAGGCGCGTAAGCAACCTCTACGACGTTCCAAGTATGCTCATCTGGCATAACGTGTGCCACATGATCCAGGTCTACAAGAGAAGGGCGAACTGGGTCGCGGGATACAGCACGGTCTTTGTGCGCTCGCTGGACACGACGCGCTCGTCCGCCGACCTCATGGCCATGGCGGCCCTCCCCACAAAGACCGTCCGAAAGAGCATGAACGTTGCCGTCGATGCCGGTGGGGATAACATGAGGCGTCATAACCACGTAACGGCCGGAAACAAGGTGTACGGTGCAGGGAAGCTTCTCGCCCAGCTCGGGTGCGAGGGAGGGTATGGGGGTCTGCTCGCCGTCGCCACGTTCTCGGAAATCCTCGCGTTCCACTACCTTCAGTACGGGGCCTCCGCGGGGGGAGGCAAAGGATTCCTGCTCCAGTACCGTGAGCTGGTCGACAACGTCAAGGCCAAGTCGCGACAAGCTGCCCAGATCGTGGCAAAGTTCATCACCACCTACTACACAAGCTCGGCGAAAAAGCCCCGGCGGATGGTGTTCAACGACGTCGCCTTCTACTGCCTGCCGGGGATGTCGTACGTGCGCATCGCCCTCCGCCGCATCGGCCTCCTGGAGGATCTCGATCGCAGCAATACCGTATTCGTGGACTGGAACAGATACGACCGTCGTTTTGCGAGCGACTTTGCCACCTCTCTTCTGAATCTAGCGTCCTCCAGCAATATCGACCCCTCCACCTTCCCCTTCACGTGCGCCCAGTCCGTGCTCGGAGGGGTGCCTGCAGCAATCAAGTCGACCATGGGCGCGGACTACGCCGACTCGGTGTCGGCGCAGATCGTCGCACTTTGCCACGCCTACAAGCGCATCCAGATCATGACCAACGCCGTCAAGCAGGTGTCCGGAGACAGGAACGTTGTGTGCATCCGGGTGGACTGTATCTTCTCTAGGCCCATCGTGCTGAAGACGGTGGCCATCTACAGGTCAAAGACAATTCAGATCATCGAGCGGACGGGACGCCAGCCTCCCCAGTCCTCGTGGAGCAAGCCCAAACCACCATTCAACCCTATACTGCTGCATCACCGTCTCGCTGGAATGCGAATGAACATCGAGGAGGACGTTCTAAGGGACGCAGTGCAGACGCCCGCTGCATCTGGAAAGACACGCAGGGAGCTGTACGACAAGCTCGTGGACACCATGGCCAGCTTGGACATTCGCGGCGTTGTCAGAATCGGCGAGCCCGAGGAGGCGATCTTTATGATCCCGTTCGGAGTCTACAGCATGGGCACCACCGCTGACATTGCGTGCATGGACTTCGAGATGAGGCCCGTGTGGGTTACAGATCTGAAGGCGGCGGCGATTCGTGCCAGGCTGGACAGTCTGACACCATCTACCACAGCAACAGACGTGACTCTGCGCATGGACGGCTCTATACTCGACGGACGACCGAGACACCCGTTCGTGATCATCGCGTCCAAGACATACGTGTCGGTGTACGTCGACGACGAGAGCAGCAAGAACGCGACGACGACCGCCCCTCCGCCATCGTACCCCACCGACACAGACCTCCTCGTCAACACCCTCGCGATCATCAACAAAGACCCCAACATGTCAGAGCTGTCTGGCGAGCTTTCCGAGAGGTACAGGTCGATCATGCACAACGCGGAGCGCGTGTTCCAGGCGTGCCTGGTCATCGCCTCTGGAAAGTATCATGGCACACCTCCGTCCAAGGGTATCGTGGCGCAGGTCGACCTGTCGGCGAAGAACATACCGGCGGCCAACCTCGCGGTCTCCGTGTGCATCGGCAACGCTCTTGCATATGCGGCTACGGGCATGCCCATTCGCATCGTCGTGTCGTCTCCTAAGCAAGACACCCAGAGGCACCAAGACATGGCACTGGCGGCAGTTTCCGTGGAGAGTGCGTGTGAAGCTCTTATGATCGCTGGGATTGTGGCGGTACCATTCAGCGAGGCGTGTTGCTCGTTCTCGTGTCTCTCTAGGCCTTAGCGTGTCTAGTGAATGATAAGCACACACACACTTGCGTTAAATAAACGAGGACTGGGTGGCCATGTCCCATCGGGATGGCCGCGTGGCCATCCCTGCCAAGAACGGGGTGGCGAACCCCCTTTTGCCCTCTTTTCACCAGCTTTCCATTGGTCCATCAGCTTCGCAAGCGGGGGGTAGCGCCGATGCCATGGAGGATTCCGATGACGACGAGGAGGCCGTTGCGCCAATTGCGGAGCAGTTAGACGAGATGTACGCTGGCTTTGTTCTCCTTTTCGCCAGTCCCGACCGCGAGGGGGCGCCGTCTGTCATAGATCCTCGACACGTGAACCTCTCCAACACGACCCTGGTTCCCTCGCTTGGAGACCCCGTCGATCCCGCCGTAATGGAGCTACGCCGCCGACTCTTCAACTCCGCGGCCATCTCCGCGAGGGGCAACGAGGATCTCAAAGGTATGTTCAAGGGGTACACACAGGAGGACAAGGCAGGCAAGCATTCTGCGTCGGTGGTCGCGTCCGGGATACGGGCCCCGATCTTTGCAGCCATGATGAAACAAGACTATCCGCTCGACGGCGGCATGTTTGAAGCTGTGCGCGTGTCAATCGAGTCGGGGCGCAAGCTGTGGCTTTCGGCTCTCAAGATCAACACCGCAGCCAACGCGCCGGCGGATCAGGACCCCGAAGACCGGGAGGTCAAATTCGACCAGTTCTACAACAGCGCCGACAAACTGCTTCTCTTTGCGCCCGCCAGCAGGATAGTCTACCCTCCTCGCAAAAACCTGGTCAATGCGCTCAATGAGCTACTTCTTGACGGCCCGGGCCTCGTCCCGTCCAATATCAAGAAGGTCATGATCGCACACTACACCATCCTCTCGACTGTGATGGGACAACTGGCGACCAACCTCAACTTTGGAAGCGAGTCGGCGGGCAGCGAAAAGAAGAGGATCCACGAGTTTCTCGACATCGCCTCGCTTTCGACAAAGCTTGGCTTCGACCTGTCCGAGTACCTCAAGAAGGGCAAGAAGAACGCACTCTCCTGGAGCGCCACCAAGGTCTCCGCGCACACGCACAACATCACCGCCAGCTACTGGGATAACCTGTCACATCTGTTTACGGCATACCCCGTGCTGGAGGAAGGCTTGAGAACGGACAACCCTTCCGTAGTAGATGGCTTTACCCTGTCGCAAGGCGCTTCCACCGAGCTTCCCTTCGCAGCGTTCGACGCAACGATCGAGCGTCTGAAAAGCAAGTACAAATATCCATCGAAGAGAGGGGACTTCCTCAAGGAGTTTTTCCCCGAGTACTTCAAGATGCTCGTTGCCATCGCGATGCGAGACCTTGGAACGCCTGACTGGTGGTACGGGACATCTCTGATGAACATGCACTGCCTTGTCATGATGATCGACGGGGAGGCGAACTGGTCCACGAACAGCATCGTGCTCGATAATGCCAGCGTGAACTCAAACTACTTAAAGGACGTAGCGACGCTCATGGCAGAGTTGGAGCGCATATACGTCGAGGAGCGCGACAAGAAGGCGGCACCAGCGGCGTTGCCGGGTGGGGACGACAGCGACGACAGCGACGACAGCGACGAGTCGCGTCCGCCTCCGGGCGGTGGAGGAGGCGGCGGTGGTGGGGGTGGTGGAGGGCCAAGCGGGGGACGCGGGGGAGGCGGGGGAGGCAGCGGGCGTGGACGCCGAGGCGGCGGCGCGGCCGCCGTCAGCCCCCCCCCCTCTCCCGACGCGGAGATGGCCGAGGGAGTGGAAACGGCTGGGCCCTCCGACTCCGACGACACTGTAGGCACGACTGAAATGACAATCGGCACTGGCGTGGTCATCACCATGCTCAACGAGGCATCCGATTCTTCTCCTAAGAATCCGGGCAAGACGCGCGCCGCTCGAGTCGCAGAGGAGGAGTCGGCGACGTCCATGGGCGGTGGCATGGTTCCCGCAGGCACACCGGAGGATGAGGAGGAGGTTGCAGCGGCGGCCACCTCCGTGAACACGGCAGTGGAGGGAGAAAACGTCCTCAAGGAGATGGAGGCTCTTACAAAGAAGCTTGCGGCAGCACAGGATAAGATGAATCAGTACAGGAAAGATGCGGAAGCAAAGCAAGCCCATGTGGCGACCGCCCGCGAACAGGCAGAGGGCATTGCGGCGGCTGCCCTGAAAAAGGCCGACGAGGATTACAAGAAGCTGGAGCAGGAGTTCAGAGCTTCGAATGATGATTGGACCAGAAGTGAGGCCACCCAGAAGAAGTTCAAAGAACAGAAGAAGAACGCCATCAAGAAGCTTTCTGAAGCAGAGTCTGAAGCTGCCGAAGCGTCGGCGAAAGCAGGTAGTCTCCAGGATCAGGTCAACGTCATGCTCGAGGACAAGAGCAGTCTCCTGGACGAGATGAAAGACCTTCAGCAGCAGCTGGAGAACGCAGCCGGAAAGCACCAAGAGGTGCAGAAGAAGGCCAACACGGCGACGCGGATTCTCGAGCAAGAGCGTCTCAAGGTGGCGGACCTCAACAAGAAGATCAAGGAACGCGAGGTCGACGCGAAGGCCAAGGTCGACGCCGCAAAGGCGATCGCCGACGGAAGAGTGGAGGTGGAGAAGGCAAAGCAAGACGCGGCAGTGAGAAAGGCCGATATCGCCGCCGCTGGGAAGTTCAAGCTCACTGCGCTAGCGGAGACGAAAAGGGCAGCCAAGGCAGCGGAGGATGCCGCCGCCAAGGAGCATAATGCGGCGGTCGAGTACGAGAAGAAGAAGCTTCAGGTAGAGAAGGAGCTCGAGATGGCGCGCATCAAAAAGGGCATCACCGCAAAGCAGACGGAGGTCGACGCCAAAACCAAGAAGAAGGAGGTTGCGAAAGAGGCAGAGGCGAGCCAGAATCTCAAACAACTGACAATCCAAATGGCCTTCGCCAAGAAGCAGCACGAGGAGGACAAGGAGAAGGCGTCGGATATCCTCTCGCAAAACGCCATCGCTCAGTGGAAGCTTTCGGGAATCCTGGGTGGTAAGCGCGCCATTGGCGAGTGGCTGAAGCGCAAGACGGGGATGCTGGACGACCAAGGTATTGAGCTCGTCAAGTTCCTGTGGGAGAAGATGAAAAAGCTTGTGTGGGAAATCCTGAAGCTGATGTTCAGGTTTGGAACGTCCACATTATTGGCCAATATGCTTATGGACGGTACCATCCATATTCCATTTGCCGAGTCGAACACCCTGGCGATACTTGCGTCCCTACGGGGTGGTAAGGGCACGTTCAACGCGTTACTGGCATGGGACAGGGACATGTTTAAGGCCGGGGCTCGCCTGATCGGTGTGGAGACGCCACCCATGATCGTGCCCGTCATCCCCCACGTTGGCGTCGCCTTCTCGTACATCGTTATGCGCATCACCCACGCGGTGGTACCGAAGCAGTACGGTGCTCTGGTCAACCTCAAGAACCTTTCCAAATTGCTGAATTTGTGGTCAAAGCCTTCCCATATAGGCGTCGGGTTAGGGTTAGGGGCGTTATCGATGGCAATGCCGTTGTACATTGCCACCCCCTTACAGGTCCTCCTTCGAACCTACGCAAGCGCTTCCACCATCATCTTTGCACTCGAATCAATCGCCGAGAGGGCACCCGCCGAAGTTTCCACGTTCGCCGCGGAGATCATCACGGGAGCAATCGTGCAAGTCGGGGCTAACTACTTCCTTCCTACCTTGTTTACAAGTTCCAAGTTCGTACGAGTCGTGTACGCGCACCTTAATACTCTAAGTAGTTTTGAGAGTCCGGGTGGCGTCAGCTACTCCGATCACGCATACAACTTCATGATCACCACTCGAAGCAGAGTGGCGGACATCATGAGAATCATCATCGACAACGTCGTGTACGGTATGAGAACGGTCGGCACCATTCCCTCGGCCATTGCGGGCATGGTGGAGAACGCGTTGTCGGCGGTCGGTGTAGTGCTTTCACGCCATTGGATCATGCTCATCCTGCTGGCACTTGGAGTCGTGTGCTACTACAACAAAGCGACTATCGAACGCGGTCTGAAAGCCTCCAAGGGGCTCAATAAGGCAAAGGACGCGTGCGTTGCGGTGTACAAAGACGGCAAGACGTGGTGCGAGGACAAAGGCGTGGTGGGCCAGGGCAAGGAGTTCATCGTGTGGCTGAAAGAACAAATGGACCGTCTACGCAAGGAAGAGGAGGAGAAGACAGTTCCCACTTACGACGTCGAGGCGGCAATCCGTCTCATGGGAACGACCCAGGACCAGTCCGATACCGGCCCGACGGACCAGGGGGGCCGGGACGAACTGGTGCAGACGCTTCGCAACCAAGGTGGCCGTCGTGCCGACAAGAGGAAAGCCGAGACGGAGGAGGAAAAGAAGAAGAAGGTACGGCTTGTTTCCAAAGAGTACGACGACGACGACGACGAGGACATGGAACAAGGAGGCGCGGGCAGCAGCATCAGCGCGCCACTCGACATCGACCTGCTGGTGCACTTCATGGGCATCGCCCTGGCGGCTAGCTTCGCAGCCGCGTAGCCGCGCTAAAGGACACACTTACCGGGTTACAAGAGGGTGTTTAGCATGGGGAGGGGGTATGGGAACACAGGCGGCACTTGCAGATCAGCAGCGCGAACCGGCGTCTCCGGGTAGGAACGGAGGGAGGACACCGTCCTTTTCCGACCGTGTGTCCGAGCTGATCCTACAGTCGTGTCGTTTAAAAGACTCCAGTGCACGGATCTCCACAATACTTCGGGACAACCGAGGACGAACCGTCGTTCGAGTGCGCACCGGCGAGTCGAGCGACGCCGTGTCGTTGCTGCGAGCGCTCAAGGATCTGTGGCCCCTCGCCAAAACCGCCGTGGTAGAGAACCAGCTGGACGGGTCCGTGGAGGCGCAGATCGTCGTCCCGCGCGAGGAAGACGAACGCATCTACGCCAGACAGAGGGCGTCGTCGTCCCGATGTGCCGAGTTCTTGAACGCTGCCGTTCTTGTGCTCCTACTCGTGGGAGCGGCCCTCTACTTCAAGGACGTCTACCTCCACAAGGTGTACTCTGCCACCAATGGCACGGCAGACGGCGCACACTCGTCCACCGCTGACGATCGCGAGCTGTGATTTGGCACCTGTGTCTCTGTACAAATGTAGAGGGGAGCACGGGGAGCACATGGCAATTGACATAGTAGCTGCGTGTGAAACCTCGGAGTCGGCCGCCACGCCTCAGGGTTTTTTCGTGGGAATGTCGGTGCTCTTCGCCTTTTACATTGGCTTAGACACTATCATTGCAGCACTCGTGGTGAGGAGAAAGCTTCGGGACCATAATGCCACATCGGCCCCAGTTGCATCCAGTGTAGACCGGTAGTAACGAAAGGCGCGCAGTGAACGCTATGTAGACCGGTCGTCTTTCTAAGAAACCGTATTTTAACAAAATGAACGCGTCCCATGAGGTGCACACTATGCGCTCTCTTCCGCAAGTTCGTGGCATTGAGCCGCCTGCCCGCCAGCCGGCCGGACCTCCAGATGGACGTCACACGACACGGGTCCTTTGTGAAACACTACCCCAAAAGCAGCAGCACCGACGCACGAGGACGGTGCTAACACCGGTGTTCACGTTTTCCACTCGCGGGACCGAGCAAAGGCTGAGGCGATCGTGCCCGTCTTCGACTTCTTCTTCTCCCGCTCCCTCGCCTCCCTCCTCGCCGCCGCCACGGACGGAGACTCTGGTTCTCCCTCCTCACCCGCAGCGAACATCCCAGACGCCACCTCGGCTTTGCTCATGCCCCTAGACTGAGAGGCGGCCTTTAGTACGGCATGCTTGATATTCTTAGCCTTCTCAATTCCTCTTCTGATAGCACGACCGTGTTCGCGACTCTTCTGTACACTAAGTGGGTCCTTGTGTGCAGTGCACTGTTTTTTCCTCTTGTGTTTCATGTATCAAGGTTGTGTCTGTCACGCGTCTCATCCTTGCACGGACCGTCGCTCTTTAGCGACCGCGCTCCCAGCACTCAGAGCTTCTGGCGGAGGTCGTCCTCGTCCACCACCTTGGCCGCGAACGACGCGGCCGCGGCCGCGGCGTCCTTGCCGCCAGGCTCGGCGGCGACCACGGAGGCGTGGTTCTTCTCGGCGCGCTTGAAGATCTTGGCCCGATTGAGCTCGCGCTCGCGCGACTCCTCCGTGAGGCGCGTGAGGCCAACGCTGACGCGGCCGGCCATCTCGGGGTGGTCCGCCGGCCAGACGCCGAGCTCGAGCGGGTAGTCGATGTGCAGCGTGGCGAAGCCAAACCAGGCCGTCATGGTCTCGTCATTCCAGGCGCCGTCGTTCCAGACGTCGTCGTACGCCTTCTTGCGAACCTGGTAGAGCTCGTCCGACTCCTCGTCGGTCAGGCGGCGCTTCTTGCGGCCCTTGGGGTTCTTGCCGGGCATGGCCGCGATGCGCCACGCGTCCTCGGCCTTGTTGCGGGCCTCACAGGCCGCGTTGGACGCCGCGATCTTGAAAGGCGCCTCGATTGCCTTGCTGACACAGAGCACGTCCTGAGGGCGCTTGTGGGTAAGAAGCAGGTAGAAGTCGATGGTGCCGACGTTGTAGCCCTTCCACGGAGGGCACAGCAGGTTGGCGAGCTCGCTGTAGGACGGGCCGCGGTTCCCCCCCCCGAGCCAGATCCAGCGCTGCGGCTCGTCCTTGTGGTCGCTCATCTGCGCCCTGTGCAGGTATCCCTGGGTGCTGACCGAGCGGCAGCGCGGCTTCTCCTTGCCGATGGACAAGTCGAGCCCGTTGTAGCGGACGCCGAGGTAGGCGGAGTCGTGGCAGTCGAGGGACAAGTCGCCGTCGTCGCCTACGCGGTACTCGTCGAGGAACTTCTTGAGCTCGGGGGCGACTACCTGCTCGTCCTCGTCCGGCTGATTGTACATCATCATGCGCAGAGCCTTGATGATCTTCTTGGGCGTCACTCTCGCGGGCAGGTTGACGTGCGCTCGGTGCGTCTCGACGTAGCCGCCCGGGTTGCCGTCGATCTTGTGGCTGTCGCACAGCCCCCCAAACGGCTTGTAGTTGGCCTTGGAGGGCTTGGCCTCGTTGCCGTAGACATCGGCAAGCTTGGCGGTGCAGGTGTCGGCGTCCACCGGGCGTCCGTCGGGGCCAGGCTGGTCGGTGCGGTGCAGGAGCGTCAGCGAGACCATCGCCGCTCCGTTGTCGAACGCGATCTTCTGCGCTCCCTTCGGCCGCGTGTTGTCGAACTTGGAGCGGTCGTACGTGTTGGTGGGCGGCGCGTAGCCCGGCGGCTGCAGCGTCCTCGCGCGCTTGGTGAAGTCCGCGAGGTTGGCGTAGAGCACCTGCAGGCGGTGCGCACCCTCCAGCTCGTTGAGCTGCTCGGCGAGCTTCTTGGCGTCCGCCTCCGCGCTGTCGAGAGGGGTGTCGGTGGTGTACTGCTGCGCCAGCATGTCGAGCACGTCGCCGTGCATGCCCGCGTTGGAGAGCAGCGCGGCGAAGCCCTGGTGCTGCGCCGAGCCCTGCTCGCGGTACGTCGGAACCACGTGGACCATATGCGCCATCAGCGCGATGCCGAACAGGAGGCCGACGTCGCCGCTGGTCTTGGTGAAGTACCCTCCGTTGAAAGTGGAGTATGGCGCGAACGCGTTGGCGACCTCCTGCGCCGGCACCTCGACCGATCGCGAGAGCGCGGCGGCAAAGTTGATGCACGCGTCAACCTCCGCGACCGTGCACTGGTTGTCGAACAGCAGAGCCTCGTACGCCGCGCGGATGCCCCGCATGCGCCCGTTGCGGCAGACGGCGCGGTACATGTAGCCGATGTCCGAGCGCACACGGGCAAACTCCTTGGGGTAGGCGAGGCCCAGGTGCAGCGCCACCTGCTTCTCCGCGGCGATCTCTGCCTCTGTCTTCTTCTTCTTGCGCGACACCTTGACCGGGTTGCCGTGCTCGTCCTCCTCGTAGTCGGACTCGTGGTCGGACTCGTGGTCGGACTCGTGGTCGTACTCGTGGTCGTACTCGTCCTCCTCCTCCTCGTCGCTCTTGTCGCTCTTGTCGCTGGCGCTGTCGTCGTCGTCATCGTCCGAGGGCGGCTTGAGCATGGGCCCGCACGACTTGCCGTAGGCCTCCTTCTCAGCTTGGACGATGGCATCCTCCTCGTCGTCGATTTCCTCGTTGTACTTGACCTCCTTCGTGGCGCGGAGGCTGCGGCTGGGCGTGTCGTCGGCCATGGCTGTGTGGGCGGTACCTGCGGGCAAGAGACGTCGGCGCAGGGTGGGAGTGGTGTGTAGGCAGCCGACCCTCAGCCGGGTTGCGTAGGCGGCCGACCAGGGTGTCGGCCGCCTACGG
>TARA_B110000967_G_scaffold27654_1_pt1 | contig 26526 bp, 15 predicted proteins | sample TARA_B110000967 | Tara Oceans TARA_B110000967 (sample SAMEA4397903) | marine metagenome | biome: Polar Biome; feature: [DCM] deep chlorophyll maximum layer (ENVO:01000326); material: water (ENVO:00002006), including particulate matter (ENVO:01000060) such as... | depth 35 m
GAGAACCAAGATTTCCATAATTATTTTTAAAAGATCTACTGAATTCTTTTTTTTTAGAATGATTTAAGAGGGTTAAAGGTATATTTTCTAGTATATCGATTAATTGTTTACGAAAGGTAATGAGTGTTTTTTTATCTTTAAGGCTGATTTTGTCAATAAGAAGACTCATTATATATAATCAAGGAAAGAGATTAATTTTCATCCTAAATTACAGCATAAAAATGGATAAAAAAGATAAAATAAAACAACTTACTTTAAAATACAATGATATTTTATTGGAATCAATAAGAATCGCTTTGTCCGAAGACTTGATTAATCTTATTGTTGTAAATCAAGAGGATCAAGATTTTGGTTTGGTTGAATTTATGAGTAAAAAAAAGGAATTTAAAAACTTTGTACTGACTGAGTTTCTGAAAAACAATAGTAATCCTGTGATTAAAGAACTGGCAGAAATGGAAGAAAGGCAGTTTAAATTTAAAAAGAAGATAAAAAAATAAAGTTTTTATTTACTGAAACAAATTCACTCTCACTGCAAATCCTACATTTTGATTCATTGTAGGGAATGAAGTAGAAATAAATGGATTTGTCATAACACGATCGTAATAAAATCTCAATGTAAATTGTTTAGTCAATACATAGTTTGCAGATGCTTTTATAGCTATATATCTTTGTCCAGCAGTAATTTGATTTTGTTCTTGATCTATCTTTCTAATAATTGTCTTATTGTTTCTTAGAGAGAAATCAATTTGTGCATCAATATCACTTATAGGTTGTTTTTTACCAATTTTAATAGGGAATTTAACATTCTGGAATCTGTACCCAGCACCAATTGTAATTTCAGTTCCTTTCAGTTCAGTAATTTGATTGTTGGTAAGACTCAATCCAATATTTCTATTTGATCTGTATTCAAAATTTGTTTTAAGACTGTTATTCCAAGTCATGTTAATCTTAATAAGCGGATTAAATTGCTCAGTAATTGAAACAGCCATTACTTGATTCTCTGGCCTTATATTGTTAGAAGCATCCCTTCCAAAGTCTTTTCCATCTATGTCAGTTACAGCTTCTAAATCGGTGTTGAAATTCGCCACAGTAAAGGTAGAGTTATAGGCATGTGTTATCACAATGTTTTTAAACATTTTTTTAATTGCAGGAATTCTGTTCAACCCATCAATAGTTAATCTCCAGTTTAAAGCAGGAATTGCACTAAGTGGATTAAGAGTTTTTTTAGTTAATGCTTTTCCAGAGTAGGCAGCAATAAATGAAGACATAATAACTTGGGATTGGTTATTTCCATAACCGTCATAAAATCCGTTACTGTCTAGCGCAGCAGTAGAGTAAGGATTGTCATCGTGCAACAAGGTAGAAGCTTGTTTTCTGTAATTCAATAAATCATCAAATAATTTTGAGTTTCCATTACTATCCGTTTTTTGAAAAGCTGTTCTTATCGAGTTGAAAGAATAACTGAAATTTCCAGAACGCATTGTATTAAAATTATCATATCCAAGTGGTAATCCTGTAATTGCATCTCTCGTCCAAATAAAATTCTCATTCATATTTTCGGAGTAAATATAATTGGCAGATAGTTCTAATCGTATTCCTTTAAAAGGTTCAAGTGTTGCTCTTGAAGAGAAGTTTTTACTGTGACTGGTAGTTCTTTGCGCATTGATGTATTGACTTGCTTCTCCAACAAGCCATCCATTTTGTGCAGCTTTTGTTGCAAAATCATTATTTGTTTCTCTTCCAAAGAAGTCTCTTTCTTGCTCTCCTCCAAATACAAAGCCAAGGCCAGGTGCAGAAAAATTGTTTCCTAATCCAAATACATCCGTTTTTGGAGTATAACCAGGTAAAAACTGTCCATCAATAGTAGAATAAGTAAAAGAAACAGTTTTTAATGACATCAGTACTTTTGCAAATCCATCTACAAGAGTAATTTTGTTTGGATCTTTTTCTTTTTTCTTTTTCGCCTTATCTTTATCATCTCCTTTTGTATCAATAGGTGCTCCTTTTTGAGTTTCAAATCTAGATCTTGAATTTCTAGATTTTCTCCCTTTTTGATTCACTTTTTTGAAATATGGAACTTTGTTATACAAATTCTTCATATCAAAATTACCTGTCCAGCTTATATTTCTAGAGTTTTGGATTGTGTTACCCAATGAATCTTGAGATAAAGGAGCTCTTTGCCAATCGTAAGTTGTTTGGTACTTAGTTGTAAGGTTTACAAAATCCAAGACAGGAATTTTCTTAAATGGCCATGTATAAGTTAAATCAGCCGATTGTAAGTAATGGTTATTTTCTCCTAAGTTTTTAAAACTTTCAAGAACACTGTCTCTGTTCATTTCAAATTCATCTGGATATAAAGTCTTATCAACTTTCAAATCTCCAGGCTCACGAATCAAAGCTTGGTTATTTGCGCTATAATTTAATTGGAGTCCTTGCATTAACTTCCAGTTCATATTATAAACTCTATCCCAAGTAAATGTTTTACTAAACTGAGGAATAATTAATGCGTTTCCAGTAATGTCTCTTGCGCTAGTTTCTGAGTAAGTTCTATCAATATTAGTGGTAAAAGCAAATTGTTCTGGAAGTGGTTTGATATTTATATCGCGTACAATTCTAAACCATTTATTAGACCTCAATAGCTTGTTATTTCTAAAAGGGGAATAAGGTTTTAATTTCGTTTGATACGTATATGTTAATGCTCCGTTATATTCCCTAGTTGTGTTATAAGCCGTTTGAATATCTCTTCGGTACAGCTCATTGTAAGAATAGGTGAATCCAAAGTTTTTAATATCCCAAGGAAATGATTTGGTTGATTTCTTTTTGGGAGAAATCCTCACATTTGTGAAATTGATACTTCTTCGTACTGTAATATCTCTGGCGGCTTTTATTCTTTCCTGTTGTTCTTCAATTGAAGCATCTTCAAGTGATTTTTCAAATTCAATGTCAGGATTCAATGGATCAAACATGGGGTCAATTACACCCTGAGAAAATCCTAAATATAAGGGAAGCTGAACTCCTGCATCCTTGCCAAAAAACTTTCCTAATTGAATACTGGTTGTTGCATCTACTTGCTTTATTGTTTCTCTTTGTCTTTCACTTACTCTGTCTTCAATTCCTCCAAAACCGGGCGTACTAATAGACCCTGCCAATGAAATTGTTGCAAAATCTGCCAAGTTTGCTTGTACACGAGATTGTGCAGCCCATCCTCCTGAGTTTTCAAAATCACTCATTCTTAATTCATTCACCCATATTTTTACACATTTTTCATCTCCAATATCTGGTTTCCAAGGATGGTCTTTTTTCTTATTTGGGTTTCTTATCCCAATCATGATTGTTTTAAGATCAGCTAAATTTGGATTACCAATAACCTTAATCATATGCTTTGCATTCCTAGGTGAAGCTTGTTCAAATATAGATAGGAAAGAAGAAGAAGTGGAACCTAAAGCATTGTTACGCATTATTTTTAATCGCTTAAGCTCTTCAAGTACAATTTCTAAATTGTTTTCTTCAGGCCAAATGTCTTCAGGGCTTGATGCTCCATAATCTGTCATTTTTATTGGCATCTCATATTCGTAGTAATTATACTTGAAATCTGTTCCTAACCTTACAAAGATTGTAACGTCTTCATCTCCTACAGTATTGGTACTACTTGTATGTTGTTCCCCGTGTACATACATTTTAATTTTTTTATAATTCAATACATCAAAATTAATACTTCTGAATGCAGCTTTAGCAATTCCGTCTTCCAATCCACAAACTTCCATTTCTAAGGATTGCTCATTTAAATTAGCTTGAACAGCAGAGTTTGGATTTATTTCTCTAATAACTCCAGGAGGAATAGCATATTTGATTGGAACTCTACTTCCATTTTCTTCAATATTTACAGCAGAAATATTAAAGATTGTTCCCGAAGGATCACTCTGAATTATTTCTCCTTCATCCACTATATCTTGGTCATATCTTCTCCAGGTTCCTCTTAATAATTCTAATCGAGCAAACCTTAGTATAATAGGTTTATCAAAGTTTTTCATGAAGATTCTCATAAATCGAATAGACCTAAAATCTTGTATTCCGTTTACAGTTTTAGTAGGTTGTTTTACAGGGATCCTATATTGATACCAAGTCACTGGTTTTTGAGAAGCATCATGAATTCTTTCTATTTTATCTACAATAAAGTTTTTTCCAACCTCCATTTGTCCAGGACCGATATTAATTTTGTATTGGAAGTAACTTTCGGTTTCGTTTAGGTTATTATCTCTATTTATATCTTCCACATCTGGGCTTGTGGTTTTTGAAGTAGGGTAAGAAGCTGCATTCAAAGACTGAGATTGCTCATCTGTGGCAGAGTTTCCTTCCAGTCCATTGTAGCGTTTGTAACGCTCAATAATTGTTGCATTTGCATTGTCATAATTATCATCTCTGTAAAATGTATAATCATCTGCAGAAGGATCACTCAATAACTTAGTTTTTGCTGCTGCTGTCAATCCTGATGTATTTACCCAGGCAACCCAAGTAGAGAAAAAAGCAGATTCATCCGTGTTAGAAAGTCCGTCTAGTCCAACATCTTGAAATTTTCTAGTAGCTGGATTATTATCAAATGCTGTAATAATTTGTTGTGTGGTTGGAATTCTTCCCCAAGCAGTAGTGGAAAGAGTAGAAGCATTGTAGATTCCATCTGTCGGTAATCCATTTTCATAAGATTTAGTTCCATCTCTTAATATATCTTCAGAAACATTTCCTAGATTAAAGTATAATTCACCTCCAGTTCCATTTGGCGCATCATCATTTGTTCCTCCACCAACAGAAGAATTAAGTGGATCCATTACCCAAAACTGAATGTATTCTATGTTAGCATTTTCAAAATCATTGGTTTGGAGTTGCCTCATTATTCCTCCCCATCTAGTTTTAGGACTATTTAAATTTCCATTCACATCCAATCCAGCAGAAATAGCTGAAGGATTAGCATCAAAGTTATAAGGCCCTCTTTCAGAAGGAAAATAAGCTAAGTTAAACATAGCAATTCTATCAATTTGTCCAGCAGTAGGATCAATAGAACGATTAAATAATTCAGTTTCTTGAACCAATCTCATCATATGATTAAATTGAATTGCATCTGCATCTACATAACTAGGAACTAACCCTCTTTCTTCATAAAAAACGGAAGGATCGTAAACGTTCCAGTTAAATAAAGCTCTATTTTTCCCGTAGTCTCTATTGTCGATAAGAGAAGCTTCAGGAAATAAATCAGGTTGTCCTTGTGGAGTACTGGCTAATACCCACGTATTAAATGAACGAATATCAATGGAAGATTGGCTCCCTTCAAAATCATCAATAAAAGATTGTCCTTCATCTCCAATAGCTTTATTATGTCCAGGTATAAGGTAAGCTGCCTCTACAGAAGCAGTAATGGTAGACTTTTCTTTTGTATTAATAAAGGGTATATTATCTACTAATTTTGTTAAAAACGGAGCCTCACTTTGGAAGTTACTGTTTATCCCTAGCATAGTATTGACAACTGGCTCATCTCCAATATTCACTTTTTGTGTCATTGGTTTTTCAGAAAGCCTCAATACGGTTGCACCAACATTGAAGTTTTTATTAAATTCATAATCAAAATGAGTTCCTAATAACGTTTTCTGAATTGAAGTAAAGAGCGAATTACTTTCTAAGGATATTTTAATTGGAGTCCCAGAATTCATTACTCCATCATTCAATATTTTTACTCTACCTATGTTGTAATTTACTGTATAATCTTGATTTTCGATAAGTTTTACACCTCCAGCAGTTACTGTTACAGAACCTTGAGGAATGTTAAACGCATTAAGAGAAATCTCAGAACTATTGGCAGACTCGTAGGTTCCTTTTATAGTAAACCTATTTAATTCTGGCGATTGAAGTGCTAGTGTTTTTGTACTGTCATACAATTGAGGGTAGGCAATTGTGTTTACAATTGTAGGTGACAATCCTGCAGTCAGTAATTGTTGTTCCAAGTAAGAACCAAAAGGTTCTACTTTGCTAAAAATAATTCTCCCGTTCTGTGGATTTATTGTCCCTCCATTCTCAACTTTATTACCATTATACTGCAAAGGAATAAAATCAAAAATACCATCAGGATATGCTTGTTGTTGCTTATTGATAATATCAGAACCAACAAGTTGAAGGACTGTTTTTGTATCAACTCCAGTTTGTGGGACATAATTAATTTCAACTCCAGTTTTTGGATTATTGTACCAAATATCCAATTTAAAATTCTCTGCATTTATTTGATAAGCTCCAATGGAATAAATGTTTTTCATCATCAAATCCCACACTTTATTTTTAGGAGAGTTTACCGTTCCTTTCAGTAATTTAAGAAAGAGCGCATCATTTCCTTTGATACCATCTGTAGAAAATTCACCAACTTGGTAAGTTTTTCCTTGATAAGTATATTGGTATGAAACTCCCAATATCTCATCATTATTTAGTGGCTGATTTAACGAAATATATCCTAATATAGAATTATAGTTATATTCTGAAACAGATAAAAGTCTTGCATTTTCTAATTTTTCATAGTGCTTACTTTGAAGAAAAGGACCTGGAGAAGAACTTCTTGAAGCTAAAATAGAAGTGGAAGTGGTTAAATTTCTAGTTCCTGCAGTCGTGTTTAAGTAATTGTAAAGACCATTCACATCATTGTAAGGAACGCTTGATTGAGGAACAGTCACGCCCGGATTCCCCTCCAAAATTTTTGCTTCACCTAAATCAGAAAAGGCAATAATATTTCTGGTATCATCCACATCATTTACCCTGTTTGTTACCCATACCTCCATTTTTGTAATTCTTACCTGCGAAGAAACATTAGGCAAGGATGACATTGCTCTATCATAGTTATCCCTGTGATAATGATTTATAAAATAATGTTTGTTTTCTTCGTAATTATTTATCGGTAATTCATACTCCTTTTGTTGAGCTCCGTTTTTAATGTTTATTTCTTTACGTTCCCCTCTGTTTTGCGAAATTACATTTGAAATTCTTAATTTACCAAACTTTAAATCAGCACGTAAACCAAATAAACTTTGACTCCCTTGGATTAAAGAATTTTGAGAAGGAAAGGTAACGTTACCAGCTTCTATTTTTTGCAGTATTTGATCTTCGTTTCCTTCATACGCTAATTTTGTTTGATTTTCAAAATCGAAAGTTGCTTCAGTATTGTAATTAAAATTCAGTTTAAATTTATCGCAAATACTTCCTTGGACATTCAACTGAATTTGTTGATCAAAATCAAAAGTAGTTAACTGTCTTTGTTTTACTGGAATTGCTGGATTTTCAGTCCTAGTGGTATTCAGGCCAAATTTTAATTCAGCAGATCCTTGTGGCTGAATATCTATTAATTTTCCTTCACAAATATCTCCAAATTCTCTATTTTTTGCTGCTAAAGCCGGAGCAAAATCTCCAGAGTTGGTACTGTTGTCTTCTGCGATTTTCTGTTTCCAATAATCATCTTTAGCTTTTTCTTGTTCATACTTTCGGTATTCTTCAAGAGTCATGTAAAACGGATCTCTATATTGGTTGCTGTCTCCAATAGAAGAGATGAATTCATACTTCCCAGTAGTAGAATTATACCTTATTTTTCTCTTAATGTTAAGAGGTTCTTCAAGGTTTACAATACTATTCTTAGACTTATTAGGATCGGTTGAGTTTGTAAACGGATATTTTAGCTTTACATCTGGACTATCAATCAAAACATTTATTTCAGGAATTTCACTCTCGTGACTCCAAAATATAGGTTCAGAAATAGTATTTTTTTTCTTTGAAAACCCAAAGAAAAAAACACAAGTAAATCCTAGAAAAAGGAAGGCACGGTATAATATTTTTGATTTGTTTTTCAAGCTATATTAAAATGATTTCAAACTTTTTTTAATTAATTCTTGCACATCAGTGATTTGAGGCTCAGCATGAGTAATTTGATTGATCACTTTCTCGGCCATTTTTTTGTCAAATCCTAGCACTACAAGAGCAGATAACGCTTCGTTTTTAATTGTATTGTTCATCATGGCAGAATTGTTGTCCGTATTGTTACCCGCCTTCAGAATTTTATCTTTCAAATCCAATACAATTCTTTGAGCTGTTTTTGCTCCTATCCCTTTTATACTAGTAATAGAAGTAATATTACTGGATGCAATGGAAGAGACTAACTCGCTAGAAGTCATAGAAGATAACATCATTCTTGCTGTGTTAGTACCTACGCCAGAAACTGAAATTAATTGCTTAAATAGTTCTCTTTCTTGACTTTCTGCAAAACCATACAAAGTATGAGAATCTTCTTTTACCGATAAATAAGTGAAAATTTTACAATTTTCTTCATTGCCCAATTGAGAATAAGTTTGAAGTGAGATGTTGACAAAATAACCCACTCCACCCGCTTCTATAATAAGATACGAAGGGTTTTTTTCTACTAATTTTCCATTAAGGTGTGTAATCATTTATTACAGGATTTTTGAGCAAGCAAATATAATAATTTCATGTTGAATAGGCTAAGTTATAAAAGTAAATCAAAAAAAAAGAGAGATGAATTATTCATCTCTCTTTTAAAACGTGTTTTAATTTCTAATTATTTAGTAATAACAATTTTTGATGTTCTGATTGATTTGTTATTAGATGTTACCGATACAAAGTATACTCCAGGTAATAAGTTTGAAGTGTTAACTCTTAGTTGAGAATTGTTTTCTACAAGAGTATTTGAGTATACAACCTTTCCTAATAAATCAATTATTTGAATATTTTTATTTACCTCGTTAGAAGTAATGGCCACATTCACATAATTAGTTGCTGGGTTTGGAAATATTTTAATAGATGTCTCTTTTTTTAATTCTTCTATTCCTACAGCATTTGGATTTCTTATGTCAAAAGTTACATCTACCCAAGCACTGTCATTAGGATTTGTTACATCATACCATACGTATTTAAAAACAGTTGTTCCTGCTTTTAACCTTGGATAAACGTGTCCAGAAAATATTACTTTTTGATTTAAGTTCATTGGAACTTGATCTGTTGTATCTAGAGGTTTTGTTCCCCATAATATATTGATTGTACAAACACCCCAGCAAATCGCATTCTCAGAGAGAGGTGAAGTTGTCGTAAGCTCATATCTTTTTACTTTGATATTTGTTGAACTAGAAAATTTACTAGTTGCATCAATTTCTACTGCTATATCTTGGTTGTTGTCGTTTTCCAAAGTATCTACAAGTGTAATTGCAGTACTATTTATTAGCGCAGTACCATTGTGATTTCTAAGTTCAATATTTTGAGCCATTGAGCTAGAAAAACAAGCTATTACGGCTACAGAAAGTAATTTTTTAATCATTATGTTTGGTTATAGAATAGTTAATATAATATTTGTAGTGAAACTTGGCATGGTTATTACTACATTCACACTGTGTAAATTTACAAAAAAAAAATTAACAAAATGAGCAAAACAATCAAATTTTCAATCTTATTAGCCCTTACGGCTTTCGTTTTTTCTTTTACTAGAGGCAATAATAAAACTGTTCCTTCAGTGAATGTTAAAACTCTTCAAGGGAAAACAATCAATACTTCTACTTTTAAAAATGATGGAAAACCTATGGTTATCAGTTTTTGGGCAACTTGGTGTAGTCCTTGTAAAAAAGAATTGAATAATATCTCTGAGGTATATGAAGATTGGCAAGAAGAAACAGGTGTGAAACTTATTGCAATTTCAATTGATGACTCAAGAAACAAGCACAAAGTAAAGCCATATGTAGATTCTAAAGGTTGGGAGTACGAAGTTTACATTGACGCAAATCAAGATCTTAAAAGAGCAATGAATGTAAATAATGTTCCTTACACTTTCTTAATAGATGGAGAGGGAAAAATAGTTTATGAACACAATAATTACGTTCCTGGAGATGAAGATGAATTATACAAACAAATAAAAATGTTGACGAAATAAGTTGGACTCAAAACATTTCGAATAAAAAAGTGAAGTAAAAGACTTCACTTTTTTTTTGTGTTTAGTTTATTACTACATTTGTAATAATAAATAGAAAATATTATGAACTCAGTTGTTTTATTAGGTATGATTGGTGGGCCACAAATTATTTTGATAGTTGTGGTTGTACTATTAATATTTGGAGGAAAAAAAATTCCAGAATTAATGAGAGGTTTAGGAAGTGGAATCAAAGAATTTAAGGATGCATCAAAAGGAGACGAAAAAGACTCCAAGTCTAAGGATTCTGTTGATAATGTATTAGAAGATAAATAAAAACTCCTGTCTTGTTTTCAAGTTATTCTGAATTAAAAAAGAAATTGAACAGCAACAGCACAAATTGTGTTGAGGTTGTACAAAATTATATTGCAAAAATTGAAGAGAAAAAGCACCTCAATGCCTTTCTCGAAGTTTTTGAAGAATCTGCTCTTGCTCAAGCAAAATTGGTAGATGAAAAATTAGCTAACCAAACAGCAGGTAAACTAGCTGGTTTTGTAATTGGTATTAAAGATAATATTTGTTACGAAGGACATAAAGTTTCTTCAGCATCAAAAATTCTTGAGGGTTTTGAATCCTTATATTCCTCTACGGCAGTAGAAAGATTATTGGCAGAAGATGCTATAATTATTGGAAGATTAAATTGTGACGAATTTGCAATGGGAAGTTCCAATGAAAATTCATCCAAAGGAAACGTACTAAATCCAATACAAGAAGATAGAGTCCCAGGAGGTTCATCTGGTGGTTCAGCAGCAGCAGTTGCAGCAGGATTGTGTATTGCAACTTTAGGATCTGATACGGGAGGCTCTATCCGTCAGCCTGCTTCATTTTGTGGAGTAGTAGGATTTAAACCAACTTACGGACGAATTTCTAGATGGGGGTTGTTAGCTTACGCTTCTTCCTTTGATCAAATTGGACCTTTTACAACAAACATAGAAGATGCAGCCTTGCTTACTCAAGTAATGGCAGGTAAAGATGAGTTTGATAGCACTGTTTCTGCTCTTGAAGTAGGTAATTATGTAGAATCACTCTCGTCTGATAAAAAATTAAAAATTGGAATACCAAGACAAGTAATAGAAAGCAAAGGATTAAGCCCTGAGATAAAAACTACAATTTTTGATTTGGTTACAAAACTAAAATTAAAAGGACATAAAGTTGAAGAGTTTGATTTTCCTTACTTGGATTATATGGTTCCTACTTATTATGTATTGACCACAGCTGAAGCTTCTTCTAACTATTCTCGTTATGATGGTGTTCATTTTGGGTACAGAAGTCCCAATGCTCACGACATAGAATCTACTTATGTTTTATCTAGAACCGAAGGTTTTGGAGAAGAAGTGAAACGAAGAATAATGTTGGGTACTTTTGTATTAAGCTCAGGATATTATGACGCTTATTACACCAAGGCAATGAAAGTAAGAAGATTGATTCAAGACAAAACAAAAGAGGTTTTAACTGAATTTGATGTGATTCTTGGGCCAACAACACCAGATACTGCTTTTAAAATTGGAGAAAATGTAAAAGATCCAATTACTATGTATTTACAAGACATCTTTACGGTTCACGCTAATTTAAGTGGAAATCCCGCTATCTCATTACCGTTAGGAAATCACTCTAATGGCATGCCGTTTGGAGTACAAGTAATGGCAAAACCGTTTGCAGAAAAGGAATTATTTGCTTTTTCTCAAGAGTTGATGGAGATTTAGGATTTTATAAATCTTCAAAAGCATCTACAGGAACAGAAACTCCCTTATACCAAATTTGAAATTGAAACATAGTGTCTTTCACAATTCCTATTTTAGTTCCGCGACTTAGTTCGTCTCCAACTTTAGGAGAAACATCTGTGAAATTTTGATATACACTCACAATATTATTTTGATGCTGAAGCACAAGTGAATTATCAGATTTTGAAATAACGGTTCCTTCCATTGCGGTTCTTACTTTCGATTTGTAAGGAGCTTCAAATTTAGCTTGATGTAATGCCCCAGTTTTACGTCCAATAATTTTTCCTTCGTGTGGTTTTTCATATTTAAGAATACTCACAAGAATACTTCTCACAATAGAATTTTTATTTGAGCTGTTGTATTCAACGACTTTCTTTCTTAAAGCAGAGTCTTCTTTTATTCTCTCAAAAACTACTTTTTTGTAATCGAATGTAGAATCCTTTATTAAAGTATCGTTTATATCTTTCAGTAAGATAGAATCTTCTTCATTCAAGATGTTTTGCAAATTAGTAATCCACAATTCTCGATTTTTGTTTTTGGTATCTAGCTTATTTATTTTAATTTGATTGTTTTTATCAATCTCATATAATTCAGAAGCATTTTTTGGAAATCCAGGGATAAATCTTTTCAAAGAAGTATAAGAAATAACTAAATAAAAAATAAACCCAAATAGTAAGGTAAATACAATCCCAACAAGAATGGAGTTTCTGTTGTTTATAGAAAGTGCAAACTTTTCTTCATAGGTTTTAGGGTTCAGAAGAATAAGTTTATTTTTTCTGTTTAGATATGCTTTTAATTGTTTAAACTTTTGTTTCATAAAACTATAAGTCGACTTTTGTAGCGATTTAGTTGATTAAAGATAAAATATTTTAATTTATTATTAGTTATAGTGGCAGTTTATTGATTAATTTTTACATTTACTGATTGATAAAAAGCAGAATACTGCTAATTTATTTTATGACAAAACATACTTCATACATACTCTATTTACTTATTTTAGTTTTTGCAATTAGTTGTTCTACTGAAAAGGATAAACGATTAAATAGATTTTATCACAATACCACTGCTTACTACAATGGTTATTTCAATGCTAGAGAAATAATTAAAGTAACAAATAAAGATTTTTCAAGAAATGTTGTGGAGGACTTTTCTGTTTTGATCACAGTAAATAGATATCCTAACGAGGAACAATCCAAAGCGTATTTTCCTGAAATGAATAGAGCAATTGATAAAACATCAGTTGTGATTACTAAGCATGCTATGCCTAATGAGAAAAAGGGGAGAAGGGCGAAGGATGAATATGGACAATGGATGGATGAAAATTGGCTAACAATGGGAATTAGCTATTTTTATAAAAGAGAATATCCTGCTGCGATAGAAAAATTTGAGTACATCATAAAAATGTATGAAAAGAATGAGACAAAATACTATGCAAAACTTTGGCTAGCGAAGTCTTACATAGAAATGGGAAACTATCCTAAAGCATTGAGTTACTTAAATGAAATAAAAGTAGAAAAAGAAGCTAAAGAATTAAGTGACGAAAAAAACTCAAAAAAAAGCGGAAAGAAATACTCTAAAAGACAAAAGAAAAGGGTAAGAAAAAGATCCAAAGTAAGAGTCACTAAAAAAAGAGAAGAAAGAAAAGAAGAGCGTTCTTTTCTTGTAGAGTTTCCAGAAAAAATGGCTTCAGATTATTTTGCAACTCTTGCCGATTATTATTTGAGAAAAGAAGAATACAAAGAATCAATTCAACTTTTGGATAGTGCGTTAAATTATGTGAAGTCTAAAAAATCAAAAGTCCGTTACAAATTTATACAAGCACAATTGAACCAAAAGCTTGGAAGTAATTCCAATTCAACTGAACTGTATTCTTATGTGATAAAAAAGAGCAACAATTATCAAATGGGATTTTATTCCAGGATAAATAGAGCTTTGCTTGCAAGTAGCTCTAATAGAGGTGCTCTTAAGAGAGAACTTGAGAAGTTGGCAAAAGATGTAAAGTATATTGAATTTAGAGATCAAATTTTTTATGCTCTTGCCGATATCGAATTGCAACAAGCTAACAAAGAAACAGGCGTAGATTATTTGGAGCAATCGGCTAGTTATCCTCCTTCTAATAAGACTCAAAAAGGAAAAACTTTTTTAAGATTGGCAGACTTGTATTTTGATAATAAAGAATATGTACCAGCTCAAAAATACTACGACAGTACATTAACAGAGTTAGACAAAGAAAGTGAAAGATACACTCAGATAAAGGATAAAAATGAAAGTTTGACAAGATTGGTGGGGTATATCAACAATATTATTCTTAAAGATAGTTTGGTGCAGATTGGTCTATTGCCAGAGAAACAAAGAAGAGATAGAGTAGAGGATATTTTGTACAAAGAAAAAATCCAAAAACTAGAAGAACAAAGGTTAAAAGAAGAAGCTAGTAATGCAATAGTAATTATAGAGGCTGGTTTACCAGGGAATTCTATTGGTCAAAAAGGGAGCTTTTGGATTTACAATGAAAAGGTGAAAGCACAAGGAATTAAATCATTTAAAGCTGTTTGGGGAAGTGCCAAGCTTGAAGATAATTGGAGGAGGTCAAACAAAAGTCAGATGGGTGATGGTGAAATGGTGGATATAAATAATTCCCCTGTAGTTGGCGATAAGGAAATAGAAGAGTATTTATCAAAAGTTCCTGTAACCAAAGAAGCAATTGCAGAGGCACAAATGTCTATTATTAATTCCAATTATCTTTCTGGTCTTATTTATGTGAATGTATTGGATAATAATCCAGAAGCAATTAAATCTTTTAAAGACAACAAGAAAAGATACCATCCTAATATAAAAATTGCACCATCTCTTTACCAACTTTACGTCCTGTATCAAGATATAAACCAAAATGAAGATTTAGTAGCAGTTAAGAACTTTATTCTTTCCAATTACCCAGAATCTAAAGAAGCAAAAATTATTTTGGACCCTAATTACGCTTCTAAAATGAATAAAGGAGAGAAAAAATATGAAAATGCCTACGTGATTGCCTACAATCTTGTAATGAATGGAAAAAGTAACGAAGCAGTTTCTCACATTGATAAAATTTTGGCAGAGGAAGATCTAAATCCTTATGAGTGTAGACTGTTGTTTTTGAAAGCAAGAGCATACTCTAATTCTAATGATAAGAAGAATTTAGAAAAATCATTAGCTGCAGTTGTAGAAAAGTGTCCTAACACTGAAGTAGGTTCAATTGCTGAAAAAGCTTTGGGAAAACTGAGAAATGAAATAAATAAAGGAGAAGACATCCAAAAAGTTGATTTTACTGTGGATGAAAAATCTGTTCATTATTTTGCAATAGTAGTGCCTTTGAATGCGAACATAAATAAATTAAAAATTGCTTTAAGTAATTTCAATAGTTCATCATTTGATGAGAAGGGACTTAAAATTTCGGCAATAGGACTTAACAAGACTCACCAAACAATTTTGGTGAAACAATTAGATACTAAAATAGAGGCTCACAGCTATTATGTAGCTTTTAAAGTAAATCCAAAAATGAAGAATTTTATTACCAAGTATGAATATTTCACTATTACACCAAAAAATTATTCTACTCTATTTCAGAATAAAGACTTGAAAAAATACCAAGAGTTTTACAACATCAATTACTTATAAGAATGAGCCCTCATTGTGGAGAGTTTTTTTTGAAAAACTCCTCTGATATGAATAGAATTAAGAGTTATAGTTGCAAACCAATCCTCCATTATATGCAGAAGATAAATTATTTAATTGTTCTAGTATTAATCATATTTCTGATTTCTTGTTCGGAAAAAAGTAAATTGAATGTAGATGTTTCTAATCAAGAAATAGACCTTTCAATTTCACGGTTAGATAAAGAGTTATTTGAAGCCGATTTGTATAAATTAAGAGAATTAAATTCTAAATGGGTAAATGATTATGGGTATTTATACGAAACTTTCATTTCTCAAATGATGAATATGGGACTTCCACAAGACCCAATGATTACTTACAGGTTAGAGAAATTTTTAACAGATTCTACTGTCAATTTTATAAAACAAGAATTGGATAAATCATATTCCGATTTTAGTTCTTATGAACAGGAGTTAGAAGATGCTTTTAAGCATTACTCCTATTATTTTCCTGAGAAAACGATTCCAAAAATTGTAACTTTTTATTCTAATTTTAGCGGAGCAAAATCATTTCCTTATGCCGATACTTTAGGAATAGGATTGGATATGTTTATTGGAAGAAATAGTGATGTAGTAAAGTTTCTGCCAGGCGACAAATATTTTCAATATGGGAAAGAGGATATGGATCCAGAGAACATGGTTTCAGAATCGGTTAAAAGCTGGATTTACTATAATTTTTCTGATCGAATGGAATTTATAAATAATTCTAATTATGCGTTACGCAAAGATTTTCTTTCTTCTATTATTTACCATGGAAAAATGATGTTAGTGTTAGACGCTATGATGCCAAGAAAATCTATTGCTACTAAATTTCAATACACCCAAGTAGAAATGGAATGGTGTGAAAGAAGTGAGAAACAATTGTATGAGAACTTGATTGAATTTAAGCTCATATACTCTAAAAGCGGCAAAGAAATAGCCTCTTATATCAATCCAGGGAGTTTTACTCCAGGATTGCCTCCAGAGTCACCAGGAGGAATAGGTAAATGGATTGGTTACCGAATGGTAAAGCAATACTACGAAGAAAATGACATCCCACTTCAAGAATTGCTTACAGCTAAAGGGGATGAAAGGAAGATATTGAGTTTTTATAGCTTGTAATGATTTCTACTCTCTACTTTAATCCATATTCCTTTATCTTGCGGTAAAGTGTTCTTTCAGAAATCCCTAATTCATTAGCCGCATACTTTCTTTTTCCTCTGTGTTTGTCAAGTGCTTTGGTTATCATTTCCTTCTCTTTTTCTTCCAAAGAAAGAATTTCTTCCACTTCTTCGTGTTCATGCATTTGCTGAGATTGGTAAGAAATCGAAGGTTTTGAAGAATAATTACTATTGTAATTTTCCTTCACATCCTTGTTCATTTTATTGATGATTTCAATGTCATTTTCTGGAAAATCTGTGTTTACATCTCCATTGCTTTGAACAAGATCTACAATAATTTTTTTCAATTCTGTAATGTCTTTCTTCATATCAAAAAGCACTTTATGCAAAATATCTCTTTCACTCATTCCAGAGTGTGATTCCCCATCATTGGGCAACAAAACAGGTAAATTATTTTGGTAAACAGCCGGTAAATAAGTTGCCAATTTATCGGCATTTATCTCTCTTTTGTTTTCAATAACAGAGATTTGTTCCGTGATATTTTTTAATTGTCTAATGTTTCCCTTCCAGTCGTAATGTACTAGCATTTCTTTAGCTTCTGGAGTTAAGCTAATGGTTGGCATTCTATATTTCTCTGCAAAATCCGAAGCAAATTTCCTGAATAACAAATGAATGTCGTCCCTTCTTTCTCTCAATGGAGGTAATTTAATTGGAACAGTACTCAATCTATAATACAAATCCTCTCTAAATTTCCCTTTTTGAATCGCCTCTTCCAATTTTGCATTGGTAGCAGCAATAACTCTCACATCTGTTTTTTGAACTTTAGAAGAACCTACTTTAAAAAACTCTCCGGCTTCCAAAACCCTCAGTAATCTGGCCTGTGTAGAAAGAGGTAATTCTCCTAATTCATCCAAAAATATAGTTCCTCCGTCTGCTTGCTCAAAATATCCCTTTCGTTTTTCGTGTGCTCCAGTAAATGAACCTTTTTCATGTCCAAACAACTCAGAATCTATTGTTCCTTCGGGAATCGCTCCACAGTTTACTGCAATGTATTCGGCATGTTTTCTTTTACTGTATTGATGAATTAATTGTGGAATCGTTTCTTTTCCTGTTCCACTTTCACCAGTTATTAATACCGAAATATCAGTAGGAGCAACCTGCATGCCAACTTCAAGAGCTCGGTTAAGCCCAATTGAATTTCCTATTATTCCAAACCTTTGTTTTACTGATTGTAAATCCATTCTATTAAATTAATTCGCCTCTCATAGAAGCTTTTGTGCAACTTGTAATTTTCACGTTCACGTATTCTCCAACCTTGTGATTTCCTTTAGGGAATATAATCGAAGAGCTATGTTCATTCCTTCCCATATACTCTTCGTCCGATTTTTTTGATACTTTTTCAATCAAAACTTCAAATTCCTTTCCTATTTGTTTCTCAAAATAAGCTAATTGATTTTCATGTTGTACTTTAATTATTTCGGTTAACCTTCTTTGTTTTATTTCTTCTGGAATATCATCTTCGTATTTTCTTTCGGCCAGTGTTTTTGGTCTTTCCGAGTATTTATACATAAAGGCAGCTGAGAATTTTACTTCTTTTATCAAACTCAAAGTGTCTTGATGCTGCTCTTCCGTTTCTCCACAAAATCCGGTAATAATATCCGTAGAAATTGTAGCATTGGGTAAGATTCTATGTATTGCAGCAATTCTATTCAAATACCATTCTCGGGTATATCCTCGATTCATTTTTTTAAGCAAATCACTATTTCCTGATTGAACAGGAAGGTGAATGTAATTACAAATATTAGCGTGTTTCGCAATAGTTTCAATTACATCATTACCCATATCTTTTGGATGCGAAGTAGAAAATCTAACTCTCATTAATGGACTAACCAAAGCCACCATTTCCATCAATTGTGCAAAGTTGGTAGTTGGGATTGTCTCGTCTTTTATTTCACCTTTAGAACTCATGTTCCATCTGTAACTATCTACATTTTGTCCCAAAAGAGTTACTTCTCTGTACCCTCTTTCATATAAATCTCTTGCTTCGGCAACTATTGTTAAAGGATTTCTACTTCTTTCTCTACCTCTAGTAAAAGGAACTACACAAAAAGAACACATATTATCGCAACCCCTTGTGATTGATACAAAAGCAGTAACACCTGTATTATCTAATCTCACAGGAGAAATATCAGCATAAGTTTCTTCTCTAGAAAGCAATACATTTACAGATTTTTGACCTCCTTCTGTTATCTGTAATAAATTAGGTAAATCACGGTAAGCATCAGGGCCTACAACCAAGTCAACTAATTTTTCTTCTTCCAATAAAGCAGTTTTTAATCGTTCTGCCATGCATCCCAAAACTCCAACCATCAGGCTAGGTTTTGCTTTTTTCATTTTTTTGAAAGTGGTTAGCCTTTTTCTTACTGTCTGTTCAGCCTTGTCTCTAATTGAGCAGGTATTCAAGAGAATTAAGTCCGATTCTTCTATATTTCTTGTCGTAGAATATCCATTTTTACTCAGTATAGAAGCAACCACTTCACTGTCCGAAAAATTCATAGCACACCCATAACTTTCTAAATACAGTTTTTTACTGTTTTTGGCAGTATTTGTATCAAGAATTAAAGCCTCTCCCTGCTTGCTTTCGTCTATTTTCTTTTCTGTTGTTTGCATTTACTCTAATCTATTCAATTTCTATGCAAAGATAAAATAAACTGACATAATTGCAGTGTTTCGCAAAGAGAATTGTATTTAATTCTTTTCAAAAGGATTCTCCTTTTCTTCTCGTCCAAATAAAAAAAGAGGTTAGTTTTACCTCTAATCATTCAAATTGACCATTGGCAATAATTGTTTAATTCATCAGGTGTTAATTTTGTAAAATTGGATAATAAAAAATATAGAATCATGAAAAAGTTAAGTTTAATAGTGCTAAGTTTTATATGTGTCACTTCATTTTCTCAAAATAAGGAAGGTCAAATTACATACATTGAAAGTTTAGATATGACAGAAAAAATTGAAGAAATGAATGAGGGAATGGATAGCCTAAAAAAGTCTAACCCTGAGCGTGCTGCCATGATGGGTGGAAGAACAAAATACATTGAGGAGTTCATGAAAAGTTTTGAGAGAACAGAAACTGTCTTGTACTTCAAAAATAACGAAACTATTTACAAAGAAAAATCAGCAGAACTTACAGAAGGTGAAGTTAATCAAGAGGCTAATTATATGATGGCTTTTAAGCCAAAAGCAGATATTATTTATTACAATAAGAAGGAAAATAAAAACTACATTCAAAAAGACTTTATGGGGAGTGAATTTCTTGTAAAGCAACCATTAATAGATTACAAATGGAAAATTGTAATGGAGCAAAAAATGATAAAGGGATATCCTTGTATGAAGGCTCAAAAAGAAGATTCATTGTATGTAGTTGAAGCTTGGTTCTCGTCTCAAATCCCAGTTTCTTCTGGGCCAAAAGGATTGTATGGATTGCCAGGAATGATTTTAGAAGCAAAATTCATCAAAATCAAAAAGGAAGGAGAAGTGAAGAAAAAAGGACGAAAAATGATGATGATGCAAGATTTTGCAATGGATGTTATAATTACTGCAGACGTAATAGAAATAAAAGAAGTGAATGATAGAATGGTGAAAGCACCCAGTAAGGGAACAGAAGTGAAAAGTGAGCAAGCTTACAATAAGCTGATAAAAGAGAGGGTGAAAAAATGGCAAAAAGGGGGAGGTCGAGGAAGAGGAGGCAAAGGGAGATAGTCACCTATTTTATTAGTTAAAATATACTTTATGAAAACATTAGTTTTATCCATCATAATTAGTTTTTCTTTTTTTGGTGCAATTAGCCAAGATTTAAATTCCTATACAATTCAAGGTTCGGTTGTGGACTCTATAAACACACCTTTACCCTATACCACTGTGGTCATTTTATCGGATAAAGATTCGTCCTTAATCAATTATGCAGTTTCCAATGGAATAGGAGATTTTGAAATTAAAAATGTAAAACCCAATTCTTACACTCTACAGCTGTCTTTTATGGGCTACCGAACTTTTAGTAAAAAAATTGAGGTGGGAGGAGCAAATGAAATTATCGATTTAGATATTTTAAAACTATCCAATAACGATAAATATTTGAAAGAGGTCTCAATAGAAGGGGAATATATTCCTATTGTTTTTAGAAATGATACCGTGGAATATAATGCGAGTTCCTTCAAAACTCAAAAAGGGGCAAATGTAGAAAAGCTATTAGAGAAAATGCCTGGAATTGAGGTAGATTCTGACGGGGAGATAACTGCTCATGGTGAAGTGGTAAATAAAATTTATGTCGATGGGAAGGAGTTTTTTGGAGATGATCCAAAAATTGCAACTAAGAATATTCCTGCTGATGCAATTGATAAGGTTCAGGTTTTTGATAAGAAATCTGAATTAGCTGAATTTACAGGTGTAGATGACGGGGAGACGAGTAGAACGATAAATATTACCTTGAAAAAAGACAGAAAAAAAGGATTGTTTGGAGAAGTCAGTGCTGGAGGGGGTCTTGAAAATAGATACAAAGGAAAATTAAATTTGAATAGATTTTCTCAAAAGGCACAATTTACCACTTTAGTAATGGCAAATAATGTGAATGAACAAGGTTTTTCTTACAGAGATTATTTCAACTTTATGGGAGGGATTAGCAATGTAATGAAAACAGGAAAATCTAATTTTGACCCTTCTTCAACTGGAGTTCCAATAAATGTTCCTGGAGTAAATAACGGAATAGCTTCTTCTCTTGCTGGAGGAATAAATTACAACCAAGACATCGGAAAATCGACTCACATTATATCTTCTTTTTTCGTCAATAATTCTAATTCTGATATCAATAGAATAACAAATAGTGTGAATTACTTAGCTAACTCTTCTTTTAAATCAAACAATACAAATGATCAAAATCAAGATTTACAAAATTACAGATTGAATGCTAAATTACAACATGAATTTAATGCTCAAAACAGATTGGATTTAAGTTTAGTTGGAATTTATACCGCATCCAAAACGAACGAGATATCCAATGAGAACCAATTGTTTTCTGATGCTACAAATAACACCTCTACTAGTAGCTCATATGCTACCGGAAATGGATTAAATACGACTCTCGGTATAGATTATAAGAAGAAATTTAATAAGTCAGGAAGGTCATTAAATTTTTTAGGAGATTTTTACTATTTGAATAATGTGAGTAAGACTCAATTAGAAACAGATAGAAGTATCAATTTAAGAGATGGCTCTAATATTAACCAAGATCAATCTCAATTGGTCAATAAATTGGAATATTATGGAAAAGTAGCTTATACTGAAAAGCTGACTAAAAAATCTTTTATTATTGCCGACTATAGTTATTACAATCAAGCACAAGAAAACAACAAAGACTTTTACGATTTGGTTGCAGGAAATTCTGTTTTTAATCAAACCTTAAGTAATTTCTTTAAGAGTAATTACTACTACAACCAATTGGGTTTAAAATACAATTACAAGCTAGGAAAAAGCATGTTAGTTGCCGGAGTTGATGCACAAAAATCAGCACTTAAAGGGACAAGGGATGAAAACACAGAAAGCATAAATCAAAATTTTCAAGTTCTGTTACCAAATTTTAACTGGAGAAAGCGAAACGGAATGAAAACTAACATAAATTTAAGATACTCTACTGCATTTAATGAACCAACGATTAGTCAATTACAGCCAGTTTTTGACAACTCTAATCCATTAAATATATACACAGGAAATCCTAATTTGAAACCAGAATATTCTCATAACATGGGTTTTAATTGGTTTAAGTATGATGCTTTTTCCGAAAGACAAACTGGAGTTAGCTTGAATGCGTATGCAGTGAATAACGACATAACTAACGCGCGTTATTTTGATTCGATTAGTAAATTACAAACGACAACCCCTCAAAATACTCAAGATAATTTAGGCGTAAATACTAATTTGAGATATAGCTTCAAGGTTTCTAAAATAAAGACTAAGTTTAGAACAGGTTTAAGTTTTGGTGTAAACCAAGGTTATAATTTAATAGATAACCAAGAAAACAGATCATTAACTTACAATTACGGAGGGTCAATTTCGTTAAGAAACACCAACGATAAAATTGTAAGAGCCTTGTTAGAAATAAGTTCAAGCGCCAATTTAAATCAAATAGGAATAAGTGATCAGGTTAGTTCAATGTACATCAACACCAAGATTGTGGGAGAAATAGACGTGGAATTAAAAAAGGATTGGGAATTTGGAATTACAGGTACTCAAAATATTTATTCAGGAAAATCTTTAGCGGTCGCTCAAAACTTTTTTATTCTTGATGCATTTGTTGCTAAAACAATATTTAAAAACAAAAAAGGATACTTGCGATTATCTATTTATGACGCTCTTAATCAGAGGACTGGAATCTCGAACTACGGACAGGCAAACTATCTAACAGAGTCAAGTGTAAACGTCCTAAAACGATACGGATTATTGACCTTTACTTACAAAATTATTAAAATTTAGTAGGTGGAAAGAGATTAAAATGTCCTCTATTTTAATTTTCATTTGGAATAGTACTTAAAAAGTCCTTAGTTTTGTGGTTATTAAATGGAGTACATCTTCATTTAAATTAGTTCAAATAATTCCTTCACTTTAAGTGAATAAAATAGAATACTATATGTCAAAAAACTTAGTCATAGTTGAGTCACCTGCCAAAGCAAAAACCATTGAAGGTTATTTAGGAAAAGGATTTACGGTAAAATCTAGTTTTGGTCACGTGAGAGATATTCCAAAAAAAGGAATGGGAATTGACATCGAAAATGATTTTAATCCTAACTATGAAGTTTCTGAAGACAAGAAAAAAGTAGTAGCAGAATTAATAAAATTGACAAAAGCATCAGACATTGTGTGGCTTGCGACTGATGAGGATCGAGAAGGAGAAGCTATTTCATGGCATTTATACGAAACTTTAGGTCTTGATAAAAAAGAAACCAAAAGAATCACATTCAATGAGATTACAAAAACTGCGGTTCAAAACGCAATTGAAAATCCAAGAGAAATAAATATTGACTTAGTAAATGCTCAGCAAGCAAGAAGAGTATTGGATAGACTGGTAGGATTTGAATTATCTCCTGTACTTTGGAAAAAAATTAAACCGTCATTATCTGCAGGGAGAGTTCAGTCTGTAACTGTAAGATTAATTGTAGAAAGAGAAAGAGAAATAAGAGGGTTTGAATCTTCTGCAGCTTATAAAGTAAAGGCAGAATTTGTATTGGATGGAACTGTAATCAAATCAGATTTAGGTAAAACTTTCAAAACAGAAGAAGAAACATTAATTTTTTTAAATCAATGTAAAGACTCTGATTTTAAGATTGATGACATTCAGAAAAAACCAGCAAAAAAATCCCCAGCACCTCCATTTACAACTTCTACACTGCAACAAGAAGCAAGTAGAAAGTTAGGATATTCGGTAAGTAGGACAATGAGTGTTGCTCAAAAACTGTATGAAGCAGGGAGAATAACTTACATGAGAACGGATTCTATTAACTTGTCTCAAACAGCAAGAAATGGAGCGAAAGCAGAAATTGTAAAATCTTACGGAGATGATTTTTCTTTTCCAAGAGTATTTAAAACAAAAACAAAAGGAGCACAAGAAGCTCACGAAGCAATAAGACCCTCAAGTTTTGCTGTTCACTCTGCAGGAACAGATAGCAGTGAGAACAGACTGTATGAATTGATTTGGAAAAGAGCAATTGCCTCTCAAATGAGTGAAGCTTTATTAGAAAAAACGACAGTAAAAGTAGCAGGATCAAAAATTAGCGAGTTATTTACGGCAAGAGGAGAGATTATAAAATTTGAAGGATTTTTAAAAGTTTACTTGGAAGGGAAAGACGATGAAAACGAAGATTTGGAAAGCGAGAATGAAGGAATTTTTCCTCCAATGAATGTTGGAGATGCTGTTTCTAAAAAAATAATAGAAGCAACACAAAGGTATACAAGGCCACCCGCAAGATTCTCTGAAGCAGCTTTAGTTAAGAAACTAGAAGAGCTTGGAATTGGAAGACCTTCAACTTATGCGCCAACGATTACAACTGTGCAAAAAAGAGGGTATGTTTCTAAAGAAGAAATAGATTACAAATCAAGAAATTACGGTCAGTTAACTCTTAAGAATGGAAAAATAGAAACGAAAGAATTATCTGAAAACTTCGGAGGAGACAAGAATAAACTTCACCCAACTGATATTGGAACAGTTGTAAATGATTTTTTAGTAGAGAATTTCGATGGAATCCTAGATTATAACTTTACTGCATCCGTAGAAAAGGAATTTGATGATATTGCAGAAGGATTATTGAAATGGACTGACATGATTAAGAAATTTTATAATCCTTTTCATACAAAAGTAGAGCATACACTTGAGCATGGAGAAAGACAGTCAGGAGAAAGAGTCCTTGGAAAAACGGAAGAGGGAGAAGATATTTTAGTAAGAATAGGAAGATTTGGACCCATGGCACAAATTGGAAGAACTTTGGAGGATGAAGATGCTCCAAAACCTAAATTTTCTTCACTTCAACCTAATCAAAGTATTTCTACTATCAGCCTTGAGGAGGTAATTGATTTATTCAAATTACCAAAAGATTTAGGAATATACGAAGGAAGTGATGTGATAGTATCTAACGGAAGGTTTGGACCCTATATTAAGCATAACGAAAAATTTGTGTCTATACCAAAAGGAGAAGACCCAATGAACGTAGACTTAGCAAGAGCAACAGAATTAATTATTGAAAAAGAAAAAGCTGATGCGCCAATTTATGAATACGAAGGGTTGCCAGTACAAAAAGGGAGTGGAAGATTTGGTCCTTTTATTAAATGGAACGAAATCTTTATTAATGTAAATAAAAAGTACGACCACGATAATTTATCGGATGAAGACATTGTGGAACTGATAGAAGTAAAGAAACAAAAAGAGATAGATAAAGTAATTCATAACTGGGAAGAAGAAGGAATAAGAGTAGAAAAAGCAAGATGGGGAAGGTTTAATGTTTTGAAAGGGAAAACCAAAATAGAATTGCCAAAAACGACTAAAGCAGAGGAATTAACTTTGGAAGAAGTAAAGGCAATGATTGAGAAAGCAAAACCAGCTAAGAAAAAAGCAAAGCCAAAAGCTAAGGCTAAAGCCAAACCAAAAGCTAAGAAAAAATAAGTATGGATTTTTCTATTTTTCTCACAACCCACAACCCAGATATTATAAATCAATATCAGCAAGGGGAAAACACACTGGGGTCAAAAGTTGAATTTCATCAAGGTAAATCAATAGAAAAAGAGTTTGATTTAGCAATTATTGGAGTCAAAGAATCTAGAGGAAGCTCAGTTTCTTCGGTAAAAGAAAGTCCAGATTATGTGAGAGAGCACTTGTATGGATTGTTTTCCGATAGTAAATCTAAAATAATTGATTTAGGAAATATTATTCAGGGTGAAACTTTGCATGATACTCTCTATGCTTTATCTGAAATGGTTCAAGAATTGGTAAAAAAAGATATCATTCCAGTTGTAATTGGCGGAAGTCAAGAACTTACGTTAGGAATTTACAAAGCCTATGAAAAACTAGAGCAAGTTGTAAACCTAACAACAATAGATAGAAAAATTGATTTTCAGCATATTAACGAAACCAACAACAACTCGTATTTAAAAGATATAATCCTTTCTCAGCCCAATTATTTGTTCAATTATTCAAATTTGGGAAGTCAAGCCTATTATCTCAATCCAGAGAATGTAAAATTGATGGATAAATTATATTTTGATAATACACGACTTGGAGACTTGCAAGCTGATATTTCTTTAGCTGAGCCAATATTGAGAAACACCAATATATTAAGTTTTGATTTGAATAGTATTCGTCAAAGCGAAGTGCCAGGAACAAGTTTTGCTTCTCCCAATGGATTTTTTGGAAATGAAGCCTGTCAACTATCTAGGTATGCTGGCATGAGTGACAAGATGAATGTAGTAGGCTTTTTTGAAATGACGCCAGAATATGATAT